>Ga0247810_10001156_pt1 | contig 17951 bp, 15 predicted proteins | sample UWRJL119311C1_FD_179918 | JGI IMG/M metagenome (GOLD analysis project Ga0247810, IMG submission 179918) | Plant litter microbial communities from Arlington Agricultural Research Station in Wisconsin, United States - UWRJ-L119-311C-1 | ecosystem: Environmental > Terrestrial > Plant litter >...
GAATGCAATGGAGAACAGAGCTCCAAAAATGCCGCTGAGTATGGTTACTACTCCAAGGAAGGGAACATCTTTCACAACGGTATACAGGCCGAAAAGAGAGATGAACGGAAGGATCTGTCCGAAAGTGTAAATGAAGAATCCCGGTTTTCTGAGCTTCCACATTAAAAGTGAGCCGGCAAAACAGAGCACACAGTTTCCAAATGCGAGGTAATAGCTGATGGTAGTCCATTTGGAATACTCAGCAGCTACATTGGCGATACCGTCAAACATTTTATTCCCGCTCTGGGGCATTGAGCCTGCCATCTTGAACAGCTCGTCGGTATTACTACTCACGGCAATTCCATAAATGGAAGTAAGTAATGTGATTCCGCACGACACAAATGTGAGGATGCACAGAACAGTTAAAAAAACGGGGCGTTTCGGAGCTACCGGTTCGTCCCATGATGCGTCTAAAGTTTCTGACATGGTTATGTATGTTAAGTAAATGGCTTCCTCTGCAGGCAAGCCGGTTTGATTCAAGGAAAAATGGACAAAAAAAAACCTCCCGAAGGAGGTTTTTAATGAATGAACTATTCTTAGTTATTCAAATTCATGTCACGCATATTATTTTCCATTTGCATACGTGCATCGTTAACCTGAGAAGCAGCAGCACCAACTCCAGCAAGACCTAAAGAAGTCCAAACTACAGCAACGATACCGATGATCATACCTGCGATAGCAAGACCACGTTTTCCACCAGTTCTTTTCAATTTCATCATTCCCATGATTGAAAGCACAAGACCAAGAATACAAAGAACCAACCAGAAATAGCCAAGGCCCATTCCACCACCAAGTCCAACACTAACGATTACCGCTGCGATGATAATTGATGAAAAGATCAATCCTACAAGAGAAATGATAAATCCTGCTACAGCCATTCCTTTTCCTTGTGGCTTAACGATCACGTTAGCGTCAACGATCACTACTTTTTCTTCTGACATAATTATTTAAGTTTTGAGTTACGAGGACGAATATAGTATCAATTTTCATTTGATGATAAATTTTGTTAAAAACATCTTCGTTTTTTTAATAACATTTTCCTGTGTTAATTGGTTTAAACTTCCATTTCACATCGTGAATAAGGGGAATCAGCAGTTCAGTCAACGCCACATTCGCTATATGCGGAAAATCGCAAAATACTGTATCTTTCCTCCATCAAACCATGTTTATGAAATTTCTGTTCGTTTTACTCGTTGCGGTATCATTCCTGGCTTCCTGCAAAAAAAAGGGAATCAGCTATACTATTGAAGGCACTGTTACCGATCAGGCGTTCAACAGTCCGGGCAATGGAGTACTGGTCCAGTTGTACCAGACAGCGGCGGGTTCGGGCGAGCTAACACTTGCTCAATCTACCACTACAGGTTCGGATGGAACGTATTCTTTCAAAGTAGACCGTGAGAAAATCGAGCATTACCAGCTGAGCTTCACTAAAATGCATTATTTCCCCGCAACGGTTGATTTCACCCTGGAGGACCTGGATCCAAAAGAAAGCAATGTGTACAATGTGAATGTGATCGCCAAATCCTGGGTTAAGCTGATCTTTCTGAATGCTGACGGGCTTGGAAGCATCAAGATCACGAAAACCCACGGAAAAACGAATTGTTTCGAATGCTGCAGCTTCACGGATTACGTAATCACGGACCAGTATGAAACGATCATGGATTGTATGAATGACGGAAACACGCTCTTCAGCTATCACTGGTTCATACCTCAAACTCCGACCAATGGCGAAGAGTCGGCTATCACAGCACCGCTCGATACTACGGAGATTGTTCTCAGCTATTAGTCTAGAGTCTCCGGTCTGTAATCACTTAGCCCTGAAATCCAGCTGTCTTAAGATCGATACTTCAGATTAATCCTCGTCTTCCTCTTCTTCGATATCGTCGAGGGCCATTCTCAATTCCTGGCGCAGCTGACGGTTGTATGTTTCCATCAGGTACTTGAAGTAATTCGGCGTACTCTTGGCGATGCATTTGGTGTAAAGCTTCAGTCGATGCTCGATGTGTTCTTGCAGCGCTTCCTGAACTTTCAGGGCTTTGTCGAAGTTTTTGGTAACGCGAACAATTCCCTGGCTGTGATTCTGAAGGGAAAGATCAACGGCCTGTTTTCCTTTGTCTCCTTTATCGAGGCACTCGTAATAAACGTCTCTCATGCTGAACGATTCGAGGAAATCAGTATCGACAAGCTGTTCCATGTGTTTGGGAAACTCGAATTCTACTTCGAACTCCAGGTCGTCGTCTTCGGATAAACGGGATTCCAGGAAACGGTCAGGGAAACGGAAAGCGTCCTGCCAGTTGATGTAATCCTGCCAGATCCCGAAACGACGAACGTTGTTACCCAGATCTATCAGCTTGAACTGGCTTTTCGTAGGCAAACGACGCGAACCACGACCGATCATCTGGTGATAAAGCGTCAGGGAACGTGTAGCACGGTTCAGAATAATCGTTTCCACCGTCGGCTCATCAAAGCCGGTTGTCAGGATCCCGACAGAAGTGAGGATCGCGTCCGGTGTATGCTTGAACCAGTAAAGTACGTCTTTACGGTCTTTGTCGCTGAAGGTTGAATCGAGGTGACGGATCTTGTAGCCTCGTTTTTTAAACGTCTCCTCTACTCTCAGCGATGTTTCGATCCCGGAGTTGAAAATAAGCGTTTTGTTCCCGACTGCTACTTCCTCGTAGGCGAAAAGCAGCTTCTCCTGCATGAAATAGTTTCCATAAACGAGCTCACTGCTGCTTACCGTAAAGTCACCGTTCGAACCGATCTTCAGTCCGTGAAGGTTGACATCGTAAGTAAATGTCTCGGCATCTGAAAGGTATCCGCCCTGGATCAGGGAAGAAATGCTTTCACCGACGATGAGCTTATTGTAATGGTCGTTGAGCGGAAGCGTTTTATTAGAGCTGAGCGGAGTTGCTGTTACACCCAAAATGTTGGCACCTGCATAGAACTGGAAAATCTTGCGGAAACTGTTGTAGTGGGCCTCATCGACGATCACCAATCCTACTCCATCCACGAAGTTCTCATTTTCCTGCAAACGGTTGTTGAGTGTTTCCACCATGGCAATGTAGCAGGGATAATGATCTTCGTCCACGAGATTTTTCACCTCGCTGCTGATCACCTTATTGGCAATTCCGATAGCCGACAACTGGTGGGAAGTCTGCACGGAAAGCTCAATCCGGTGCGTGAGTATCAATACTTTCTTTTGTGTTTTCTCAATATACTGACGAGCTACTTCCGAGAAAATAACCGTTTTTCCTCCTCCTGTAGGCAACTGGAAAAGTAAATTGAAATCGGCACCGTTTTCCTCCAGTTCATTAATGATGGTGGCAACGGTTTTTTCCTGGAAAGGGTATAATTTTTTTGCTTCGAACAACTCAGCGTCTATCATATTCATGCGTCAAAAAGGGGTACAAAAGTACTGTTCTTTTAAGGAAATGACAACTACATTTGAATCTAATTGCCAAATCCCCTATTAATTAACGATTTCGATCGCATTTTAGTCTTTAGCCCTGTAGGCTCTGGTCGGTAGTCTTTAGTTGGCAGTCCCGGTCCTGAGGTCTTAAATGCTCTGTCCTGATTCCGTCACGAATCCTTTAACAGATTATCACAGAAAAAATATTAACAGATCGGCATGCTTTGATTTTCCTTCAGTAACTTCCAATCATAACCCGGAAGATAAACAGGGCTTATCAGAAGGAAGATGAGGTTTTGACAGGCGTATGTTTGAATTCGATCTCAAACAGAAACTTAAACAAACCAGCCGGCGCGTTCAATCAATAACTACCGCGGCGGAATCAATCAACCTTCAGAAGGGCATCATTCTTGTTTAACTTCCTAAAAATGATACGTCATGAAAACGCGAAATAATAAACCAGCTCAGAAGAAACTTGTTAATCACTTCGATTCCGCCCTTCTTCGATTAGGACATCACTTATTGCCGCAACAGCAGCTTCAAAATGCTTTACTGGCAGATCTTGATTTGAAAAAATGCTAATAACATAACAGCCGGCTCTCAGAGCCGGCTGTTTTTTTGTGTGGATGTGTGACTCCGATGGAGTCAAAGACGTCTGACCGCTTTTCCTAGAAATCAAATCCTCCGCCTCCGCCGCCATTTCCTGCGGGCTCGGTGGTTTTCTTTTTATCCGTCAGATCGGTTCTTCCGAATTTGTAACGAACACTCAGGTAAACTCTCCTGGTTAAGCCTTTCATTTCTGAATGCTGGGTAATTCCCTGCTGACTGACATCGAAGGAAAAGCCCTGTGTATTGAATATATCGGAAACGCGCATTCCGACTCCCCATTTTCCGTCTGCCAGCGATTTATCCGCTGAAAAATCAATGGAGCCACGCGGTTGCATTCTTCCCTGTGCGGTTACCGATGGAGCATTGTAGCGGCCATTAAGCTGTAAGGTCAGGGTTTTCTTCATCAGCTCGACCGATGTGGAATACTTCATCCCCCAGACAAATCCTTCGCGGTTGAAATTCGTTGTCGCATTATCATCTGTGTAAACGATGTAATTTCCATTCACCGACAAGGTATTTTTCCAGACTGGTAAAGGTCGCACCTGGATAACAAGCTCACCTCCTGTGCTGCGGCTGTTGTCGACATTGGCGAAGGTTCCGGCAGAAGTTCCGTCGGCATAAAACACTTTCACACGCTGAATGACCTGGTTGGAAAAACGTTGATAAACGGCAGCTGTTAATGACCATTTTTTATTGGTCAGCTCATAACCGAGGTCAAACGAGTGAATGAATTCCGGTTTCAGCGCAGGATTACCACGACGCAGGTTGTACGGATCGGCATAGCTTGTGAACGGATTCAGGTTATCGGCAGAAGCGCGGTTGATCCGTTTGCTGTAACCGATGGAGAATTCTCCTTTTTTAAAGGGCGCATAACGAACGTGAGCCGAAGGAAATACGTTGAAATACTGATTCTTATACTTTTCGTCTTTCGAGATCAGGTACGGTTCCTGGAAGCTCTGCTCGAATCGCAACCCGCCCTGGTATTTGAATTTCTTATACGTCCCGGCGAGAATCCCGTAAGCCGAATAAATGCGCTCGGTGTATTCGTAATTGAAAAATGCAAGCGTATCCGGGTTGTAGCCTCCCAATGCGTCGCGGGAATCAGAATGCGTGTCCACTCCCATGTTGCGGTGGATCATTTTCAGACCGCTTTCGGTTCGCCAGTTCTTTTTCAAAATGCGGACCACATCCATAGAAAGGGTCGTGATGTTATTCTGTTCTGCACTGAACAACCGCTGATTGATGGTAATCGTATCGGACGGAACATCGTAATACTGATCGTAGTATCCCTGGTTGGCGCTGTTTCCGAGTGATTGGTATGCGTTCCAGTCGATCGATCCTTTTTCCTCCTTAAATTCCCAGTTGTAATTCAAACCGAAATCGAGGTTCTGATTTTGCCCCGGATCGTAGGCCGAACGGTGCCAGTAGCCTAATGTATCGTCGGTGCCAAGAAAGCGGTAATTCGTCTGGTCGCCATAGCGGTTGCGGTAGCCGCTGACTCCGGAAACATTCCAGGAAAGTGTATTCCTGTCTTTCAGGTAAATATCCATTCCCAGCTTCAGGTTATGCGATTCGCCTTTGTCTTCCCCGTAGCGTTTCTGCTGAAAATAAACGATTGAATCGTCGTAAGTCTGCGTCTGGTCGTTGAAGTTATTCCGGTATCCTTCCTTGTAATCATAAGCGTAGTTACCAAAGATATTGAATCGCGTATTCCGCATATTCAGTGAAACGGAACCATTGTAAGCATTTCCGGTTGCTCCAGAAAGATTGACCGATCCGTTGAGTCCGCGCTTGATGTTTTTCTTCAGAACGATATTGATGATCCCTGAAGTTCCGTCGGGATCGTATTTGGCGGATGGATTCGTAACGATCTCGATGCGCTCAATGCTCGCGGCTGAAATTCCGTCCAGGAGGCTTTTTCCGTTTCCTCCCGACAGCGAGCTTGGCCGGCCATCGATGAGTATGGTCACATTTCCGTCTCCGCGAAGGCTGATCTTCCCGTCTTGGTCTATTTCGATCGAAGGAACATTGTTTAAAACGTCGTTTGCAGAACCTCCCGTTACGGAAATGTCTTCCCCGACATTGTAAACTTTCTTATCGATACCGACCTGCAATACATTCCTGTCTGCTGTGACGACGAATTTATCAAGCTCCCCGGTTTGTTCTACGGAAAGCGAGATATTTCCCAGTTTCCGAAGCGGTTTTTCACGTGAAAGGCTGATCCCGGGAATGATCTTCGGGTTGTAGCCATCGACTTCGACTTTCAGGAAGTAATTGCCCGAAGGAAGGTCGTAAAGCGCAAATCCGCCGGTATCATCGGTAAAAATGGCCGCAATTGCCGATGAATCGGTTACGCTGCACAACCGGATGGAAACATAATCCAAGGGTGTTTTCGTAATGGAATCGAACACTTTACCGTCGATCGATCCGACTTCGGCAGCTCCGGCAGGAGGTTGGGCAAATGATAAGAATGTGAGGGAGAAAAAGAGAATGGAAAGTAAAAAACGCATGTCAGCTAATCGGGTTTGAATGTTTTTAAAATGCAGCTCGCTACAACTATGAGACCAAAAATACCCTGATCCGGCGAAAAGCCAGCTGTAAATTTGATTCCTACCCTTGTGCGAATTGCGTTTATTCTTACTAAACAGCGTCGGAAATTTCGACCTCGCCAGTCACTATTCTGGCAACCGGACACTTATGGGAGATTTCCCGCAATTTATCCTGCTGTTCCACTGTGAGATTACCCGGAAACGAAATGGTTTGATGAATGATTGTTTTTTTTTCTTCGCGCTGCATGGAAAGTGTAAGGCTCATGCCATTGGTATCCCAGAGCTTGTGCTGAGCAACCATTTTCATGGTGATGAGCTTACAGCTGGCAAGTGAAGCCAGGAACAGCTCTTCAGGATCGGGCGCATGATCTTTGCCGCCGAGCGATTCGGGAACATCGGATTCTATCTTATGCTTTCCTGCCGAAGTCGTGATCTCGTATCCTTCGCCGAGAACGGCGGTTACGTGGATCTTCATCACTTCAGCTGGCATTTTCCGCGCATTTTATCCAGGAGCTGACTCAATTGTTCTGCTTCATCGTCTGTGAGATTGCGTGCAAAAATAGACGCGTCTTCCATGTCGATATCGATCTTAGCCAGTATTTCCAAACCGGCGTCTGTAATAGAAACGTAAACGACTCTTCTGTCTGAATCGCAACGCACACGCTCCATCAGCCCTTTTTCAATGAGCTTGTCCATGAGGCGCGTAGTGTTCGGCGACCGCTCCACCATCCGTTCCTTCACGGCATTAACGCTGATAGGATTTTGCTTGGCACCCCGGAGAATGCGAAGAATGTTGAATTGCGGCATCGATAAATCGAATTGTGCCATGTAATTGTTGTGGTACTGCCCGATAAAATTGGACGTGTATCGAACGTTGACCACTGCTTTTTGCTGCACGGATGTAAATTTAGCCTGAATAATTTCTGCGATTTCCATGGTACAAAAATAATTACCACGGTATTAGTTTCAAAGCTTTTGGACTAATTTAACAGAGTAGCACCTGATTTAACCACAAGGACGCGAAGAACACAAAGGTTTTTAGTTTTTTACCGCATTCTTCAGATACCTGTCAGAGCCAGATCATTCCGAAATCGCTGAGCACCGGAAGCTGGTCGTAGTGAATCGTGATCGTATGGGTTCCCGGGAGCAGATCTACGAAGTTGCGGTCGAATTTCACACCTGTTCGGGAGGAATAAACCCAGAGATTGCGAACAAAATGCTGGTTCCTGATCGTAATCACCGCTGTTTTCGCAGCCTGATCAACGAATCCGAGCTCTATTCCGATACTTTCCTTTTCCGGACTCTTCCATTCTGATCCGATATGCGTAAAATCGCGCTGCAGTAGCGTTCCGTTCTGGTCGTTCCATTTGAAGCGGATAACATAATTCTGAGATTTGAAAGGGTCCAGCTCCTGTTTGAACAATTCCTGGACACTCCTGTTGATAACGGCCAGGTTGCATTCGAGCTGCGCCAGCGGCCGCCCGTCCAGTCCAACAACCTCTGCGGTTATTTTACAGGGAAAACCTGCATACACATCCGAAACGAAATGAAAGCGCTCTTTCCCCAGCGTATCGACCTTTGCAAGGACAGCTACATCGCGGTAGTCTTCCTTCACCGTATATTGCAAAGCTTTCCAGTTGCCAAAGTAATCGATGCTCGACCAGGTTGGAGCAGGCCAGCAATCATTCAGCTGCCAGAAGATCGTTCCGCTGCAGCGTGGCATCCCGGTTCTGTGTCCGCTGATCGCCATACTCACGGCTGTCGATTGCGTTAATTGAGAGTAATAAACAAATCGCCTGAAATCGGTCGTAGCGCCGTAGAGAATATCTGCGTGCTTCTTGATCATTCCGTTGCCGACATAGCTTTTCTGGTGGTGCTTCATCACATCGCTGAGCAGGCTCCACTGGCTTGTATCGCTGAATGTGAGCAAGGTAGAATACTCCGGAAAGGACTGGAAACCGTATTCGGAATTGAAGCGGCCGGTTTTCCTTCCGAAATCCTCGATCGGATCTTTTCCGTGCCAGACTCCCCAGTAATGCATCGTTCCATGGTTAAAGTATTCGTCTTTTCCCCAGTTGCTCAGCGGCGAAGTGTGAACATAAGGAACATTTGTCCATTTGCTGACAGTTGCCGGGATAAGACCTTTGAAAAGATCGTCGTAGTATTTCTGAATGATCGCACAATCGCCGGGAGAAAGCTTGTACTGCGCTACAAATCCCCAGTTCTTCCAGGCTACATCCACTTCATTGTTCCCGTTGAAAAGCACAACGGAAGGGTGAGAAGCGATTCGTGGGATCTGCTGATCGAATTCGCGCTGCACGTTTGCCATGAACGCAGGATTTCCGGGATACATGGCACAGGCAAACATGAAATCCTGCCAGACCATAATTCCAGATTCGTCGCAGGCTTCGTAAAAAACATCATTCGGGTAAAACCCTCCACCCCAGATGCGTACGATGTTCAGGTTCGACTCACGCATCACGTCAACGTAATTTCTCACCTGGCTGTCTGTGATCCTCGCCGGGAAAATATCCTGTGGAATGTAATTGGCTCCTTTGCAGAAAATGTCCCGGCCGTTGACTTTCACGATGTAGGAAGTTCCCCACTGATCTTCCGCCTGGATAAGCTCGGATTTCCGAATGCCGAAACGCATGCTTCCCGAATCGATCAGCGTGCCCGAAAGCGTCGTTAGCATCCATTCGTCGGTATAAAGGTTTTGTTCTCCATGTCCGCGGGGCCACCAGAGCTTTGGATTTTCAACAGTTTCCTGCCGAACAATCTTCCCATCCTGCGGTTTCACTTTGCGTGTTCCGAAGAGCTTGCTGGTCCAGATAAGCGAATCGGAAATGTCGTTCCGCAGCAGCAGGGAGAAATCCATTAGCGCCGATTTTTCCGTCAGTTCTCTGGTCAGAATGTTTTTTCCTACAACCCTGTTCTCATCGTATTTAATGATCCTGGCCGGCTTCCACATGCCGATAGTCGTAATCCTGAGCGCCCAGTCCCAGCCAAACTGGTATTGGGGTTTCCGGCAGTAAGGCGCTGCTGACACTTCGCCCAGGTCGTTGGGAGAAGGAAGGATCACTCCCACTTCAGCCATGTGCTTTTTCTGGTAAGCAACCGGCGATTCAAACACCAGCTTTAAGGTATTGATCCCCGCTTTTGCCTCTTTACTGATGTCGTAGCGGAAAATAACGTAGCAATTGTCAGTAAAGCCGATGAATTTATTGTTGATGTAGACTTTCGCGTACGTATCCACATTCGGCATTTCCAGGTCGATGTGATCCCGTTTCAGTTCTTCTTTCGTCAGGGTAAATTCCGATCGGAACTCCCAGTTATAGCGTTCGATCCAGCCGAATTTCGTTTCATTTTGCTGTACAAACGGATCCGGCAGCTCTCCGGACCTGATCAGTGATTCCTGAACGGAGCCATGCGTACCGAAGGCTATCCATTTTCCGGAAACAGCATGTTTGAACTGCCATGTGAGCTCCTGGCCGTTTCCAAGAAAGGAAACCATCAGCAAGAGAAAAAGCACCGGGCGCATTTACCAGTTCCGGTTGAATTCAGCATCGACCATCGTTTCTTCCTGCGGTGTTCGCAATGCATAGTTGAAGCCGCTGAAAACCGAATAAGCGCCTACTCTTCCACGCTTGTCGATCGCCAGGAATCCGCACTGCAGCCCTGTCATATCGGCATGTTTGCGAATGAGTCGTTCCACTGTTTCCTTGCAGGCTTCGAAAGGAGTTCTTCCCTGCCGCATCAATTCGACCACGGTATGACTTCCCGCGATGCGGATGATGGACTCTCCCAAACCTGTGGCAACTGCTCCGCCAACTTCCTGGTCGATGAACAATCCGGCACCGATAATCGGGGAATCTCCCAGCCTTCCGCTCAGCTTATAGGCCCAGCCGGAAGTCGTACAAGCCCCACTGATCCTGCCATTGGCATCCATTGCGAGCAATCCTATCGTGTCGTGGTTTTCGTGGTTAACTTCCGGATGCTTATTCAGCTCGGTTTGTTCCTTCATCCACTTTTTCCATTCTTTTTTGACTTCGGGAAGCGGCGTTTTAATCGTGTCGAATTTATGTTTAAGCGCATATTTCTTCGCTCCGGATCCCACAAGCATTACGTGAGGCGTATTTTCCATGATATGCCTTGCAACGCTTACAGGATGTGCAATTCCCTCGAGAAAGCCGACGGATCCGCAGCGCGATTCCCAGTCCATAATGCAGGCATCAAGCGTAACGTGACCTTCGCGATCGGGCATCCCTCCTATTCCGACACTTCTGTTGGTGACATCGGCTTCGGTGAATTTCGCTCCTTCTTCCACGGCATCAAGTGAGCTTCCGCCGTTTTGCAATATTTCCCAGCCGGCTTTGTTAGCTGCCAGTCCGTGATTCCAGGTAGAAATCATCACAGGCTGAGGTGCAACAAACGGCTTTTCGGAGAAGACTTCCTGTTTTTCAGAGGCTCCGAACAAAGGCTTCGCGATTCCGGCGGCTGCGGCTACAACTCCCGCTTTTACAAAAAAACGACGATCCATTTTACTGATTGTTCAATTCGTTGGCCAGCCAGCGCTGAAATTCTCCCGCATTCTTTGCATGTGTTGCGTAATCTTTTGCGAAATTATGCAGCTGATCGTAGTTTGGCTGCGCGCACATGAAAATGTAATCGTTGTCGTCCGGGTTCAGAACCGCATCAACAACACCTGTCGGAGGCATGGAAATTGGCCCCGGAGGCAATCCGTCGTGCAGGTAAGTATTGTAAGGACAATCCCTGTTCTTGTGCTCATTAGTCAAACGCTGTACGCCATCCAGCTCATCGCCCCAGCAGTATTTAAACGTCGGATCCGATTGCAGTCGCATGCCCGTGTTGACACGATTCAGATAAAGACGGGCAATGATCGGCCACTCGGAAGCATTCACGGATTGCTCCGCATAAACCACAGATGCCAGCGTTACGGCCTGTGAAGGCGATTTCAATCCTACTTTTTTCAGTTTTGCCAAACGGTCGGCTGTCCAGAATTTCTTAAACTCATCGGCCATTCTTGCCACGAATGTTTCTTTGTCGGTATCGTAATACATGCGGTAAGAATTCGGCAGGAAAAGCGCCGGGATCGTCTCAACGGTAAAATCGTACTTTTTCAGAATCTCGTTGGAGAGGATATAGTCTTCCAGCTCCATGCTGTCGATCATGAGGTTTTTGCTCACTTTCGCTGCCATATCGTGGATCGTTTTGCAATTGTTGAAGGTAACGACTACCTCTACCTCAAAATTTCCACTCTTCAGGGAATTTACCAGGTCGCGGTAGGAAGTCCTGGCCGGAATTGCATACATACCTGACTCTATCTTACTGTTTGTCAGTTCTTTTGACCTCGCTACTGAAAGAAAAAAATCAACATCATCCACAATACCTGCTTTCTTCAGATCGGAAGCAATTTCTTCCAGCGATCTCGAATTATCGATCGCCACTTCCACCTGCCTGGTATTGGAAGTTTTCGTCAGGAACGACATTGCTTTTGTCCACCCGAACACGAGTCCGACACCAATTATCACCACGGCAACCGCAGCGATTATTACTCCTTTGTTTCTTTTCTTTTCAGCCATTTCTGATATAATAATTCGTCTATCCATTCATTGTTTTCCAGGAACCAGTCTTTTCTTCTTCCCGCTTGTGTATAGCCGGCTTTCTCGAAAAGAGCGATACTTGCCGCATTGTCTCCGTGAATGGAGCAGTAAAGATTGTGAAATCCGAGGATCTGGCGCACAAATTCTTCCAGTAATGTAAGTGCTTCGACTGCAAAACCGCGATTCCGGAATTCGTCTTCGGCGATGAGCACACCAACAGCAGCGCGGGAATGCTTAAAATCCGCATTGTACAGATCGACCGTTCCAACCGGCTCATCCGTCAGCAGATCGCAGATCATCAGGCGCAATTGCCCGTGTGTGCGAATATGCTGTGCCTGTTCGATGTATTCGAGAATTGCATGCAGGGAGAACGGAACTTCCGTGCCGCTGACCTTCCAGTGCCGCGGGTCGTTTTCCCACAACATCAGCTTGGTGGCGTCGTCCTTTTCAACGGGACGCAGTCGTACTTTCTGACCTGTTAGTCTCATGTAATTGCTCTATGCGCTGCATTATTTCGGAAACAGTGTAATCCGGAATTCCTTTGTATGCGCTGGTCAAATGTATAGCAAAAACCTGTTTCATTTTCCCTGCGGTTTCTATTTCTGTTAACAACTCCGAGAGCTGCTTTACGTTAACAGAAATCCCAAGAACTTGTTTTACAGGGGAAAGACAGGTTGCGCCATTCATTCCTGCACGTTCGTATTGTTGAAAAATGGTCGTAAAATCGTGCTGAAAAACCAATCCGGAAAGATCTACGAGCACCAGCGGAATCCCCGATCGCTTCGCCTTTCTCACCATAGCCGCTACATTTTTCTGAATTTCGGCTTGTTTATAGGTCAGACTGAAATAATTCTGTCCACGGGAAATACCGATGTGCGGAGGCACTTTATCAGCGTTCCAGATCCACAGGTAGGTTCCGGAAACGAGCTTATCGGGCCACGAGAATGTAAGCTCCTGGAAGTGAAAGGCATTCATCTGGAATACGTCCCTTCAAAAACACGCTGAGCCGGACCAATCAGGAAAATACGCTCGAATTCGCTTTCGCCCGTCCTGCTGAAATGAACTTTCAATTCGCCGCCTTTCGTAACGATGTCAATCACCTGCTGGCCATGAAGCCCCTGTTTGACGGCATAAGCCAGGGCTGCAGCAGTGACGCCCGTTCCACACGAAAGCGTCTCGTCTTCCACCCCGCGCTCGTAAGTGAGTACCTCAATTTTATCTTTCGAAAGCGCTTTTATAAAGTTGACGTTCACACCTTCTTCTTTGTAAGGGTCCGAATACCGAATCGCTTTTCCATCTTCGTATACATTCACTGAGCTGAGCTCTTTTTCAAACCGTATAAAATGCGGAGAGCCTGTATTCAGCAAATAATCCTCCCCGACCATTGCAACAAGCGAAACATCTTTCATCAATAAAGAAACGGTCTGCTCTTTCTGCATAGCCTCGTGCTCGCCGTCAATGGCCATGAAATGCGTGTGCAGCGTGTTAATCCCTAATGTCCGTGCAAAAGCTACCGCACACCTGGCACCGTTGCCGCAAAAACTTTTGGAACCGTCGGCATTGTAGTAATCCACTTCGAAATCGAGTATCGCATGTGCATTGATCTTAATGAGCCCATCGGCACCAATACCGAAACGCCGGTCGCAGATCTGCCGGACGTCAGAAACAGCCAGCTCATTACAGTTGCCCGAGCGGTTGTCGACCATTACGAAATCGTTTCCTGTTCCCTGGTATTTTACAAATGGCAGATTCATCTTAAACTCCTGTTTTAACGGTAATTTAACAGCGCTTGCTTAACACTTTTTAACACTACAAATGTACCAAAACAGGGTTGTTGTCTGTTATAATTGTACTTAAAAATTCACAAAATAAAGTAACATGAACAACACCTGGAAATTCCTGGGGATCGGGATCCTTGGAGGACTTATCCCCTACGCATTCGGATACATGCTTCATTCTTCACCTTATTCTTCCTTATCAGAAGAAGTTATCGACGGAAACCGGCTGGTGAAACCCGTTAGTTACAGCGGAATGCCTGCGGGATCAGAAGGTTTCATCGAAGCTTCGGAAGGAAGTATCAATTCGGTGGTACACGTTACCACAAAAATCGTCCGCACAACCGTTCAGCGGGACGCTATGTATGAATTCTTTTACGGTCCGGGAACAGGCGGTCGCGAATACAAACAGTATGGTTCGGGATCGGGATCCGGAGTTATTGTTTCGAGCGAAGGCTATATCGTAACCAATAATCACGTTATTGAAGGCGCCAGCGAGATCGAAGTGATCCTGAACGACAATTCGAAGTATTCAGCCGTTCTTGTAGGAACTGATCCGTCAACTGATATTGCCGTTCTGAAGATCGAAGCGAAAGGACTGCGGCCAATGCCGCTTGGAAACAGCGACGATATTCGTGTGGGAGAATGGGTGCTGGCAGTCGGCAATCCTTTTAACCTGACATCGACGGTTACGGCAGGAATCGTGAGCGCGAAAGCCCGGAACCTGAATATGCTGGGCGATAAAACACGAAACAACATGTCGATCGAATCATTCATCCAGACAGATGCTGCGGTAAATCCCGGTAACAGCGGCGGCGCACTGGTCAATACACGCGGCGAGCTTGTCGGGATCAATACCGCGATCGCTTCTCAAACCGGCTCTTATTCGGGCTACAGCTTTGCTGTTCCCGTGAATCTCGTACAGAAAGTCATGAGTGACATCATCGATTTCGGGATCGTTCAGCGGGCTTATCTCGGCGTGGAGATCGCAGACATTAACCAGGAGATCAAAGAGAAAAACAACCTGGCTTCTACCCGCGGAGTCTTTATTTCCAATGTGACGGAAGACGGCGGTTCTGCCAAAGCAGGTATTAAAGCAAACTCCGTGATCACAAAGATCGGCTCGCGAGAAGTCAATTCGGTTGCTGCCCTACAGGAAGAAGTCGGCAGAAGAAGACCTGGCGACAAAGTAACACTAACGATCCTGAACCCGAAAGGCGAAGAAGAGATCAAAGAGGTCGTGCTGCGTTCGGCAGAAGGTCAGACAACCTTGAAAACGAAAGAAGAGATCAGCAAAACTTCCGCACTCGGGGCTACTTTTGTACCTTTGACAGCGCAGGAGAAAAAAGAGCTGAACATCGACGGCGGAGTGAAAATCAAATCGCTCGATTCCGGAAAGCTGAAAAGCGAAGGGCTCGAAGCAGGAATGGTGATCTACAAGATCAACTATGAAGCGGTTGCTTCTCCCGAATCGCTGGCAACCAAGCTGAATAGTCTGCACGGCGATGTTTTCCTTGTCATAGTGCTGGAAAACGGACAAAAAGTTTATCACGGATTCGGTTTATAACCGAAAGATGAATAAATAGTTAAGGGCATGGTTTTTGAGAGATGCAAATCACTTAAAAATCTGCCTTTTTTATTTGGAAAACAGTTTGTTTTCGTCGTAACTTTGCACCCTGATTTCAAACTATGCTTGTCGGCAGATTAAGAAATCATAACATAATCCGGAAGGTAATTACATGAGACAATTAAAGATTACAAAATCCATTACCAACAGAGAAAGTCAATCCTTAGACAAATATCTGCAAGACATTGGTAAAGAGGAGTTAATCACAGCTGAGGAAGAGGTAGAACTCGCACGCAAGATCAAACAAGGCGATCAGAGAGCGTTAGAGAAACTAACCAGGGCGAATCTGAGGTTCGTCGTTTCCGTAGCAAAACAATACCAAAACCAAGGCCTAACACTACCCGATCTTATCAACGAAGGAAACTTAGGGTTGATCAAAGCGGCACAGAAGTTTGACGAAACACGTGGTTTTAAATTCATTTCATACGCTGTTTGGTGGATTCGCCAGTCGATCCTTCAGGCTTTGGCCGAACAGGCGCGTATTGTTCGTTTACCTTTAAACCAGGTAGGCTCACTTAACAAGATCAACAAAGCGTTCTCCCGTTTGGAGCAGGAATTCGAGCGTCCGCCGTCTGCTGAAGAGCTGGCAGAAGCACTGGAAGTTCCGGAAGACAAGATCAAGGAAAGCTTAAACGTTTCCGGTCGTCACGTATCGATGGATGCGCCTCTCTCCTCTTCAGAGGACGGTGGTACATTGATGGATGTAATGGCAAACATGGATTCACCGAAAGCCGACCACGCACTGATGGCCGAGTCCTTACAGCGCGAGATCGAACGTTCACTGAGCACATTAACAGATAAAGAGCGCGAGATCATCCGACTGTTCTTCGGAATCGGAATGAATCACGGCTTAACGCTGGAAGAGATTGGGGCGAAATTCAATCTCACCCGGGAGCGCGTCCGCCAGATCAAAGAGAAGGCGATCAGACGACTTCGACATACTTCGCGAAATAAGCTGTTGAAAGCATATTTAGGATAACAGGAAAAGGCTGTCTGCAAACGCGGGCGGCCTTTTTTACTTTAAGGAAAAGCAAATAATCGTTTAATAATCAATAGTTAAAATAAATGGAAGCTGCAGTAGGCTACGAAAAAGAGCTCAACTCGCACGTTCAACGCGAACGCGCTGCTGTCAAATTGTCAAGCCACATTGGTGAATTGCTGTATGACAAAGGAATCGAACTGGTATTGTTCCGTAATCACTTAACGGACATTACGATTTCAGAGATCCTGAATCTGCATGAGTACGCCCGTAATGTTGTTAAGAAACCGATCGACATCGAAACAAGCGCAGCCCTGGCTGAAGAGCTTTTGAAAATGGATCTTGCCCCGGCAAAGATCGATATCGGTAAACTGGCAAGCGAATGGCTGGCCGATTCTACAAAATACGATTCGAAAGCGGAATTCCTTTCAGGTAAGCTGGCAGGATTCGAAAAAGGATCGGGTGACAGCTTCAATCCGCGCGACGTTGTATTGTACGGTTTTGGTCGTATCGGACGTCTTGCGGCACGTGAGCTCATCAAACAGGCCGGAAAGGGTCAGCAACTGCGTTTGCGCGCTATCGTTACCCGCGGTTCTTCCGACAAAGACATTATTAAGCGTGCTGCGCTTTTGAGAAGCGATTCCGTTCACGGTGCTTTCAAAGGAACAGTGGTCGAAGACCTGGAGAACAAGGCAATCATTATCAACGGGCAGATTGTTCGAATGATCGATGCTTCCAATCCTGAAGATGTTGATTACACACAATATGGTATCAGCAATGCACTTGTGATCGATAATACAGGTGTTTTCACCGATCGCACGGCTTTGAACCGTCACTTACAGGCGAAAGGCGTCTCCCGTGTGCTGCTTACGGCTCCAGGAAAAGAAATTCCGAACGTCGTTTACGGAATCAACCAGGGAACACTTGACGTTGAGAACGAGAAAGTTTATTCTGCTGCCTCTTGTACAACGAATGCGATCTCCCCTATCCTGAAAGTGATCAATGACGAGTTCGGCGTAGTGAAAGGCCACATCGAAACCGTTCACGCTTACACCAACGACCAGAACCTGCTGGATAACATGCACAAAAGCTCGCGTCGCGGACGTTCTGCTGCTATCAACATGGTTATCACGTCAACAGGTGCAGGTGCTGCGGTAACGAAAGTGATCCCGGACCTGAAAGACAAGCTGACTGCAAACGCGGTTCGTGTACCGACTCCAAACGGATCACTGGCCATTCTTGCACTTGAGCTGGACAAAAAGGCAGACATACAAACGATCAACGACGCTGTTCGCAGAGCTTCTCTCGAAGGTGAGCTCGTAAACCAGATCTTCTATTCT
>Ga0247810_10001159_pt1 | contig 17922 bp, 18 predicted proteins | sample UWRJL119311C1_FD_179918 | JGI IMG/M metagenome (GOLD analysis project Ga0247810, IMG submission 179918) | Plant litter microbial communities from Arlington Agricultural Research Station in Wisconsin, United States - UWRJ-L119-311C-1 | ecosystem: Environmental > Terrestrial > Plant litter >...
ACAACGCTAGCCCCCGACAGAACGCCGCCACCTCAGCAGACTCGAGCCTCTCCACGGCCGAGCGCACCTACGTGCTCGACACGTCGGTTCTGCTGTCGGATCCGAAAGCGGTCTTCCGCTTCGCGGAGCACGCGGTGGTTCTGCCGGTGATCGTGATCAGTGAACTGGAATCCAAGCGCAACGACCCGGAGATCGGGTACTTCGCTCGGCAGGCACTGCGCAATCTCGACGAACTCCGCGTGCAGCACGAACGCCTCGACTTCCCCATCGCCGTCGGCGAGGGCGGAACGCTGCGGGTCGAGCTCAACCACTCCAACATGTCGGTGCTCCCCTCCGGCCTCCAGCTGGGCGACAACGACTCCCGCATCCTCGCCGTGGCCCTCAACCTCGCCAACGACGGCCTCGCCGTCACGGTGGTGTCGAAGGACCTCCCGCTGCGCGTGAAGGCGGCGTCCATCGGCCTCGCCGCCGAGGAGTACCGCGCCGAGCTCGCCGTCGACTCCGGCTTCACCGGCCAGGCCGAGATCACCCTGAGCGCCGAGCAGATGAACCAGCTCTGGGACAACGAGCAGCTCGACTCGCGCGAGGTGCAGGACATGCCCGTCAACACCGGGCTCGTCATCCACTCCGACCGCGGATCGGCCCTCGGCCGGGTCACCGCCCGCGGACGCATGCGCCTGGTGCGCGGCGACCGCGACATCTTCGGGCTGCACGGCCGCAGCGCGGAGCAGCGCCTCGCGATCGACATGCTGCTCGACAAGGAGATCGGCATCGTCTCCCTCGGCGGCAGCGCCGGAACGGGCAAGTCGGCACTCGCCCTCTGCGCCGGCCTCGAGGCCGTGCTCGAGAAGCAGCAGTACCGCAAGATCATGGTCTTCCGGCCGCTCTACGCGGTCGGCGGGCAGGAGCTGGGCTTCCTCCCGGGTGACGCCGCCGAGAAGATGAACCCCTGGGCGCAGGCCGTGTTCGACACCCTCGGCTCCGTGGTGTCGCAGAACGTGCTCGACGAGGTGATCGAACGCGGACTGCTCGAGGTGCTGCCGCTCACCCATATCCGCGGCCGCTCGCTGCACGACGCCTTCGTGATCGTCGACGAGGCGCAGTCGCTGGAGCGCAACGTGCTGCTCACGGTGCTCAGCCGCATCGGGCAGAACTCGCGCGTGATCCTGACCCACGATGTGGCGCAACGCGACAACCTGCGTGTGGGGCGTCACGACGGCGTCGCATCCGTCATCGAGTCGCTCAAGGGCCACCCGCTCTTCGGCCACATCACCCTCACCCGCTCGGAGCGCAGCGCGATCGCCGCCCTGGTCACCGAGATGCTGGAGTCGAACGAACTGGCCTGACCCGCGCGCGTTTCGCCCAGCCGGTCGTCGGATGCCGAACCGTCTGCTGTCGAACAGAGAGGCAAGCAATCGACCTCCCCAGCCCGGCTGGAGGTCGGAAGCTTGCCCCTCTGTTCCGTATCAGGGCGGAGGGGCAAGCAATCGACGCCGCGCTGCCCGCTGGAGGTCGAAAGCTTGCCCCTCTGTTCGGGGGTCGGGGTCGGGGTCTAGCCCGGGTGCGTCATGCTCAGCACGTCGAGCGCGGAGTCGAGCTGCTCGAGGCTGAGCTCGCCGCGCTCGACGAAGCCGAGGTCGACGACGGCCTCGCGCACGGTGATCGACTGCGCGACCGCGTGCTTCGCGATCTTCGCCGCCGACTCGTAGCCGATGAACTTGTTCAGCGGGGTGACGATCGAGGGGGAGGACTCGGCCAGCGCGCGGGCGTGGTCGAGGTTCGCCACCAGCCCGTCGACGGTCTTGTCGGCGAGCAGCACACTCGAGTTGGCGAGCAGGCGGATCGACTCGAGCAGCGCCGTGCCCATCACCGGGATGGCCACGTTGAGCTCGAAGTTGCCGGTCGCGCCCGCCCACGCGATGGTGGCGTCGTTGCCGATGACGCGGGCGCCCACCATGATCACGGCCTCCGGGATCACCGGGTTCACCTTGCCGGGCATGATCGACGAGCCGGGCTGCAGGTCGGGGATGCTGAGCTCGCCCAGGCCCGTGTTCGGCCCCGAGCCCATCCAGCGCAGGTCGTTGCTGATCTTCGTGAGGGAGACGGCGATCACGCGCAGCGCTCCCGAGGCCTCGACGAGGGCGTCGCGCGCACCCTGCGCCTCGAAGTGGTCGAGGGCCTCCGTGATCGGCAGCCCGCTGTCGGCGGCGAGCTGGGCGATCACCTTCTGCGGGAAGCCGGCCGGGGTGTTGATGCCGGTGCCCACCGCCGTGCCGCCGAGCGGCACCTCGGCCACGCGCACGATCGTGGAGTTCACACGGTCGATGCCGAGACGGATCTGGCGGGCGTAGCCGGCGAACTCCTGCCCGAGGGTGACGGGCGTGGCGTCCATGAGGTGGGTGCGGCCCGCCTTGACGGCCGTCTTCCAGAGCGACGCCTTCACATCGAGAGCGGATGCGAGGTGCTCCAGAGCCGGAATCAGGTCGCCGAGAAGCGCGCCGGTCACGGCCACGTGCACCGAGGTCGGGAAGACGTCGTTCGACGACTGCGAGGCGTTCACGTGGTCGTTCGGGTGCACGGGGGACCCGAGAGCGGACGTCGCCAGCGACGCGAGCACCTCGTTCATGTTCATGTTCGACGAGGTGCCCGACCCGGTCTGGTAGGTGTCCACGGGGAACTGGTCGTGGTGCTCGCCGGCGATGAGGGCGTCTGCCGCCCCGACCACCGCATCCGCTATGGCGGAGTCGACGATCCCCAGCGATCCGTTGACGATCGCCGCGGCGCGCTTGATGCGGGCCAGGGCGACGATCTGGGCGGACTCGAGACCCGAGCCCGAGATCGGGAAGTTCTCCACAGCTCGCTGCGTCTGCGCGCCGTAGAGGGCGTCGCGGGGAACGAGCACCTCACCCATCGTGTCGTGCTCGACGCGGAATTCTCCGGTCTCGGTGATGGGGGCTGTGCTGGAGTTGGTCACGACGTTGGGCCTTCCGTTGGGGGTGGGGAGAGGGCTAGAGATTCCCGATGCGGATGTCGGGAACGGCGCGGCCCTCGAGCAGTCGGTAGTTCGCACCGACCACTGCAAGCGTACCCGCGGCGATGCCGTCGCTGATGAGCTCGGAGCGCTCGAGAAGCTCGGAGATCGTGTCGCGCAGGTGCTCGCGCCCCACCTCGTGCGCGTCGAGCCCGTCGACCGGCAGAGCGTTGTCGACGACCCCGGACACCCGTCGCACGGCGGGCACGATCTTGGAGATCAGGTGGTCGATGTGCGGGGGGAGCGCCGGAGCATCCGCTGTCTGCGACTCGATCGCCGCGAGCACCGCACCACACTCGTCGTGGCCGAGCACCACGATGAGCGGCACCTTCAGCACGGCCACCGCGTACTCCAGAGATCCGATCACGGACTCGGAGATGATCTGCCCGGCGTTGCGCACAACGAAGAGGTCGCCGAGGCCCTTGTCGAAGATGATCTCGGCGGCCAGACGGGAGTCGCTGCAGCCGAACAGTGCGGCGTCGGGGGTCTGGCCCTGCGCGACCGTCGCGCGACGGTCGACGTCTTGCCGGGGATGCAGCGGCGCTCCGCTGACGAAACGCTCGTTGCCACGCTCCATCTCGTTCCAGGCCTTCGCGGGGGTCTTCACGGAGTTGGGGCTCATTCGGGTACTCCTGCTGCCTCGTTCGATTCGATCTCGGAGACCAGGGATCCGGCCATGGTGCGGAACTCGTTGTCGTCGGCGGTGCCGTTGAGAACGAAGATGCTGTTGCCCGCCGTGGTCACCATGGCGTAGGCGAGGTTGCCGGGATCGTCGCCGTCTCGGTTGTCGTAGAGGGTCCACTCCACGCCGTCGACGATCTCGGTGCCGGTGGGCTCGCCCTGGTCGAGCAGCGTGACCAGCCAGGTGGCGTTGGCGCCGATTCCCTGGTTGATGGCGATGAAGTTCTCGCTGGGGGTGATGAAGCCGATGTACCAGGTGGAGATGTCGTCGCGCGAGCGGCGCAGCTCGGCGCTGTTCGAATCCCAGCCCGGCGGCAGCGCCGGTGTGGCGAGGGTCTCCGAGATGCCCGGCTGGGTCTCGGCGGCGGCCGCCTCGTAGTCGACCGGTTCGCGCGCGGGCTGCTCGGGCCGCACGACCACGAGCACGATCAGCAGCATCAGGAGGACGGAGGCGAGCAGCGACCAGAGCAGGTTGCGCAGCGTCTGGTTGGCGCGGTGCTTGCGCGAGTTCTCGGCCTTGCGGGCGGCGGTCTCCTCCGGGGTCTCCGGGCGGCCGAGCTCGGCGACGATGGCCGGCGGCTTCACCCGTACGACGACCGGGGTGTTCTCGCTGTCTCTGCGGGCCACGACTACTCCGCGCTCGCGGTGCGTGCCGCGTCGAGGCGGGCCTTGGCGCCGAGCAGCCACTCCTCGCAGCGCTGGGCCGCGGCCTCGCCGCGTTCCCAGAGTGCGAGCGACTGCTCGAGGGTGGTCTGGCCCTGCTCGAGTTCGGAGACGACCCGGATGAGCTCGTCGCGCGCCTGCTCGTAGCTGAGGGCGTTCACGTCGGAGTTCTGTGCTGTTGCCACGGGGAGATTCTACCTAGCTCTTGTCGGGTGTTCCGGGGGAGGTCGCGTCGACTGTGGACGAGACCCGGCCCGCGGAGAGGGTGAGGAGGAGTCGGGTGCCCGCCGGGGCATCCGCTGCATCGCGCAGTGCTTCGCCCGAGGGCAGCTGCGCGATCGAGTATCCGCGCTCGAGGGTGCCCTGCGGGGAGAGGGCGCGCAGCTGCGACGAGAGCTCGCCGACGCGGGTGAGCGAACGCTCGATCACGCGGTCGACCAGCTCGTGGCTGCGCGCGACATAGCGGGTGAGCTCCTCGGCGCGGGAGTCGATCAGCGAGACGGGATTGGCGAGCACGGGCCGCGACCGCAGCTGCTGCAGACGGTCGATCTCGTGGCTGAGCATGCCGGTGAGGCGGGTGCCGATGCGGCCGCGGGCCTGCGCCACGCGGGCGAGCTCCTCCGCCACGTCGGGCACGACGCGCTTGGCGGCATCGGTCGGTGTCGAGGCGCGCAGGTCGGCCACCTCGTCGAGCAGCGGGCGGTCGGCCTCGTGGCCGATCGCGCTGATCAGCGGCGTCTCGCAGGCGGCCGCCGCGCGCACCAGCGACTCGTCGCTGAAGACGAGCAGGTTCTGGAAGTCGCCGCCTCCGCGGGCCACGATGATCACGTCGACCTCCGGGTCGGCGTCGAGCAGGCGGATGCCGGCGGTCACCTCGCCGACGGCCCGGTCGCCCTGGACGGCGGCGTGCGCCACGCGGAATTTCACCGAGGGCCAGCGCAACTGCGCGTTGCGCAGCACGTCTTTCTCGGCGTCGCTGTCTTTCCCGGTGACCAGCCCGATCATTCCGGGCAGGAAGGGGAGGGCCTTCTTGCGGTTCGCCGCGAAGAGACCCTCGGCCGCGAGCTGCTGACGCAGCCGCTCGAGCCGCTCGAGCAGGTCGCCGAGGCCGACGTGGCGCATCTCGAACACCTGCATGGTGAGCGTGCCGCCCTTGACCCAGTAGTTGGGCTTCACGAGCACGACGACCCGGTCGCCCTGCTTGAGGTCGGTGGGCAGCTTGGCCTTCACCGACGACCAGATGGTGAAGCCGACGGTCGCGTCGGCCTCGAGGTCCTTCAGCTTGCCGTAGACGTTTCCGCCCGAGACGCCCCACTGGGTGATCTCGCCCTCGACCCAGACGGTGCCCAGTCGGTCGATCCAGCCCTTGATCTTCGCGGAGAGGAGTCCGACGGGCCACGGGGTGTCGACGGTGGGCGGCGCGTCAGGGGTGAACTCGACCACGGTGACCCTTCCCAGAGAAGTGCGGCGTTGCCCGCGTAGAATCTAACGGTGAGCAATATCACCAACGGAAACGCGGCAGTGCATCTTGAGATGCCCCGTATGCCTGCGCTTCGTAACAGGCTAAAGGATACCCCCGTCGCTGGCGCCAAGCGGGTTCTCCTCGCTGCGCCCCGAGGCTACTGCGCTGGGGTGGACAGGGCGGTCATCGCCGTCGAGAAGGCCCTCGACCGCTTCGGCGCCCCCGTCTATGTGCGCAAGCAGATCGTGCACAACATCCATGTCGTCTCCACCCTCGAGAAGAAGGGCGCGATCTTCGTCGACGACGTCGACGAGGTTCCGGAGGGCTCGCACATCGTGTTCAGCGCCCACGGCGTCTCGCCCGCCGTTGTGCAGGGCGCCGCCGATCGCCAGCTCGAGGCCATCGACGCCACCTGCCCGCTCGTCACCAAGGTGCACCGCGAGGCCGTGCGCTTCGCCAAGAACGACTTCGAGATCCTCCTCATCGGCCACGCCGGCCACGAGGAGGTCGAGGGCACGATGGGTCACGCGCCCGAGCGCACCACCCTCGTGAACAGCCCGGCGGATGTCCCGAACATCACGGTGAACAACCCCGACCACGTGGTGTGGCTGTCGCAGACCACGCTGAGCGTGGACGAGACGATGGAGACCGTGCGCCTGCTGCGCGAACGCTTCCCGAACCTGCAGGACCCGCCCAGCGACGACATCTGCTACGCCACCACCAACCGCCAGGTCGCCATCAAGAAGGTGGCGGTCGACGCCGACCTCGTGATCGTGGTCGGCTCCGCAAACAGCTCCAACACGGTGCGGCTCGTCGACGTGGCGCTCGAGTACGGCGCAAAGGCCGCCTACCGGGTCGACTACGCCAGCGAGATCAAGCAGGAGTGGCTCGACGGAGTCGCCACCGTGGGGGTCACCTCCGGCGCCTCAGTGCCCGAGGTGCTCGTGCAGGAGGTGCTCGACGATCTCGCCGACGCGGGCTACGGCGACGTGAGCCAGGTTGTCACCGCGGAGGAGGACCTCATGTTCTCGCTGCCGAAGGAGCTGCGCAAGGACGCGGACGGCAACGCGGACGAGCGGGGTCTCGGCGGCCGCGTGCGGCAGCTCGACTGGCAGAAGCAGCGATGACAGACCAGCGTCCGCGGCCGCAGTACGGCGAGTACGCCTCCACCGAGGAGCGTCTCGCCGCCGGCGGCCTGCCGCTCGAGGAGGCCCCGCCCCGCCCCGAGACGCGTATCGAGCCGACGGCGGTGACGGCGTCCACCACGCCCACGGCGCCCGTCCGCGACCCCGCCATCACCGGAGGCGTCTCCTACCCCTGGGACCGCGCCCTCACCACGGGGCTCCTCGCCTTCGGCGGGTTCTCGCTCGTCACCTCGGTGCCGAACCTGCTCGACTTCTCGACGACCATGCGCCAGGTCTACGAGACAGCGGCCACCTACGGCGAGTACACCAGCGACGCGCTGGCGAACGGCATCGGCGTCGCGGTCCTGGCCGCGCAGGCCGCGATCTTCGTGGTGGTCCTGATGCTCTCGATCGGGCGTCTGCGTGCGGGGAAACGCGCATTCTTCATTCCCCTCATCGGCGGGGTGGTTGCCGGTATCATCACTCTCGTTCTGGTCATCGCGGCAATGGTGGGTGACCCCGCGCTCACCACGTGGTTCAACAGCCAGACCTAGTCTCAGGAAGGGCGCCGGCGACGGAGTGACTACGCAGACCGAACGCGTCGCCGTGCTTCCTCCTCGCGTCGCCTCCCGGGTGATCACCACCGCCGTGTCACGCGGAGCCTGGGGTGTGTCGCTGGGCATCCTGGTGCTCGCCGTCCCGGTGCTCATCGACGTCCTCGCTGCTCGCGGGCTCCTCGACCGAATCTGGCTGCCACTGGTCTGCATCGTGACGATGCTCGCCCTGCTCGGGCTCGTCGGATGGCGCCCCAGCCCTGCCGCGCGGGTGCTCTTCATCGCCGTCGGCAGCCTCTGCGCCTTCGGGTACACCCTGTCGCTGCTCATCGCCGATCCCGGTCTCGGCGACGCGGGCGGCTACTTGCTCAACCGTCCGGCGACCGTGCTCGTCCTCACGGGCGCCTCGATCGTGCGCCCGCTCGCGGGACTCGTCTGGAGTGTGGCCGGCTACGGCTGTGCGACCCTCGGCGCCTGGCTGGCGTCCCTCGTCGCGGGCGTGGCCTTCGCGCCGGGCTGGGGCCCGACGCTCGCACTCGGCATCTACGCCGGGGCCTTCCTCGTGCTCGCCGCCGTGGGTGCCGGGCAGACGGCGCGGGTCCCCGATCTGACCCGGCTCGAGCGCGACACCCGGCGCCTCGACATCGAGCACCAGTTCGAGCAGAGGGCCGCGGCGATCGTTCACGACACGGTGCTCGGCGACCTGACCGCCGTGATGAACTCCGACGGCCGGCTCGACACCCGCACCCGGGAGCGTTTCCGCGCCGACGTCGCCACCCTGAGCGACGAGTCGTGGCTGCGGGAGTCGGCGGGCTGCTCGGTCGGCACCCGGCAGGACGCCGAGCTGCGCAACGCCTTCCAGGTCCTGGTCTCCGACTTCCAGTGGCGCGGGCTGCGCGTGGACGTCACCGGCGACGCCGACGCCGTGGCCGGCGTCTCGACGGCAGCGGCGTCCTCACTGCTGGGCGCGGTGCGCGCGTGCCTCGAGAACGTGCTGCAGCACGCCGACACCGCGGCCGCCGAACTGGTCGTCGCCGTCTCGGGCGACGCGGTCACGATGATGGTCGTCGACAACGGACGCGGTTTCGAACCGGCGGCCGTCGCGCACGACAGGCTCGGCCTGCGATCCGCTGTCATCGACCGTGTGCAGGCGCTCGGCGGCTCCGTGAAGGTCTGGTCGCGGCCGGGCAGCGGAACGTCCGTGCTGCTCAGCGTTCCCCGGTCGGAACCGGAGCCGGATGCGTAGCGCGGATGCCTGGCGCGTGTCGCCCCAGCGCGTCGACCCGATGAGCTGGTTCACCCGACCGCTCGTGCCACTGGGCTTCGGGGCCATGGTGCTGTTCTTCGGCTTCGGCGTGCTGTCGGCCACCTGGCGCCTCTCCGCGGAGCCCTGGCTCGACATCGTCGCCGTGCTGCTCATGGCGAGTGCCTGCGTGCTCGTGCAGCTGAGCGTTCGTCCCCTGCATCCGGCCTTCGGCGTGCGGCAGGCGGTCGCGCCCCTTGCGCTCACACTGGTCGGACTGGTGCTGGCGACGGTGAGCGGAATCGAGTCCACGGTGCTTGCCCAGCACTGGTGGGCGCCGATCGGGGTCGGCTTCGTCGTCGCGACGCTCGGGCCGTACTCGAGCGTGCGCGAGACCGTCGTCTACGGCGGCGTGTTGAGCGCGGCGACGGCGGTCTGCGGCGCGATCGCCTTCGTGACCCCGGCCGTTCTCTGGCCGCCGCTCAGCGTCGCGGTGATCACCGGCGGGTCGGTGGTCGTGGCCACCGTCGCGACGGGCATCTTCTCCTGGGTGTTCGTGTCGAGCACGCGGTCGCTGCTCGACGGCGCCGGCGGGCCGTCGCAGCGGCAGTCGGCCGAGGCCGCGGAGGCCGCCCGCCGGGTGGAGCGGCGCACGCTGGCCAGGCTCGGCACGCGCGTCGCGCCGTTCCTCGCGGGCGTAGCGGATGCCGGAGAGGTCACGGCCGCCGACCGTGCCCTGGCCGGACAGCTCGCCCGGCGCCTGCGCTCCGATCTCGTCAGCGAGGTGAACCGCAGCTGGCTCGACCGGGTGGCGATGTTCGGCCGCATCTCCGTGGTCGATCCCCACCGGCGTGCGGACCGGATGAACCCGGCACAGCGCACCGCGTTGCGCGCGCTGCTGATGGCGGTGGTCGAGCATCCGGCGGCGACGGTCGGCACACTCTTCATCGAGCTGCGCCCCGAGGCCGACGGCGCCACCGCGGTGGCGCTCAGCCTCGACTTCGCGCTGCCGGAGGGGCGGCGGGCGATGATGCTCGCGCCGTACTATCTCGCGCTCCAGACGGCGGTCGACGATCTGAGCTGGGATCCCGCGCGCGACCTGCTGCAGTTCCAGGTCCCCGCGGCGCGCGACCGCCCCTAGCAACGGGCGAGGGGCGGGGCGGCTCCTCCGCGCCTGCGGGAGAGCCGCCCTCGGGTGCTACTTGCCCGACTGGCCGGCCGATCCGAGCTGCTGCGTGGCCTCGACCACGCGGGCGGCGAGGGCGCTCTCGGCGAGCTTGCCCCAGGAGCGCGGGTCGTAGACCTTCTTGTTGCCGACCTCGCCGTCGACCTTGAGGAAGCCGTCGTAGTTCTTCAGCACGGAGTCGGCAACGGAGCGGCTGTAGGCGTACTGGGTGTCGGTGTCGATGTTCATCTTCACCACGCCGTTGGCGACCGCGAGGGCGATCTCGGCGTCGGTGGAGCCGGATCCGCCGTGGAAGACCAGGTCGAGCGGCTTGGCCGCTGTTCCGTACTTCGCCTGGAGGCCGGCCTGGATCTCGCCGAGCAGCTCCGGACGAAGCTTCACATTGCCCGGCTTGTAGACGCCGTGCACGTTGCCGAAGGTGAGGGCGGCGATGTAGCGGCCCTGCTCGCCGAGGCCGAGGGCCTCGACGGTGGCGATCGCGTCGTCGAGGGTCGTGTAGAGGTGCTCGTTGACGACATCGTGCTCGACACCGTCCTCCTCGCCGCCGACGACACCGATCTCCACTTCGAGGATCGAGTTGATCGCCTTCATGCGCGGCAGGATCTCCTTCGCGATGCGGAGGTTCTCGTCGAGCGGCACGGCGGATCCGTCCCACATGTGCGACTGGAAGATCGGGTTGCGGCCGGCCTTCACCGCGTCCTCCGAGGCGGCGATGAGCGGCAGCAGGAATCCGTCGAGGGCGTTCTCCGGGCAGTGGTCGGTGTGCAGTGCGACGGTGATCGGGTAGTTCTTCGCGGCCTCGGTCACGAAGGCGGCGAAGGCGAGGGCTCCCGACGCGCGCGCCTTCACGGTGTGGCCGGCGAAGAAGTCGGCGCCTCCGGTGGTCACCTGGATGATGCCGTCGGAACCGGCCTCGGTGAGGCCCTGGAGGATGCCGTTGATCGTCGACGATGACGATGCGTTCACGGCGGGGTAGGCGAAGCCGCGGGTCTTCGCTTTGTCGAGCATTTCGGCGTACTGATCGGGCGTTGCGATGGGCATACGGTGGCCTCCAGAGCGGTAACAACAAAGAATTGGTCGAGCAAAGTCTAGCCAGCGGAACCCCTCGTGACCTCGCTGTTACAGTGGGAGCGACGTTGATTCGCCTCTACGAATCCCACCACAGCGCCACGCAAACGACCTCGAGGACGACTACAAACGTGAGCACAGATTCCGCAACCACCTACCTCCACCCCGATCGCAACCTGGGCATGGAGCTCGTCCGCGCAACCGAGGCGGCCGCCATCCGTGCGGTCCCCTTCATCGGCCGCGGCGACAAGAACGCAGCAGACGGCGCGGCCGTCGACGCGATGCGCAAATTCCTCGGAACCGTCGAGTTCGACGGCGTCGTGGTGATCGGCGAGGGCGAGAAGGACCACGCCCCGATGCTCTACAACGGCGAGCACGTCGGAAGCGGCGAGGGCCCCTCCTGCGACATCGCGGTCGACCCGATCGACGGCACCTCGCTCACCGCCGCCGGCCGTCAGAACGCCCTGAGCATGATCGCGGTCTCCGACCGCGGCAGCATGTACGACCCCAGTGCCGTGTTCTACATGGAGAAGATCGTCACCGGGTGGGAGGGCCACGGGGTCGTCGACCTGAACCGCCCGATCGGCGAGAACATCCGGGCGCTGGCCAAGGCCAAGGGCAAGGACGTCTCCGACATGGTCGTCGCCGTGCTCGACCGCCCGCGGCACCAGCAGCTCGTGGAGGACATCCGCGCATCCGGTGCCGGCACCCGCATGCTCCTCGACGGCGACGTCGCCGGCGGCATCAACGCCGCCATGCACGGCACCCGCATCGACATGTGCGTCGGAACCGGTGGAACCCCCGAGGGCATCATCACCGCCTGCGCGCTCAAGGCGCTCGGCGGCTTCATCCAGGGACGCCTCCTGCCGCGCGACGACGACGAGCGCCAGCGCGCCATCGACGCCGGCCACGACCTCGACCGCGTGCTCGAGGTGAACGACCTCGTCACCAGCGACAACACCTACTTCGTCGCGACGGGTGTGACCGATGGCCAGCTGGTCGACGGTGTACGCAAGAAGGGCCCCGCGATCCGCACGGAGAGCATCATCCTCCGCGGTCGCTCCGGCACCGTGCGCCGCGTTGTCGCGGAGCACCTTGCGGAGAAGTGGCTGTAGTACGGCGCTCCTCAGGGATGACCGAGGTCATCCGCTGAGCTGACTCGGTTCGGCACGTGCCCCGGGAGACTGGGGGCATGAGCACACCATGGGATCGGAGTGGCAGGGCCGCCGTCGCGGCGACCCTGATGTACACGCTGTGCTTCAGCCCGGTGCTCGTGATTCTCGGCGTGCTGTTCTTCTCCGGTCTCGATGGTTACGACACCAGCGGGCGGGGCGGGCCGTTCGCGGGGTGCGACAACCCCGACAGCTCGACCTGCGGGCATCCGCTGGCATCGCTGTCCGTCGGGTGCGCCGCCGTGGTCGTCGCTGTCGCCGCGATCGCGGCGCGTCTGGGCATGCGGGACTGGGTGACGCCCCGACCCGCGGCGGCCTGGCTCGGGCTCGCGGCGTTGAGTCTCGGCGTCATGACCACCGGCGTCGCCGTCGTGTATGCGGCCGCGTGACCCGCGTCCGGGCGGGCGAGCGGACTCAGGCCCGGGCCCGTCGCACCTCCGCGCGGTACGCCTCCTTCTGCTCCTCGGGCAGGAACGCCGAGGTGAAGGAGTTCTCGGCGAGCGTTCCGAGCTGCGCGGGCGTGAGCCGCAGGTCCCGCTCGATCGCGGCGACGTTGTCGTCGAGGTACCCGCCGAAGTACGCGGGGTCGTCGCTGTTGATCGACACGAGCAGTCCCTCAAACATCATGACGGGCAGCGGATGCGCGGCGAGCTCCGCGGGCGCGGTCTTCAGCGCGACGTTCGAGAGCGGGCACACCGTGATCGGCACCTGCTCCTCGCGCAGTCGCGCCACGAGTTCCGGGTCCTCCATGGCGCGATTGCCGTGGTCGATGCGCTCCACGCCGAGCAGGTCGAGGGCCTCCCAGACGTAGTCCGGCCCGCCCTCCTCGCCCGCGTGCGCGACGCGGTGCAGTCCCTCCGCGCGGGCCAGCGCGAAGGCGTCGACGAAGAGCGAGGGCGGGAAGCCGAGCTCGGAGCTGTCGAGTCCGACGCCGATGAAGTGGTCGCGGAAGGGCAGTGCCGCCCGCAGCGTCTCGGTGGCCGCGTCGCCGCCGAGATGGCGGAGGAAGCACAGGATGAGGTCCGCCGAGATGCCCGTCGACGCCGTGGCGTCCGCGATCGCCGCGGAGAGGCCGCCGAAGACGGCCTCGGCCGGGATGCCGTTCTGCGTGTGGGTCTGCAGGTCGAAGAACATCTCCGCGCGGCGCACCCCGCTGTGCGCCGCCCGGGTGAGATAGGCGCTGCCGAGGTCGTAGAAGTCCTGCTCGGTGCGGAGCACCGCGAGGTTCGCGTAGTAGATGTCGAGGAACGACTGCAGGTCGTCGAATCGGTAGCGCGCCTTCAGCTCGACGGGGTCGAGCGTCGGCAGGTCGATCGCGTTGCGGCGGGCGAGCGCGATCACGAGCTCGGCCTCCATCGATCCCTCGATGTGCATGTGGAGTTCGGCTGCGGGGAGCATGGGATCGAGCTAACCACACGGCACGCCGTTAGCCTCGAGTCACCGACCAATCGAAAGGCGCGCGCCGTGACCCGCATCGACGAGGAGACCATCCGCTCCCTGCCCAAGGCCGAGGTGCACGTGCACCTCGAGGGCGGCTTCGACCTGATCGACCTGATCGACCTCGCCAAGACCGCGGGCGTGGCGCTGCCGGGACCCGCCCGCTCGCTGTTCGACATCGGCACCCACGACCTCCCCCCGGAAACACAGGAGATCGCGCCGGGAGCGGGGCAGAACACCGGCATCGGCAGCGATGGGCTCAGCGGATTCCTGCGTTTTCTCGACTGGGAGTGCGGTCTCGTCACCACCGCGGAGCAGGCGGCCCGCGCGGCCTACCGCTTCGCGGCCCGGGAGAGCGCCTCCGGCATCCGCTACGCCGACGTGATCGTGAATCCCACCCACTGGAACGCCTGGGCCGGCCGCACACCCCAGCTGCTCGCGGCTTTCGCCTCCGGCCTCGCCGAGGCGGAGCAGGACGGCCTCGCGACCATCGGCCTCTGCGTGTCGCTGATGCGCACGCAGACCAGCTCGGAGGCGCTGGAACTCGTCGACTGGATGGCATCCGCCCGCCCCGACCGCGTCGTCGCGCTCTCCGTCGACGGCGACGAGCGGGTCACCGGGCGCACGGGCGAGAAGTTCGCGGCCGCGTTCACCGCCGCGAGGGACGCCGGCTTCCACCGCACCGTGCACGCCGGCGAGTCCAGCGGGCCCGAGGGCGTCTGGGATGCCGTCGACCTGCTGCACGCCGAGCGGGTGGACCACGGGGTGCGCTCCGTCGACGACCCCGACCTGGTGCGGCGTCTCGTCGACGACGGCGTTTCGCTGGGCATCTGCCCGCGCTCCAACGTGCTGCTCGGCGTCTACCCCGACTGGGAGAGCCACCCGATCGAGCGCCTGCGCCGAGCAGGCGTCACCGTCACGGTGAACACCGACGACCCGGCGCCGCTCGGCACCCGGCTCGAGTTCGAGTGGGCGATGTGCGCGGACACCTTCGACTGGACACTCGACGACCTCGGCGCGATCGCCCACAACTCCGTCGCCGCCAGCTTCGCCAACGACGACCTCAAGCGCGACCTGCACGCCGAGATCACCGCCTTCACAGCGGATGCCGCCGCGCACGCCCCGCAGACGCCCTGACGCGGCCGCCGCGCGGCCCGGCCCCTACGGCCGGCCGATGCCGTCCAGCTCGAAGGGCACCGTCGCATCCGCTGCACCGGACGGCATCTCCATCTCGACGGCCGTGAGCGGCTTCGCGGCGGTCTCCACGAGACCGGGGGAGCCGATCACCTTCGACCCGTCGAGCGCGTTCAGCTTGCGCGCCGACACCAGCACCCGCGACTCCAGCGAGTTGGCGAACTGGTTGTAGCTCGCGACCGTGCCGTCGATGGAGCGGCGCAGTCTGTCGGCGTGCCCGGAGAGCGTGGACAGCCGCTGGTACAGCTCCTTGCCGGTCTCGAAGAGGTTCTTCGCCTCGTCGGTCAAGACGTCCTGCTGCCAGGAGAAGGCGACGGTCTTGAGCACCGACCAGAGGGTGACGGGGGAGGCCAGCGCCACCCGCTTGCTGAAGGCGTAGTCCATGATCGAGGGGTCGGCCTCCATGGCGGAGGCGACGAGGGATTCGCTGGGGATGAACGCGATCACGAGTTCGGGTGACGCCTCGAGCCCGGCCCAGTAGGCCTTGCCGGCGAGTGCGTCGATGTGGCCGCGCACGACACGCACGTGCTGCTTCATGAGCGCCTCGCGTCGGGCGCCCTCCTCGCCGGTGGCCGTGACGGCGATCTGCGACGCCTCGAGGTAGGCGGTGAACGGCACCTTCGCGTCGACCGCGATGTTCTTGCCGCCCGGGAGGTGCACGACCATGTCGGGGCGGCCGGAGCCGGCGTCGGAGCTGATCGACGACTGCACGTCGAAGTCGACGCGTTCGATGAGGCCGGCCGCCTGCACCACGTTGCGCAGCTGGGTCTCGCCCCACACGCCGCGCGTGCCGTTGTTGCGCAGGGCCGAGGCGAGGGACTCTGCGGTGCCGCGCAGGCGCTCCTCCGACTCGGTCGCGTTCTTGAGCTGCTCGCTGAGCTGCCCGTGCTGCAGGCTGCGCTGCGCCTCGAGCTCGGCGACCGTCTGCTGCATCGAGCGCAGCGTCTCCTGAACCGGCGAGAGCGCCTGGAGCACGCGGTTGTCGTCGTCGCGTCGGAGCTGCCCGGTGCGCTGCTGGACGAGCAGCTGCTCCACCTGCTCGCGCAGGGCGATCGCGGTGGCGTCTGCCGCGGCCGCCTCGGCCTTCACCTCGCCGAGCACGCTCAGCTGCTCGAGCACCTTCTGCTGGCCGAGCATGGCGGCCGACCCGGGAGCGGTGGCCCGGGCACGCGCCACGAGCAGCCCGATCACGGCACCGAGCAGTACGCCGATGGCCAGGCCGATGAGCAGGGAGAGCAGGGGGTCCATGCCGCCCAGTGTCGCATCCGCCCCCGACACAACCGGGTTAGTTGACCGGCCCTGTCCACTTCTCGCCGGGGCCCTTGCCCACGGCGTCGGGAATCGACGAGGCCTCGCGGAAGGCGAGCTGCAGTGTGCGCAGTCCGTCGCGCAGGGCGAGGGCGTGGTGGTCGCCGAGCTCCGGGGCGCTGGCGGTGACGAGGCCGGCGAGGGCGTTGATCAGCTTGCGCGCCTCGTCGAGGTCGATCTGCGAGGCGGCATCGGGGTCGTCGGCGAGCCCCAGCTTCACCGCGGTGGCACTCAGCAGGTGGATGGCCACGGTGTTGATCACCTCGATGGCGGGCACCTCCCCGATGTCGCGGATCTCGACGTCGGGATCGAGCCCGGAGCCGCTGTGATCGTGTCCGTCGCCGCCGTGGAGAGTCGAGCTGGGGGAGTGGTCGTGGGAGTAGGGCTCGCTCATCAAAGTCTTCCTTAGTCTTTTCGCGCGGTGTCTGCTATTCTTGTGCAGGCTTCGGGGCTTGCCCCGATACGAAAGTGGAGATTCTCCCACCCGTCAACCGCTTCTCAAGGTTACCGGGTAGTTACACCCCGCCGGAGTTGCGCGTCACCGCGTACACCGAGGTAGACAAACAGGGTGTTGGCGTCGCACTAAACAGCACGCGTGATTCTTTACTTCGTCCCTGCCCGGCAACCGTCGGGTGTGGTGGTCACCAGAAGATCTAAAGGAGTCCCGCATCAGCGATCCCCGTACTAACGACCGAATCCGTGTACCGGAGGTCCGACTCGTCGGACCCGCCGGAGAGCAGATCGGTGTCGTTGCCATTGACGTGGCACTTCGACTTGCCCAGGAGGCCGACCTGGATTTGGTTGAGGTTGCTCCCAACTCCAAGCCTCCCGTCGCCAAGATCATGGACTACGGCAAGTTCAAGTACGAAGAGGCCCAGAAGGCCAAGGAAGCACGCCGCAACCAGGCGAACACGATCCTCAAAGAGGTCCGTTTCCGCCTGAAGATCGACGTGCACGACTACGAGACCAAGCGCAAGCGCGCCGAGGGCTTCCTCGCCGCGGGCGACAAGGTCAAGGCCATGATCCTGTTCCGCGGTCGCGAGCAGTCGCGCCCCGACCAGGGCGTGCGTCTGCTCAAGCGTTTCGCGGAAGACGTGTCGGAGTTCGGCACGATCGAGTCGAGCCCCACCATCGACGGCCGCAACATGGTCATGGTCATCGGCCCGCTGAAGACCAAGGCGACGGCCAAGGCCGAGGCCGAGGCCCGTCGCGTGGCGAGCAAGCCGGCCAAGGGATCCAGTACGGATGCCGCGGCCGACGAGACCGAGACCGAAACCGTCTCCCCAGAAACCACCACAGCTGTATCGGCAGAACCTTCGGCCGAGGAAGTATCAACGAAAGAGGATAAAGATGCCTAAGCAGAAGACGCACTCGGGCGCCAAGAAGCGATTCAAGCTCACCGGTACCGGCAAGATCAAGAAGCAGGGTGCCGGCATGCGACACAACCTCGAGGTCAAGTCGAGCAAGGTCAAGCGCAGCCTGAACAAAGACCGGCTCGTCGCCCCCGCCGACGCCAAGATGATCAAGAAGCTTCTCGGCAAGTAGCTCTCGCTACCCAGCCCGACCCAGGATTTAGGAACAAGTAAAATGGCAAGAGTAAAAAGAGCGGTAAACGCTCACAAGAAGCGTCGCGTCATCCTCGAGCGCGCCAAGGGTTACCGCGGCCAGCGTTCGCGTCTGTACCGCAAGGCCAAGGAGCAGGTCACCCACTCCCTCGTCTACGCGTACCGTGACCGCCGTGCCCGCAAGGGCGACTTCCGTCGCCTGTGGATCCAGCGCATCAACGCCGCGTCGCGCGC
>Ga0247810_10001161_pt1 | contig 17913 bp, 15 predicted proteins | sample UWRJL119311C1_FD_179918 | JGI IMG/M metagenome (GOLD analysis project Ga0247810, IMG submission 179918) | Plant litter microbial communities from Arlington Agricultural Research Station in Wisconsin, United States - UWRJ-L119-311C-1 | ecosystem: Environmental > Terrestrial > Plant litter >...
GCCCGCCGCAAGCGCTGCCGCAGGCAGCAACTCACTCCCCGCGCCGACGGCGATCGCGCCGGCAGCGAGCCACTCGCCGATGTTGGCAGCGTTGACGCCACCGGTCGGGACGTAGACGAGACCGGGGAACGGCCCGCGGATCGCCTTGAGCGCCGCCGGGCCGCCGAGGCTGCCCGGGAAGAACTTGACCACGTCGACACCGTGCTTCGCGAGCGCCTGCACCTCGGTGGGCGTGAAGCCGCCGATCATCGCGAAGCCGCCCACCTCGCGAATCGCCGCGTAGACGTCCGCGTCGAAGCCGGGTGAGACGAAGAAGCGGGCACCGGCGGCATGCGACTCGCGCACCTGCTCCGGGGTGGTCAGTGTGCCGACGCCCAGGATGATGCGGTCGCCGAAGGCGGTGGACAGGTCGCGGAGGACCCCGACGACGTCGGGCGTCGAGTACGTGACCTCGATCGCGGTGATCCCCTCGGCGACCAGAGCGTCGACGGCCGTGCGAGCCGCCTCCGGGCTCGGGGCGCGCAGGGTGGCGATGATGCCGGCTTCGGCCAGCTCGGACAGGAAGGGGGTGCTCACGATGGTGCTGCCAATCAATAGGGTTCGGTGAAGCTGAAGTAGCGCTTCGGGTTCTCGACGAAGATGAGCCGGACCAGCTCCTCGATGTCCGCCGTCGAGTAGTGGCGCTCGGCCAGCTCTGCACGGAAACGTGGAAGCCACTCGCCCGCGATGTAGTGCAGGCCGGGGCCGCCGGTGTACGCGGTGAGGTCGGTCTTGCGGGCGAGGTCGCCGCCGATGAGGATGCGGTCGGCGAGACCCGCCTCGACGACCTCGAGCAGCACGTTGATGCGGGTGCTCTCGGGGAAGTACTTGATCTTGGCGAATCCGTCGTAGCAGAGGTAGGTACCGCGACGGGCGATCTGCTTGTGCAGGAAGGGGTCGGGGTTGCGCATGAGGTGCACGATGCCGACCCGGTTCAGGTCAACGCCCTCCTCCTCGAGCAGGTCGAGCTGGCGCAGGGCCATGGTGCCCGTCTCGGTGTGACCGTGCAGCACGGCGCCCGTCGCGCGGTGGGCGCGGGCGGCCGCGCGGAGGACGCGCTCCTCGACCGGGGTGATCCGGTTGTAGGCGGTGCCGTACTTGATGGCGCCGGCGAGGACATCCGTGCCGTCCATCCCGACCGTGACGTCGGTGATGATGCGCTGGGTGAGCTCCTCGACGGTGACATCGGCGAGCAGGTCGTCGAACCACTCCCCCTTGTTGAAGCCGCCGCAGGCGATGATCTGCACGCCCGACTCCTGCGAGATGCGCCGCAGGGCCGCCGGGTTGCGGGAGTAGTCCCAGGCCGATGCCTCGTACATGCTGCGCACGCCGACCGCGGCCGCGGCCTTCGCCTCCACGAGGCCCATCGACTCCTCGAGGATGACGAGGTCCTCGTCGACACGCTTGTGCGCGGGCGGGGCTCCGATGAGGTGCTCGTGGGAGTAGGTGAACCCGAGGTCGTCCGAGTCGATGTCCCCGGTGACGGTGCGAATCATGGTGCTACTTTCCGATCGTTCTGATGGGTGGGTTCGTGTAGAGGTCGAGCGCGCTGGTGCGCGCGGCCTCGTAGCGGGCGCGGCGCACGGCCCAGCGCTCCGCGGTGTCGGGGCGCGGGTGCACGCGGTCGGTGCGTCCGGCGGCGGCGACCTCGTGGCCGGCGGCGCGCCAGCCCAGGACGGCGGCACCGATCGCGGACAGGTCGGGAGCGTCCAGACGGTCGACCGGGATGCCGGTGACGTCGGCGAGGATCTGCGGCCAGGCGGCGATGTGGCTTCCGCCCCCGGAGACGAGGATCGCGGAGTAGTCCATCCCAACGCGCTCGATGAGGCCCGCGATGTCGAAGGCGATCGCCTCCAGCAGCGCCGCCACGATCTCCTCAGCCGTCGTCGCCGGGGTGATACCGAACAGGGTGCCACGGGCCGTCGGCACGAAGTCGGGGCTCCCGGTGCCCGCGAGGTAGGGAAGGAAGACGACCTCGCCGCCCGCCGGCTCGGCGCTCGCCGCCGCGATCGCCTCCGGCCCCACGATGCCGCGAAGCCAGTTGAGCGCGAGGCCCCCGGTCAGCAGCGAGCCGAGGGCGAAGTACGTACCCTCGGCGCTCGGGTGGACGGTGAGGCTGCCGAGCGCCGCGTCGGGGAGGCGACGGTCCGGGACGGAGGCCATGACGGTGGCGGAGGTGCCGAGGGAGACGGCGAGCGCGTCGGCGCCCAGCCCGCCCGCGCCCGTGATGGCGGCCGCGACGTCCCCAGAGCCTGCGGCGACGGGGATGCCGATCGGGAGTCCGGTGAACGCGGATGCCTCGGCCGTGACGGCACCCGCCCGCTCGCCGCTGCCGACCAGCGGGGGGAAGATGTGCGCCGGCAGCCCGACGGCCTCGATGAGGTCGGGGCTCCACTCCGCGTCGCGCATGAGGAGGCTGTTGTAGGCGTCCGTCGGGTCGGTCGCGCGCAGGCCGGTGAGGCGGGCCCGCAGGTAGTCCTTCGAGGAGAGCCAGGCGGCGGTCGAGGAGAGGACCTCGGGCCGCTCGTCGCGCAGCCAGAGCAGGCTCGCGAGGGAGAACACGGTCTCGGGGACATTGCCGGTGCGGGTGACGATCTCGGCGGTGACCTCGTCGCTCAGTCCGGCGAGCTGGTCGGCGCCGCGGGCGTCGGCGAGGAGCATCGCCGGCGCCAGGGCGGCATTCTCCTCATCGACGAGCACGACCGAGCTCATGTTGCCGCTGAAGCCGACCGTGGCCACATCGGCGAGGTCGATCGACAGAGCGGCCAGAGCGGTGAGCAGCGAGTCCCACCACCGTTCGGCGTCGACCTGTACCCCCTCGCCGCTCTCGTCGATGCCGTGATGCGAGGAGGCCGTCGCGACGACCGCTCCGGCCTCGTCGACGGCGCACACCTTCACACTCGTGGTGCCGACGTCGACTCCGAGGGAATACCGCGCCGTCATACGAGACCGAGATCGATCGGCTCCAGCACTCGCCCCGCGCGCGACCCGGAGCCGATGTGCATGGAGACGGCGAAGGTCTCGCCGCGCACGTAGGACAGCACGAACTCGGCGGCCGTGCCGTCGGGCAGGTAGGCGGTGCGCACGACGCGCATGACCGGCACGTCACGCACAAGTTCGAGGTGACGGACGACGTGGGCGGGGGCGGAGGCCGCGCTCCAGTGCTCGTCGGCCGCGGACGGACGACCGCGGGACCCCGCGAGGGACTCGAGGTGCTCGTAGAGCGACCCGCCCTCGATGGCCGCCGGGACGATGCCGGGGAACAGCGCGACCGGCAGCCAGGAGGAGAGGTGCACGACGGGCTCGCCGTCGCTCACGATGACGCGTTCGATGCGCCAGACCCGGGCACCGTCCGCGAGCGCGAGGGCGATCGCGACCTCGACCGGGGCGGCGACCTCCTCGAGCGCGATGACGCGCTCCCGAGTCGTGCGGCCGGCGGCGCGCAGGTCCTCGCTGAACGAGGGGAGGCTGTCGGTACGGTTCGTCCGGATGGCGCGGTCGCTGTCGGCGACGAAGGTCCCCCGCCCCTGACGGCGGTAGACGAGTCCCCGCTGCTCGAGGTCACGGAGGGCCTGGGTCGCCGTGGCACGGCTCACCCCGAAGTGACGCACGATCTCGTGCTCGGACGGTAGCCGGAGGCCCGGGCGGCGGTCCTGCATGACGCGGGCGAGCTGGTCGGCGATCTGGCGGTAACGCGGGATCGCCGAGTCGGCGTCCAGCGGCACGAGCGATCCGACGGCGATGGTGTCCTCGGTGGTCACTGGATCTCCCCCTTCCATCCGGCGATGAGCTGCGCGGCGGTGGCGACGACGTGGTCGACGATCGCCTCCCCCTTCTCCCGGGTGGCGCGCGTGGCGTCCCCGAAGACGCCGGAGTCGCTGACCGTGTCCCAGCGCACCGCACCGATGTCGAAGTGCGCGGGGTACTCCGGGTACTCCGCGACCGCCTTGTCCATCTGCACGCTGTCGCCGTGCAGGGCGAGCATGATCGAGGTCTCCAGCTCATCGGCGTGCATGATCGCCGGGTGGCTCTCCGGTGCCTCGCGCACCTGCGCGGCGACCGCGGCCAGGCCCGGGTAGGTGAGGGCGATCGCGGGGATCCCGCCGCGCTCCTCGAGCGCACGGGCCGCCTTCTTGAGGGCGGCCGCGTTGCCGAGGTGGGCCGAGAGCAGCACGACGCCGCGCACGCCCACCCGCTCGAGACCCTCGGCGAGTTCCACGACGAGGGAGACGAGTGTCGCATCGCTGACCGACAGGCTGCCGTCGAAGTGCTCGAGCGACCAGACCTGGCCGTAGGGCATGACCGGGAGCTCGATGAGGTCCGCCTCGGCGGCGATGCGGGAGGCGAGGGAGCCGGCCGCGAGCGCGTCGGTGCCGAGCGGGAGGTGCGGCCCGTGCTCCTCGATCGCACCGAAGGGCAGCAGGGCGAAGGGTGTGCGCGCCACCGTGTCGGCCACCTCGGGCCAGGTGAGGTCCTGCCAGCGGGTCATCAGCGTCTCCTGGATCCGAGGATGCGTCCGTTGACGAACAGCATCGCGATGAGGACGGTGCCGTTGACGATCAGCTGCACCGCCGACGGAACGTTGAACGAGTTGAGCACGGTGGTCAGCAGGGAGAGCACCGCCACTCCGGCGAATGTACCGACCATTCCGCCCGCCCCGCCGCTGAGCGCGGCACCACCGATGACGGCGGCCACCACCGAGTTCAGAGCATAGTTGTCGGCCGCGGTCAGCGAGGGGGAACCCGAGTAGGCGATGAGCAGCACGCCGGCGAGGGCGGCGAGCATTCCGGACGCGATGTAGGCCACGAGCGTGTGTGATCGGACCGGCACGCCCGACAGCCAGGAGGCGCGGGGGCTGGTGCCCACCGCATAGAACCGTCGACCGGCGACGGTGCGGGAGAGCAGGACTCCGACCACGACGAGCAGGACGAGCCAGACGACGAGGGACCCGGAGAAGGCGGAGCCGAGGATGCGACCGTCGGCGAGGTCGCGCAGTTCGCCGGGGATCGTTCCCTTCGGCTGCCCGCGCGTGATGAGCGAGTAGACGCCCTGGATGATGGCAGCCGTCGCGAGAGTCCCGAGCAGCGGAGGGATGCGCGTGTAGGCCAGCAGGACGCCGTTGACGAGACCGATGGCCGCCCCCGCGACCAGCACGACGGCGATCGTGCCGGCGAGGGTGGCACCGGGCTGCACCGACAGCAGTGCGACCATGATGCCCGCGGTGTTCATGATCGGGCCGACCGAGAGGTCGATGCCGCGGTTGATGATGACGATCGTCTGCGCGATGGCCACCACGCCGAGCGGCGCCGCGTTGCTGAGGATGCGCAGCACGCGATCCGGGCTGAGCCCGCCCGTCGTGCTCAGCGCGAGCAGCAGGAGGCAGGCGAGGACGAGGCCGTAGGCGACCCAGAGCTGCGCGGGGACCCGGGCGAGGGTGGAGCGGACGCGATTCATCGCGCGGCCTCCTTCGTGATGATGGCGGCACCGCGCAGGCGCCACGGCAACCGGATGCCCTTCCCGGCGAGCTGGTAGACCCCCATCGCGGCGAGCAGCAGCAGGCCCTTGAAGATGGTCTGGTAGTAGGCGTCGGTGCCGGTGAGCGTGATGATCTGCCCGACCACCGCGATGATGACTGCGGCCGGCAGCACGCTCAAGATGGAGCCGACACCGCCCGTGATGACGATGCCCGCGACGAGCACCGTCGCGATCGAGTCGATGATCGAGGAGGACCCGACGAGGGCGTCAGCGGCGAAGGTGCGCGTGACGATCGCCAGGCCTCCCATCGCGGCGAGCAGGCCGGCGAGGGCGAAGGCGACGATGGTCGCGCGGCGGACCGGGAAGCCGAGGCGCACGGCGATCCGCTGGTCGTAGCCGGCCGCCTGCACGACCCGGCCGAGGCGGCTCTGGCTCATCCACAGCCAGGCGAGGACGAGGGCGACGAGCGCCACGATCGCGAACACGGGGACCGGGCCGACCTTGACACTGAAGACCCGGACGAGGTCGAAGGGCACGGCCGCGTCCGGCGTTGACTGCAGCAGGAGGGCGAGGCCCTGCACCACTCCGGCCATCGCGAAGGTCATGAGCAGCGGATTGATGCCCGCGATGACCCCGGCGCCGTTCAGCACACCGATGAGCAGGCCGGCGGCGAGCGCGAGCAGGACCGCGACCGGGGCTCCCCCGGGCACCAGGGTGTGCAGCGAGAGCACGACGGTCGACAGGCCGGCGACGGCGCCGACGGAGAGGTCGATCCCGCCGTAGAGGACGGCGATCGCCTGCCCGACAGAGATGAGCACGATCGGGGCGAGCGCGGCGAGCAGGGAGTTGATGCTCACCGGCGTCCGGAAGGCAGGGAGCGCGATGGCGGCGATCACCACGAGCACCAGGGCGACGGCCCAGAGCAGCCCGGCCCGGCGCACCGAGCGCGCAGCGGTGGTGGAGAGGGGACTAATCATCGTCATGGGCTCCCATGGCCAGGTGCATGACAGCACGTTCTGTGGCGACCTCGGCGTCGAGCGCACCCATCAGGCGCCCCGAGTAGACGACGTGGATCTCGTCGCTGAGGCCGAGGATCTCCTGCATGTCGGTCGAGATGAGGGCGACGGCGACGCCATCGGCGGCGATCGCGCGGATCGCGGAGTAGATCTGGGCGCGCGACCCGACATCCACACCGCGGGTCGGGTCGTTGAGCACGAGGACGCGGAGGTCGGGGAAGACCAGCCACCTGCCCACCAGCACCTTCTGCTGGTTGCCGCCCGACAGTTCCACGATCGGCTGGAGCATCGAGGAGCACTTGACGGCCAGGTCGGCGATGATGCCGCCGACGATCGAGCGCTCACGGCGACCCGAGTAGACGCCGCCCCGGAACAGGCGCGGGCCAGCGGCCAGCATCGCGTTGGCGGCGACCGACTTGTCGAGCAGCAGGCCGTCGAGACGACGGTTCGGGGCGATGTAGCCGATCCCCCGGCGGACGGCGCCGCGCGGGCCGCGGAGGCGAACGGCCTCGCCGCGCACCAGGACCTCGCCCGAGGTGGGCCGCAGCGCCCCGGCCAGGATCTCGGCGATCTCGCCCTGGCCGTGGCCGTCGAGCCCGGCGATCGCGGTCACGCGGCCGGGGAGGAGGGAGAGGGAGATGGACTCGAGGCGTCCGGCCAAGCCGACGTCGCGCAGTTCCAGCTCCGCGATCGCGCCCGCCGGGGTCGCGGCCGCGCGGTCCGGGAACAGGGCGCTCGTCTCGCGCCCGACCATCGACTCCACGAGCGAGGTCCGCGAGTGCCCCTCGAGACGGCCGAATTCGACCTGCTCGCCGTCCCGCATGACGAGGACGGTCGCGCAGAGCTCGAACAGCTCGTCCATGCGGTGCGAGACGAAGATCACGGCGGTGCCGAGTGCGGTGAGGCGCCGGACGGCGGCGAAGAGCAGTTCGACCTGCGGGCCCTCGAGGGAGGACGTCGGCTCGTCGAGGATGAGCAGGGTGGGCGGCACGGCGATCGCCTTGGCGACCTCCACGAGCTGGCGCTGGCCGACCGTCAGGTCGCCGACGGTCGCATCGACCGAGACCCCGACACCGAGCTCGTCGATGACGCGCTGCGCCTCGGCTCGCGAGGAGCGCTCGGAGACGAACAGGCCGCGTGCCGAGCGGTCGAGCTCCAGGTTCTCGGCGACGGTCAGGTTGTCGAAGAGGCTGAGCTCCTGGTGCACCATCGCGACCGCCCGGCCACGCCCCCCGCCGGGCGGGGCGATCGAGATGGTGCCCTCGTCCGCAGGAAACGCCCCGGAGAGGAGGTTCATCAGGGTCGACTTGCCGGCCCCGTTCTCGCCGACGAGGGCGAGGACCTCACCCGGCTGGATGGTGAAGCTGATCCCCGAGACCGCTCGGGTCGCCCCGAACGACTTCGACACGCCTGTGCACGTGACAGCTGCTGCATCCATGGGTGAGGTCCTCTCTCGTCCTAGCCCAGGAGGGCCAGGATCTCCTCGTCGGTCATCTTGGTGTTCACCCAGAGGCTGTCGGGCAGCTCGGCGCGCACGAACTCGCCGATGTTGTCCGCGGTGATGACCTCGGGCTCGAGCAGCTGGTCCTTCTCGACCGACTCGCCCTTGACGGCCGCGACGGCGGTCTCGAGCGCGGTGGCGGAGATCCAGGTCGGCTTGGCGACGGCGATGCAGTCGAAGGCGGTGTCACCGGCCTCGATGAGCTCGCTCCACTTCTTGAGCAGGCCGTTGCTGTCCTCACCGGTCATGGGGACGAGCGGAACGCCCGCAGCCTCGAAGGCCTCGATCGCACCGAGGGTCATCGACCCGCCCTGCGACCAGACACCGTCGATGTCGGGGTTCGCGGCGAGCGCGTCCTCGACGGCGGTCTTGGCCGTTGCCTGGTCCCAGCTGCCATCGATGACGGACACGACCTCGATGCCGGGCGTGGCGTCGAAGACGTCCTTGGCACCCTGCCAGCGCAGGTCGCTGGTCGGAACACCGGCGATGCCGTTGAGCGCGAGGATGCGTCCCTCGCCGCCGAGCTTCTCGACGAGCCACTCGGCGCCGGTCTTGCCGAACTCCGTGTCATCGACGTTGATGTACGAGTCGTAGGCGTCCGTCTCGGCACCGGAGGCGCTGAGGATGACGGTGATGCCGGCCTCCTCGGCCTGCTCGAGCACGGGGGCGATCCCCTCGGGCGAGATCGGGGTGACGATGATGGCGTCGACGGCGCGGGCGATCAGCGACTGGACGTTGCTGATCTGCGTCTGGGCGTCGTTGTTGCTCTGGGTGATGATGACGTCGGAGACCTCGTCGCCCAGGCGGGTGACGGCGGAGGAGAACTCGGCCTCGAGCTGGGCCGACCAGGTGTTGCCGACGAAGTACGAGTCGTAGCCGATGACGATGCCGTCCTCGGCACCCCCGGTGTTTCCGTCGTCCGCAGAACACGCGGAGAGGACGAGCGCGGAGGCCGCGACGATGGAGACCGCTGCAACGCGGGCCCTGGTCCATTTCTTCATAACGCTGTGTTGCCTTTCACGAGGTGGTGGGCTCGGGAAGCTTCCCGATACCTCAGAGTGGATCTTGCCCGGTCAACCTGTCAAGCTAAAACGGTAGGTGAAAACGAAACCTCACAGGATGGAAACATGTCCGTAACGCCGAGCTCCGCCCTGTACGCCTTCCCCAGTGATCTCGTCGACGAGGGCGTCTCCGCCGTCGTGGAGCGCGCCCGCGAGCTCGGCACCGGCGTCGCCCTGGCCATGGCCTATCACCAGGCTCGCGACCTCGTCCCGCACGCGGGGGCGAAGCCGCGCATCCGGTATCGCCGCGACGGCGTCTTCTTCCGACCGTCCGCATCCTGGCCGCTGGACGCACCTCTCCCCCGGCTCCAGGCGGACGCCGAACTCGCCGCCGCCGCGCAGCTGATCGCCGAACGCGGGGATATTCCGCTCGAGGCATGGACGGTCTTCCTCCACAACACCGGGATGGGAGAGGACCATCCGGAGATGGCCTCCCTCACCTGTTTCGGCGATCGGATCCTCTCCAACCTGTGCCCAACCAATCCCGTGGTCGCGCGCTACGCCGAAGCGCTCGCCGGCGACGTCGCCGACCTCGGACTCGATGTCATCGCCGAGGCGCTCAGTGGCCAGACCTTCGGGCACGGACACCACCACGAACGGGCGTTCACCCCGCTGGGGAGCGGCGAGCAGGCGATGCTCGGCATCTGCTTCTGTCCGCACTGCCTCGCGGCGGCCTCGGCACTCGGCATCGACGGGGAAGCGATCGCTGCCACCGCCCGCGACCACCTGCAGCGTGCTTTCGCGACCGAGGCCGGCACCCCGGCCACCCGGGACGCGCTGGCCGAGAGGCTCGGCGGGGACGTGCTCGAGTACCTGCGGGTGCAGGAGCGCGCCGTCACGCTGCTCACCCGTCGGGTCGCCGCACGCGTCCGCGCGGCCGGCCGTCGACTCTCCTTCATGGATCTGACGGGCGCTGTGCTCGGCTACGACGACGGCTTGCCGACCGGGGCGCCCGCGGCCGAGCACGCCTGGCGGATCGGCGTCGACCCGGAGTCGATCGCGCGCGAGGTCGACAGCTACACGATCCTCGGCTACGTCCGCGAGCCAGAGCGCCTGCGGGACGACGTCGCCTCGTACCGTGCCGCGCTCGGCACCACCCCGTTGCGGGTGATCCTGCGCCCCGGCTTCCCCGACGCCGACGACGCCGCTCACCTGCGGGCGCACGTCGCGGCGGCCCGCGACGGCGGCGCCGACCAGGTCGACTTCTACAACTACGGCATGTACGGCCAGGCCGTCCTCGACCGCATCCCGGAGGCGCTCCGCTGAACGACGAAGGCCCCCGTCGCGCAATGCGAGGGGGCCTTCGTCGTGAGACTTACGCCAGGCGGGCGGCCAGGGCCTTGTCGAGCGTGTCGAGGAACTCCTCGGTGGTCTCCCACTTCTGCTCCGGGCCGACGAGGATGGCGAGGTCCTTCGTCATGTGACCGGCCTCGACGCTCTTGATGACGACGTCCTCGAGGGTCTCGGCGAAGGTCGCGAGCTCGGCGTTGCCGTCGAGCTTCGCGCGGTGCGAGAGTCCGCGGGTCCAGGCATAGATCGACGCGATCGGGTTCGTCGACGTGGGCTTGCCCTGCTGGTGCATGCGGTAGTGACGGGTGACCGTGCCGTGCGCGGCCTCCGCCTCGACGACCGAGCCGTCCGGAACGGACAGCACCGAGGTCATGAGGCCGAGCGAGCCGAAGCCCTGCGCGACGGTGTCGGACTGCACGTCGCCGTCGTAGTTCTTGCACGCCCAGACGTAGCCGCCCTCCCACTTCATGGCCGAGGCGACCATGTCGTCGATGAGGCGGTGCTCGTAGGTGAGGCCGGCGGCGTCGAACTTCTCCTTGAACTCCGTCTGGAAGATCTCCTCGAAGATGTCCTTGAAGCGACCGTCGTAGGCCTTGAGGATCGTGTTCTTGGTGGAGAGGTACACCGGGTAGTTGCGGCTGAGGCCGTAGTTGAGCGAGGCACGAGCGAAGTCGATGATCGAGTCGTCGAGGTTGTACTGCACCTGCGCGATGCCGTCGCCCGGGGCCTGGAAGACCTCGAACTTCTGCGGCTCCGAGCCGTCGGTCGGCGTGAAGCTGACCTCGAGCTTGCCCTCGCCCTTGAACAGGAAGTCGGTCGCGCGGTACTGGTCGCCGAAGGCGTGACGGCCGATGATGATCGGCTTGTTCCAGCCCGGGACCAGGCGCGGGATGTTGGAGATGATGATCGGCTCGCGGAAGATCACGCCACCGAGGATGTTGCGGATGGTGCCGTTCGGCGACTTCCACATCTTCTTGAGGCCGAACTCCTCGACGCGGGCCTCGTCGGGGGTGATGGTCGCGCACTTGACGCCGACGCCGTGCTTCTGGATGGCGTGGGCCGCGTCGATGGTGACCTGATCGTCGGTCGCGTCGCGGTGCTCGATACCGAGGTCGTAGTACTCGAGGTCGATGTCGAGGTACGGGTGGATGAGGGTTTCCTTGATCTTCTGCCAGATGATGCGGGTCATCTCGTCGCCGTCGAGCTCGACAACCGTGCCTTCAACCTTGATCTTTGCCATGCGTATCTCCTCTTCAAGTAAGCCGCCAACAGCTTACCGTCTCGACCAAAGTATCTCGACGTCGAGATAGATCGAGGCCCGGGTCAGCCCAATGGCCGACTATGCCACCGTCGCCGGTCGGGTTAGCCTGAATCCATGGCCGACCTGCGACTGGAAGAACTCTCCGCGGCGAACATCGTCGCGGCCAACGGACTCACCCTTCGTCGCGGGCAGGAGCAGTTCGTCACCCCGCCGTCCTACGCGATCGCCGACGCGTACGTGAACCCGCTCACCTCCTGGCCCCGGGTCGTCCTCGACGGCGACACCGTCGTCGGCTTCATCCGCGGTCACTTCGACGAGGAGAACGATCTTCCCGAGTTCCGTAGCTGCATCTGGCGCATCAACGTCGCCGCCGATGTGCAGGGCTCCGGCGTCGGCAAGTTCGCGGTCCACGCGCTCGCCGACGAGGCCCGCAAGCGCGGCTTCCACGAGCTCACCGTCATCTGGGAGCCCGGCGAGGAGGGGCCGGAGGAGTTCTTCCTCCGCGTCGGCTTCATCATCAGCGGGCAGACCCAGTACGGCGAGAACATCGGCACGCTTGCCGTCTGAGGACTTCGTCGAGGCCGTCCTCGAGGTCGTCGAGTCCATCCCCGCCGGCAGGGTGATGCCCTACGGCGAGGTCGCGGCGGCCATCGGGTCGCGGGCATCGCGGGCGGTCGGATCCGTGATGGCGCACTACGGGCACGCGGTCCCGTGGTGGCGCGTGATCCGGGCCAGCGGCCACCCGCCCGTCGACCACTCGACGGAGGCACTGCAGCACTACCGCGCGGAGGGCACCCCGCTCATCTGGTCGCCCTCCGGCACGTACCGGGTCGACCTCGCAGCCGCCCGACATCGGCCCTGACCGTCATCCCGGGCCGTCATCCTCTAGGCCGAGGCGGTCGCGACCTGCGGGCGATGCCGCGAGCGCGGTGAACGGCTGGGATGGATGCATGGACTCCTTCGACACCCTCCCCCTCCTCTCCGCCCCGATCCTCGGTGCGATCGTGGTCATCGCGACCGTCATCGCCCGTCTCTTCTGATCACTCCACCCGACGCGCACGCACCGCCCATCGGGCGACACGCCGGGGCGCATCTGCCGGGTTGACTCGTTCGAACATATGTTCGAACATGGAGCATGCCCGCCGCCGCCCTCTCCGCCCACCCCCGGGGTGGCAGTGCGGCCGAACGCGTCGACGAGGTCCGCGAACTGCAGGCCCGCATCCGCGCGATGCAGTCGACGAAGCTCGACACCCGGGCCCTCGAGACCAGCCCGACGGTCGCGGGTCTCCTCCCCGGCGGCAGCCTGAAGACGGGCGTCGCCTACACGATTCACGGCTCCACCAGCCTCGCGATGGCGCTCATGGCCGGCCCGTCGCAGGCCGGCTCCTGGTGCGGTGTCGTCGGCGTCCCGACCTTCGGGGCCGAGGCCGCACGGGCTTCCGGTATCGACCTGGAGCGCATCGCGCTCGTCCCCTACCCCGGCGACCAGTGGATGCCGGTGACGGCCGCCCTCGCCGACGTCCTCACCGTGGTGCTGGTGCGTCCGCCACTGCCACCGAGCGACGCCGTCGCGAGCCGGCTCATGGCCCGCCTCCGCGAGCGCGGCAGCACGCTCATCGTGCTCGGCGACTGGCCGGGCAGCGAGGCACGGCTCGAGGTGCGCCGCACCGAGTGGAGCGGGCTCGGCACCGGCCACGGACACCTGCGCGGGCGCGAGATGACGGTCGCGGTGGCGGCGAAGGCGGGGCCGAGCCGGGATCGACGGGTCTCGCTGTGAACGGCGTGCGCACGATGCTCGCCTGGTGCCCGGACTGGCCGGTGCTCGCGGCCTGTCGTGAGCACGACATGGACCCGGAGGTGGCGGTCGCCGTGGTCGACAAACAGCGCGTCACAGCGTGCTCGCCCCTCGCCCGCGTCGAGGGGGTCCGGCGGGGCATGCGTGTGCGGGAGGCGCAGGCCCGCTGCACGGGGTTGGTCGTGCTGCCCTACGAGCCCTCCGTCGACTCCCGACTGTTCGAGCCGGTCGTCGCCGGGGTGGAGGCGTCGATGGCCGGGGTACAACCGGTGCGCCCCGGGGTCCTCGCGATGCGGGCGCGCGGCCCGGCGCGCTACTACGGTGGCGAGCTCGCAGCGGCCCGGCTCCTCGTGGGCCGCCTGGCGGAGCTCGGTGTCGACGGGGCACGGGTGGGCATCGCGGACGGGCCCTTCGCCGCCGAGCAGGCTGCCCGGCGGGCCGAACCCGTGCTCATCGTGCCCGAAGGGGGCTCGGCGCGGTTCCTCGCTCCCCTGCCGGTGGAGGCACTCGGCGACGGGGATCTCGCAGCCCTGTTGCGCAAACTGGGCGTGACCGACCTGGCCGGCTTCGCCTCCCTCTCTCCCGACGCCGTGCGCGACCGCTTCGGCGCCGCCGGGGCGATGGCGCACGTGCTCGCCGCGGGCGCCGACCCACGCGGCGTCGCGGCCCGCACCCCGCCCCGCGAGGTGGTCGCGCAGGTCGACTTCGAGCCGGCGCTCGACCGGGTCGACCAGGTGGCCTTCGGCATCCGGGCGGCGGCGGACGCGCTCGTTGACGAGTTGTTCGAGCATCACCTCGCCTGCACGGAGCTGCGCGTCATCGCCCACTCGGCGGACGAGACGGTCGAGCGCACCTGGCTGCATCCGCGCTGGTTCAGCGGGGCTGACATGGTCGACCGGGTGCGCTGGCAGCTGCAGGGCGACAGCACGGGCAGCGGGCTGAAGTCGGGAGTGACGCGCATCCGGCTCGAGCCGGAGGTGGTCGACGCCATCGGTCACCACGAGGCGGGGCTGTGGGGCAACGGTCCGGATGAGGGCGTGCACCACGGGCTGTCGCGCGTGCAGGGCATGCTCGGGCACGAGGCCGTCGTCACCCCCGTGCTCGGCGGCGGGCGCCGCCTGGCCGAGCGGCAGGTGTTCGTGCCGTGGGGCGACCGCGCCTCGACCGAGCTCAGCGACCGACACGCCCGCCCGTGGCCGGGCAGCCTGCCCGAGCCGCCGCCCGCGACCGTCTTCCCCGAACCCCGTGCCGTCGTCGTGGTGGCGGAGGACGGAACGGTGGTCACCATCGACGAGCGCGGCACCCTGAGCGCACCCCCGGCCGCGTTCTCGATCACCGGACGCCGACAGGACGCCCGCCGCGTCACCGGCTGGGCGGGGCCATGGCCGGCCGCCGAGCGCTGGTGGGATGCGGCGGCCGCCCGTCTCGCCTACCGCTTCCAGCTCGTGGACGCGTCGGGGGACGCCTGGTTGCTGGTGCTGGCCGACGGCGCCTGGGTGGCGGAAGCGCGGTACGACTAGTGGGCTGGCATCACAACAACGACATGTCGTGGGAGGAGATCAACAAGACCCTCAGCGAGCAGCGGAGATTTCCTGACAACAAGCACAGGTCGGGCAAGCAGCACCCCGCCGACCCCCGCACCCGCGTCGACCCGCGCCGCCCCGGCCCGGTCCTGCCGGATGGGGCGGATGGCGGCGAGGCCCCCGCGTGGTCGCAGAAGCGGCAGCCCTACGTGCCGCTGCCGGTCGAGCGGCCGACCGACGCCGTCCCCTACGCCGAACTGCACGTGCACTCCAACTACAGCTTCCTCGACGGGGCGAGCGAACCGGAGGAGCTCGTCGAGGAGGCCGTGCGCCTCGGGCTCTCCGGCATGGCGCTCACCGACCACGACGGCTTCTACGGGGTGGTGCGGCTCGCGGAGGCGGCCGAACGCTTCGCCCCCTTCGACACCGTGTTCGGGGCCGAGCTGTCGCTCGGGCTGAGCGGGCCGCAGAACGGCAGCGCCGACCCGGAGGGTAGCCACCTCCTGCTGCTCGCCCGACAGCAGGAGGGCTACCACCGGTTGAGCGGTGCGATCACGAAGGGGCAGCTGGCCCGTGGGGCCGAGAAGGGGCGACCCGTCTACGACCTCGACCACCTCGCGGCCGCGGCGAGCGGCGGCCACTTCACTGCCCTCACCGGATGCCGCAAGAGCGCGGTACGGCAGGCACTCGTCGACGGCGGGCCCCGACAGGCGGAGCGCGAGGTCGACCGGCTCGTCGACCTCTTCGGCGCCGACAACGTCGTCGTCGAGCTCATCGACACCGGCGACCCGCTCGCGAGCGATCACAACGACGCCCTGTGGGCGATCGCCGAGCGGCGCGGACTCGCCGCGGTGGCCACGGGCAACGTGCACTACGCGCGTCCGCAACAGCACCGCCTGGCGTCGGCCCTCGCGGCGGTGCGGGCCCGGCGCAGTCTCGACGACCTCGACGGCTGGTTGCCGGCCACCTCGTCCCATCTCCGCTCCGGTGCCGAGATGCAGGCCCGCTTCGCCCGCTACCCCGGCGTCGTCGCGCACAGTGTCGAGCTGGCGCGGCAGTTGTCCTTTCCCCTGCGGTCGATGAAGCCGAAGCTGCCGATGCAGGAGGTGCCGGAGGGGCACACGCAGATGAGCTGGCTCCGTCAACTGGTGTGGGACGCCGTGCCGAAAAAGTACCCGGACGCCCCGCAGTCCCACCTCGACCGCATCGAACGCGAGCTGAAGGTCATCGAGGACAAGGACTTCCCCGGTTACTTCCTCATCGTCCACGACATCGTCGCCTTCGCCCGGGGGCGCGGCATCCTCTGCCAAGGGCGCGGCTCGGCCGCCAACTCCGCCATCTGCTACCTGCTCGACATCACGGCGATCGACGCGATCTTCTTCAACCTGCCCTTCGAGCGGTTCCTGTCGAGCATGCGCGAGGAAGAGCCCGACATCGACGTCGACTTCGACGCCGACCGGCGGGAGGAGGCGATCCAGTACGTCTTCGAGAAGTACGGGCGTGAGAACGCGGCGCAGGTCGCCAACGTCATCACCTACCGGCCGAAGTTCGCGGTGCGCGACATGGCCAAGGCGCTCGGCTACAGCCCCGGCCAGCAGGACGCCTGGTCGAAAAACATCGAGAGCTGGAACCACGTCACGAGCGACGGGGAGATCCCCGAGCCGGTCGTCGGGCTCGCCAACGAGGTCATGCGCTTCCCCCGGCATCTCGGCATCCATTCCGGCGGCATGGTGCTGACCGCGCGGCCGGTCGGGGAGATCGTGCCCATCGAGCACGCCCGCATGGAGAAGCGCACGGTGCTGCAGTGGGAGAAGGACGACTGCGCCTCCATGGGGCTGGTGAAGTTCGACCTCCTCGGCCTCGGCATGCTCGCCGCCATCCAGCACTGCTTCGACATCGTGCAGGCCGCGACCGGGGAGGAGTGGACCCTCGCCACCATGCCCAAGGAGGAGGCCGCGGTCTACGACATGCTCTGCCGCGCCGACGCGGTGGGGGTGTTCCAGGTGGAGAGCCGGGCGCAGCTGAACACCCTCCCGCGGTTGCAGCCGCGGCGTTTCTACGAACTGGCCATCGAGATCGCGCTCATCCGTCCTGGTCCTATCCAGGGTGGGTCGGTGCACCCCTACATCCGGCGGAAGACCGGAAAGGAGAAGGTGAGCTACCTGCACCCGTCGCTCGAACCGCTGTTGGAGCGCACGATGGGGGTGCCGCTCTTCCAGGAGCAGCTGATGCAGATCGCCGTCACGGTCGGCAACTGCACGGGTGAGGAGGCCGACACCCTGCGGCGCGCGATGGGGTCGAAGCGGGGGCTGGAGCGGATCGAGTCGATCCGCGAGAAGCTCTACGCCGGCATGAAGGAGAACGGGCTCGATCAGGTGACGAGCGACAAGATCTATTCGCAGATCCAGGCCTTCGCCGGTTTCGGTTTCGCCGAGAGCCACTCGCTCAGCTTCGCGCTGCTCGTCTACGCGAGCTCGTGGATCAAGCTGCACTACCCCGCCGCCTTCCTGGCCGGGCTGCTGCGCAGCCAGCCGATGGGCTTCTACTCGGCGGCGACCCTCACCGCCGATGCGCGGCGTCACGGCGTGACGGTGCTCCGCCCGGATATCGGGCGGTCCGGGGTGATGCCCGATCTCGAAGGCGATTTCGGGCCCACCGGCCTCCCCGAATGTTGCGGGTTGCAGTCTCCGGTCCCCGACTTCGATCCGACGGCTCCGGATGTCGGTGCGTCGCACCGCCGCGATGCCAACCATGCCGTGCGTCTCGGGCTCGCGGACGTCACCGGGATCGGCACCGAGGTCGCCCAGCGCATCGTCGCCGCGCGCGCGGCCGGGCCGTACACGAGCATGGCCGACCTGGTGCGGCGCGCCGACCTGACGACAGCCCAGCTCGAGGCCCTCGCCACGGCGGGTGCCTTCGAGTCGCTGGGCCTGTCCCGCCGGCAGGCGATCT
>Ga0247810_10001165_pt1 | contig 17828 bp, 16 predicted proteins | sample UWRJL119311C1_FD_179918 | JGI IMG/M metagenome (GOLD analysis project Ga0247810, IMG submission 179918) | Plant litter microbial communities from Arlington Agricultural Research Station in Wisconsin, United States - UWRJ-L119-311C-1 | ecosystem: Environmental > Terrestrial > Plant litter >...
TCCAGTAAGCCTGAAGCGCTTTTTAGCACTGGAATTGGTTTTCATTTTTGGCATAACCTATTCTTATTTATGTAATTTATTATTTTTTTGCAACTTTTGGAGCCAGCGTCAAAAACATACGCTTACCCTCTAACTTTGGTAATAATTCTACCTTACCTATATCTTCCAAAGCCTGAGCGAATTTAAGTAAAAGGATCTCTCCCTGTTCCTTATAAACGATTGCTCTACCTTTGAAATGCACATATGCCCTAACTTTCTCTCCACTTTCAAGGAAACTCTGCGCATGTTTCAGTTTAAACTGAAAATCATGGTCATTCGTGTTAGGACCAAAACGGATTTCTTTAATTACCGTTTGCTTAGCATTTGCTTTAATCTCTTTTTGCTTCTTCTTTTGTTCGTAAACAAACTTGCTATAATCGATTATTCTACAAACCGGAGGTACTGCATTTGGAGATATCTCTACAAGATCCAGTTCCAGTTCATCAGCAAGGGCTAAAGCTTTTGCCAAAGGATAAATCCCCGGCTCAACATTATCTCCAGCTAACCTCACCTCCTGGGCGCGGATAAACTGATTAATATTATGTTCTGCTTCTTTTTTCTTAAAAGGAGGACGTGGTCCCCTGTTAAATCCTGGTCTGCCTAATGCCAAATTTGTATACTATTTAAACTGTTATTTCTTTAATTAATAATTCACTAAACGCTTCAAGTGTCATTTCTCCTAAATCTCCCTCACCATGTTTCCTTACTGAAACCTTACCTTCCAACATCTCTTTTTCACCGATAATCAGCATATAAGGGATTTTCTTCATCTCTGCGTCCCTGATTTTCCTTCCTATTTTCTCATCGCGAAAGTCAATCAAACCGCGAATATCGGAATTATTTAGTTCATCTGAAACTTTTTTAGCATAATCTTCATATTTTTCTGAGATCGGCAGGATAATAAATTGTTCCGGCGAAAGCCATAACGGGAAATTACCAGCACAATGCTCAATCAAAACTGCAACAAAACGTTCCAGAGAGCCGAATGGCGCACGGTGGATCATTACCGGACGGTGTTTTAAATTGTCGCTGCCTGTATATTCCAGCTCAAATCTTTCCGGTAAATTATAATCAACCTGAATTGTTCCCAGCTGCCATTTTCTGCCCAATGCATCTTTCACCATGAAATCTAACTTCGGACCATAAAATGCTGCTTCGCCCAATTCTACTACTGTCGGCAATCCTTTCTCAGCTGATGCTTCAATAATTGCATCCTCTGCCAGTTTCCAGTTTTCATCAGTACCAATGTATTTAGCCTTGTTTTCAGGATCTCTAAGTGAAATCTGGGCAGTGTAATCAGTAAAGCCTAATGATTTGAACACATACAATACAAGGTCAATCACCTTCTTGAATTCTTCTTTTACCTGGTCAGGGCGACAAAACAAATGTGCATCATCCTGAGTAAAACCTCTTACCCTGGTTAATCCATGCAGTTCCCCGCTTTGCTCATAACGGTAAACCGTGCCGAATTCTGCAAAACGCAATGGAAGATCTTTATAAGAACGTGGTTTAACTTTGTAAATCTCACAGTGGTGCGGACAGTTCATTGGTTTTAACAAAAACTCCTCCCCTTCCTGTGGTGTTTTTATCGACTGAAAAGAGTCTTTACCATATTTCTCCCAGTGACCGGAAGTAATATATAAATTCTTGTGGCCGATATGCGGTGTAATGACCTGCTCATAGCCAGCTTTTGACTGTGCTTTGGTCAGGAAGTTCACCAAACGCTCACGTAAAGCAGTTCCTTTAGGCAACCATAAAGGCAAGCCCATGCCTACTTTCTCTGAGAAAGCGAATAACTCCAGCTCTTTACCTAATTTCCTGTGGTCGCGTTTTTTAGCTTCCTCAATCATTAAAAGATACTCAGTCAGCTCGCTTGCTTTAGGGAAAGTTACCCCATAGATCCGTGTTAACTGTTTTTTAGTCTCATCACCTCTCCAGTAAGCACCTGCAACATTCATTAATTTAACCGCTTTCACAAACCCGGTATTCGGGATATGCGGACCTCGGCACAAATCAGTGAATTGCCCTTGTGAGTAGAACGTAATTTTTCCGTCTTCCAGACCGTCGATCAGGTCCAGCTTATATTCGTCGCCTTTTTCAGTAAAATAGGCTACTGCATCTGATTTAGAAACGCTCTCTCTGACAAAAACCTCTTTCTGTTTAGCCAGCTCAATGATTTTAGTTTCGATCGCCTTGAAATCATCCGAAGAAAATTCACGGTCGCCGAAATCCACATCATAATAGAAACCGGTTTCGATAGCGGGACCAATACCGAATTTAGTACCCGGATATAAAGCTTCCAGTGCTTCCGCCATAATATGCGCAGAAGAATGCCAGAACGTAGCTTTACCAGCCTGATCGTTCCATGTCAGTAATTTAACAGCAGCATCTGTTTCAATGGGGCGGCTTGAATCCCAAACCTCGCCGTTAACTTCGGCAGCCAGTACGTTACGCGCTAAGCCTTCAGAAATTGATAAGGCAATTTGATGTGCAGTAGTCCCCTTTTCATAAGGACGTACAGAGCCATCAGGAAGTGTAATGTTAATCATCTACAACTATGATTTATATGTGAATTTAAAAAAAATTATACTCCAATCAATACAACGTGATTTTTGGAATTACAAAGGTAAGTTTTTAAGACGCATTATCAGGAAGAAATTTGAAAATGGGGACAAGAGCCCCCGAATTATTTACTCCATCGCACTAATTAATCGTTTACCAGCATCGTCTGAAAATACTCACTTTTCGAAACTGCCTTCATATCTTCAGACGCAAAAAACAGCCATAGATGGATCGGCTGGGTAATATCCGCATATTTCAGCTGCATATTAAATTCCAGATCGGCCCTTCTCGCCTGTTCATGGTAAAGATTAACCACGTGCCTTTTCTTATTCTTATAGCTCACTGCCACCATGAGGTAATCTGATCCACGCTGCAACGCATGCTGATCTGACCAGTGCTCTTCATCGTCATTCCACGTCAGCCGCAAACTTTTATCAGGCCCGGGAATCAGCTTCGCACCTGTCGTCCTGAACAAAGTACCGATACTCAATACTAATTTTGATAAGTCAGGCTTTATTTGCTTACCATCACTTCCAAAAATATGCTTCAGATTCCAACTTATAGCTTGCTCCATCTGAGTACCTGGTTCTTTTTTATCATAAAAACCAATCTCAATTAAATCCTTGAATCCTCTCAGTAACCCAGACACACTACCAAATTTACTCCTGTTTAATAGCTGACTTTCCGAAGCTTTTTTCTTAATTTTATTAGGCAGAGATCGTATAATCGCTATAGCCTTTCGTATCACACCAATGACCGGACCGACTTTTCCTGAAACTGCGCCCAGGAGCCCTTTATTTAATATTCCCATTTTTAATAAATTTTATATGTGTATAATTAATTGATTTTTACATAAGGCATATCTATCCATTCCAGTCCGTCCTCGCCCGAATAGGTACCCGGGGCCAGATAAGCTTCAAGAATGCCCACCGGATTAAAAGTCTTATCGTTAAAAAGTGTTTCAATGTTACCACGTTGCGTAGTGTAACGCAAACCTAGGGATAAGATGTACAGACAGCCTTCAGGCACGTTAAAAGAAAATACTGTTTCTTCAATTTCCAGCTGATTCTTTAAAACAGCAATTGATTTCAGCTCAGGATACTGCAGTCTGTAGCCTTCTTCAAGCCTCATGATACCCAGACTGAAACAGAGCTCACACCTGTTCGCTCCTACTGGAAATTTTAATTGTAAAGGCAGCTTTATCCGGGGAACAGTGACCTTCAACTGGCCAGACACTAATTGAGTCTGAACCTCAAAACCAATCTGTTTGAGTAAAGGCGACGTTTTGTTAAATTCAAAACCAGCTAATTTCTTAAAGCTATATTCATCATAAGACAGCTTTTGCGTCTTTACATCCCGACACTGTGTGACAATGGTATTCAGCAATCCATTCAATTGGTTAACTATCTTACCCTCATAACAACCATTAATACTTTTCTGAAAGCACTCCCTGATATTTGAACCCAAAGCACTGGCTATCGAGAAGCTCGAAGCAAATTCCATTGTTACTTCAGACATGTTTGTGTTACCCTTTCCCGGTCTGGACTGTACAATTTGATTATTGCCATCTTTCCTGTAACTAACTGGTCCCACAGGCCCCGTCAGAAATCCATTTTTAAATTTTCCCATTTTCTTTTTTGATTTAATTTCTTTAAAGATAAGCAATGAAAGAGCCTTTGTCAATAGCTGGCTCTATAATAATTAAATAGCTGGTCGAATGTTGTGCGGATGTACTACGTATCCAAAGCAGAATGGATCCTGACCGAAAACACTGAAAAAGCAGGTTTTACTGAAAAAACGTGCTTTTACCGTGCTTCCACCTTGCTTGCAACCTGGTTCCTTGCCGACCAAAATACGAGCTACAATCGATCAATCCCGAAGGTAAATCCGAGCGCATCCCAAGGATGAATATAACCTGACTAGTGTTCACCCTCAGTTAATTTATATTCATAGGGGCTGATCGTTAGATTTTTTCATTCCAGAATTTAAACCTGCCAGCATATCCAAAACTTAACCCTATGTTAACATTCGTAAGCTATGTTTGTATATATTTCCTAAAAATACGGCCACATGCAGCGTGATTTTTTTTCTCTAAACAGCCATTTTCATAAATTTACAGCTTTGATTTTGCTGTTGCTTATAGTACAATCCTGCAAAAAGAACAGCACTAAACCAGATTATCCTGCAGGAACTAATGAGAATATAAACACCTGGATTTTAGATAGTCTGCAACGTTATTATTACTGGAATGAAAGTCTGCCCGGCAAACCAGATCTTACACCAGATCCTAAAACTTTTTTGAATGCAGTGCGCAGTACTGCCGACCGATTTTCTTATGTTATACTACCTTCAGACCCCTCTACTGGCACAGCATCTACCAGAAGCAAGTACGGTTTTGATTATACCACCTTTAGGGAGGAGTCCGGTGTAAATATTATCGGCGTTATTAAACAGGTTTTGAAAGATTCTCCTGCATCCAGAGCCGGATTAAAGCGAGGAGACTACATTTACCAGATCAACGGAAAACAGCTGAATTCAGCAAATGCAGCAGCATTACAGGAAGAAGTCATCAGTGCCAATACAGTACTTCTGGGAATGGATGCCGGTTCTGTAGAAATTAATGCAGGTGCTACTTTTGAACAACCCTCCATCAGTAAGATCCTGCAAACAGGAAGTATTAAAACAGGATATTTGTATATCAATGACTTTAACACCGGCTTGGCCAGCTCATTATCTAATACATTCAGCAATTTCAAAAATGTAGGAGTAACGGAATTGATTCTTGATCTGCGTTATAATTCCGGTGGTCAGGTAGCAGAGGCCGCAGGATTGTGCACAATGATTGCGCCTGGCTTGACCTACGGCACTCCGTTCATCACTTATAAAGGAAATAAAAACGGCGGAGTAAAATCTGAATCTCTTGGGACTGCCGCAACTTTCGACCGCAGCCTGAACTTCAACACCCTGCTGCAGAGCAATCTTGGTTTAAGCCGGATCTTCATCTTAGGCACAGGCGCTACAGCATCAGCGGCCGAGGTAATCATCAATAATTTAAAACCCTACATGCAAGTGGTACTAATAGGAGAAAAAACAAGAGGTAAGGACGAAGCTTCTTTTACTATAGTTGATGCGCGAATCCCGAAACAGGTAGAATGGGAACTCCATCCCATTGTCTATAAACTATTTAATGCTGCTGGCGGCGGCGACTACAGTGCTGGCATTACGCCGGATATCACTACTGATGAATTGTCATCCCTCCCACTCCTTGCTTTAGGTGATGCCGGTGATCCACTCATCCAGGCAGCAATTGGCCGTATAACAGGTAACAGCATCACGGCATCAGCAAATTCAAAAATTAGGATCAATAATTTGAAAGCAGGAAAAGTGCTTACAGACACCAGAACGCTTGATGCGGCTAATAGCCTGGTCTTTACCCATCGTTAATATTTATAATTTTTGTAAACTTAACATTGAGTTAAACTTACAACCCTAACTTGCCGTTGTTTAAAACCATTGCCTATATGGAACACTTGTACGATTATACAGTTGAACGACTTCTTATTGCAGTACAAATTGGGAATAGTGATGCCTTTAACGAGGTTTATTGCAGGTACCGAAAAAAGGTTCAGGGTTATGCTTATCGTTTTGTACGCTGTACAGAAGAGGCAGAAGAGCTTACACAAGATGTATTTGTTCGCCTTTGGGAAAACAGGGAGAAAATTGATCCTTCACAAAATTTCGATGCTTATCTGTTTACCATTATCCGCAATATCTTTTTAGGTGCATTGAGGAGAAAGGCTAAAATGAATGTATTCAGAAATGAGATGCTGGAAGATGAGCCGATGATGAATTCCATTGAAAACTATATGGATTTTAAAGATTGTCAGCAATTAGCCAACCAGGCTATTGAGACCTTACCTCCGCAGGCAAAAATGGCTTATATGCTGAGTCGCAATGAAGGATTTTCTCATGAAAATATATCATCGCAAATGGGTATTACTAAGAATACGGTGAACAACCATATCAAAAAATCGCTTGGTCATATTCGTAAACATTTCAGCAGCTACTCACCGGAAACCATAATTTCTTCCATTTTATGGATCCTACTTTTGCAGTAATCTCATTCCTTAAACCGTAATGATGTATTGAATTGCCCGAAAGGGCAATTTCTATTTCAGGCCATTCTCATTTTTTCCAACTGCAACACGAATTTTAACATACTGAATTACAGTAATTTAGATATTTTATAAAATAAATTTCAATTGTGACTAGCTGTTGTCTCTTTCCCGTGCATATATCATATAGAAAGCGTAATACAGGAAAGATTTAATTAGCAACAGATTGGAAAACCAGCAAGACATAAAAAGATTATTTAACCTTTACCTGCAGGGCAGCATAAATCCGCAGCAGGAAAAAATATTATTCAGCTACCTGAGGAACAATAAAGATACAGAAAATGAATTTGCTGAATTAATGGCAGAGGCATGGGAAAAAGAACCAGCATTACGTGAAGAATCAGCTGCGGCAGCAGAAGGATTAAATCAGATCTGGAATAAAGTAGAACAAAAGAAACAAAGGAAAGACCATCGCTTCCTGTTATTAAAATATGCAGCTTCAGTTATACTTTTTGCATCAGCAGGTTTAGGCTGGTATAGTTATCAAAAACAAAAAACAGAAGCCGTAATAGAATGGGTAAGTAAAACTACCAGTGCTGGTGAAAAAGTAAAAATGATCCTGCCAGACAGTTCAATCGTTTACCTGGGCAGTAAAAGTAAATTAAGCTGGCCAGCACGTTTTATCAAAGGCAGTCTGCGTAATGTCCGCCTGGAAGGTGAAGCGTTCTTTGAAGTGAAACATGATGTGAGCAGCCCTTTTATAGTATATGCTGCACATTTAAAGACGCAGGTATTAGGTACTTCATTTAATATCTATGCCTACCCGGATGATCAGGCTTTCAGTGTGACAGTGAGGACAGGAAAAGTTGCTGTAGCAGAGCATATTAATGGTAAAACTAAAGCGCTTTCAATTCTTACGCCGGGTATGAGTCTCACCTATCAGGATAAGAGCAGCAGATATGCAATCAATACTGAGCGTGTGGAAGATGTGAAAAGCTGGACAGAGAACCGGTTTGTGTTTCACAAGGAGAACCTGGGTATGATGCTCGAAAGACTGGAAAGATACTATAACGTTCATTTTGAGCTGAAAAATCCTGATCTGGCCGGCTGCCACTTCAATGCCACCTTTAACAACAAAAGCATCAAACAGGTGATGGAGCAGTTAAGGGTGATGAGCGGAAATAAAATCAAATATAAGATCAACAATGATAAAAATACGATTGCCTTATGGGGGGAAGGATGTCAATGAGATATTAACTTATACATAAGATAAAAAGTGGTGTTGAGCTTTTTTACCATTAAATCAACCAGCACCAAAACAATTGTACTAGCAATAAAAACAAAAACCGTTCTGCGTCAACAGAACGGCCAAAAAACAAAAGTTTCGTAACTCGTGAAAATTAAAAAACGCATTGAACCTATGAATATAGAGGTTTTCTCTCATTTAAAAGAATATTTTAGCAATTTGAAAACCCGTCCACTGATGGTGACGGTCATATTATTTTGCTTTCTGAATAACGTGATGGCGACTACGGTAAGCTACTCACAACCAGAACAGGCAATCAACCTTAAGCTAACTGCAGTAACTATTCCAGCTGGTCTTTCCGTATTGGAAAGCAAAACGGGATGTGTGATCAATTATAATCAATCTCTTTTCAAAAACAACAGCAATATCAGCATAGACGTAAAAGGAATGTCCCTTCAGCTGGTGCTGACAAGAATGCTTGCAAATACACGCGTAGGCTTCAAGTTTGAAGATTCAAAAACTATCTTATTATATAGACTACCAGATCCTGTTAAGCCAGGCAAAATCAGCGGTCGCGTGCTGGATGACAAAGGTGAAACCTTACCGGGTGCTTCAATAAGAGTGGTAGAAACTGGCGCAGGTACACAAACTGGTGTAGATGGCAGTTATATCCTCAGCATTGCTCCGGGAACCTATACTTTAGAAGTAAGTTATATCTCCTACCAATCGAAACGCATTACTGGTGTGGTGGTAGCGGACGGAAAAAATACGCCATTGGATGTTTCCCTGAAACAGGATTCAAAAGGTTTGAAGGAAGTGATGGTGACTGCAAACTATAAAAAAGCTTCAGTAGAAGGATTATTGGTACGTCAGAAAAACGCTGCGGAATTGAGCAACGGTATCAGTGCAGAGCAGTTAGCACGTACGCCCGATAAAAATATTGGAGAAAGCTTAAAACGGATTAGCGGCGTAAGTACAATGGATAATAAGTTTGTATTGGTTAGAGGAATTGGTGAACGCTACAACTCAGCAACCCTTGATGGCACAGTGTTGCCAAGTACAGAGGCACAAACAAGAAACTTCTCTTTCGATCTGATTCCTAGCAATCTGGTAGATAATGTGGTGGTGAGTAAAACAGTTACACCTGATATGAATGCTAGTTTTGGTGGTGGACTGATCCAGATCAATACTAAAGACATTCCTAATGAGAATTTCATGAGTTTTACTATAGGGAGCTCTTATAATGACCAAAGTACTGGTAAAGAATTTCTAAGTCATAAAAGGGGGAAATATGATTACCTGGGTTTTGATGATGGCAGACGTGATTATCCTGAAGGATTGGTGAAAACAAATATTAATACATTTCCAAATACAGAACTAACACCAGCAGAATATCAGAAAAAAGTAGATGATCAAAGCAGACGTTTCACTAATGATAATTTCACTATTTACAAAACGAAGACCGTTCCTTCACAAAACTATCAGTTCACAATTGGTCGTCTGATCACAATCGACACTACAAGTCAGAATAAATTTGGCTTCACTGGTTCATTAAGTTACCGAAATACACAAAATATAAATGAATTTGATCACCAGACAAGAACCGCCTGGGTAGATGATTACAATAACAGCGGTTCTACATATGGCTTTAATACTACCTGGGGAGCGTTATTAAATGCAGGGCTGCAATTAGGTACAAACCGATTCAGCATACGCAATACTTATACCCACATGTATGATAATGCACTAACCAGAACAATTGGCTACGATGATGCCGGTGAAGGTCCGAATGCAGCACCAAATGTAATTCCCGACCGTATCGAAGAAGTAGATGACCCTACATTCACAGATTTATTGCAAAATAAAATAACAGGTCAGCATCAGGCGGGGAAAATCAAGATAGAATGGAACGTGGCAAGGACATCTATTGACCGTAACGAAAAAGATATGGGTATAGCGACACAGCGGCCAGTATTAGTAAATGGCAATTATCAATATTTTTATTATGGGGGCAGTGTTTCAGAACCTAGAGTTGTACCGATGTCGCGTCACAATTACAATACCAGCGAAGAACATTATTCATGGAGTGCTGCAGCAACGATTCCATTCAAAGTTGCAGGCATAAATAACAGTTTAAAAACAGGTTATTTTGGCATCAGGAAAAAAGGAAGCTTTGGATGGCAGATCGCTGATTTTAGTCAATCAGCATTATTAACAGATAGTCTCAGATATCTTTCAGTAGCAGATATGTTAAAACCTGAATATATTGGTGCTACTGGTTTTTCCTATCATGTTACAAATGGAGGTGCAGACAAATATGAAGGGAAAAGCGAGTCACATGCAGGTTACCTGATGTTTGATAGCAGGCTTATAGAAAAATTACGTCTGGTATGGGGAGTAAGAGGTGAATATTTCCATTATACAGAAATAAGCAATCCAAGTAATGAGAAGATCAGCATTTATGAACGGAAAGCAGATCAGAAATGGCAATGGTTACCATCAGCAAATTTAACCTACAGTCCTATTTCCTCAGTAAATCTTCGGGCCGCTTATTCAAGCAGTGTGGTAAGGCCTGAATTAATGGACAACAGCCAGTTTTGGAGATATAATGCATTTTTCGGTGCACAGGTGGGGAATGCTGGTTTGAGTAGTACAAGAATCAATAGTTTTGATGTGAAAGCAGAGTGGTTTCCTGGATTAGGTGAAATACTCTCTGTGGGTGGATTCTACAAAAAATTCGACAGCCCCGTAGAGCTTACATTCAATACACTTTCTGGTAACATTGCATATAATTTAATGAATGCTGATTATGCCGATATTTATGGATTAGAGTTTGAATTGAGAAAAAACCTCAGTTTTATTTCTGATGCACAAATTTTAAGCAACTTCTCGCTCTATGGCAATTTAACTCTTCAAAAATCTGAAGTGAAGGGAACTTATGTTTCACCAAATCCGGATCCGGATGCAACAGGCTTATATTATGTAAGCAGTACACAAAAGCGTTCCATGTATGGTCAATCTCCTTACCTGATCAATGCAGGTCTCCAGTACAATGATAGTCACTTCGGTTTCAATGTGATGTACAATAGATCTGGCTTTAAAACTTATGTAGTTAGTGAATTAGCTTCTGATATTGAATATGAAAAATCAAGGGAGCAAATCGATGCACAGATCAGTTATAAGTTCTTGAAAGGAAAGATGGAAATCAAAGTGAATGCAGGAAACCTTTTAAACAGAGCATCATTATTCTACAGAAATACAGCCAGCTATGAGAAAAATCCAGATTTTGATTTAGGCAGCCCCGATCGCAGTGATGCATTGCGTCTCAAAACAGGTTTCACCAGTAAATATGAAGAGGGTGACCAGGTGATGTTCCGCCAGAAATTCGGACGCACTTACAGCACGTCAATTAGTTATAACTTTTAATGGAATACATCATAAATGTAGATATAAGTGGTCACATCTTAAAAAAGAAAGGAGGAGAACATCGTGTATTCCCATTGTCCAAAAAAAAGCGAAAGACTGTATCAGAGCCTCTCGCTTAATACCCGATAATGTAGACAACAGGCACAATCAGGAAACACCCAAGAGTAGAAAATTGATTACCGGAAAGCCAATGTAGTAAATTTTGAATGAACTGCAAAAAAATCAAATCATTATGAGGCTAATAATGAACATCTAGAACCGAACCAATAAATTAAAAAAGGGATTTTAATTAATCCTGTTTGTAATGAACAAGAATATGAAAAATTTAAAAACATTATGTGCTGTAGCACTTTTAGCAGCCATCACAGCTACTTCATGTAAAAAAGACGGAGATAACTCTGCTAACTTCGCAAACCGCAGTACAGCTGCTGCTGATTATGCTGCTTCTACTCTACCTGTTACTACTGTTAGCAGTGATATTACTACTAATACTACTTGGGATGCTGGCCATGTGTGGGAAATATCTGGTATAGTAACAGTAAGTAATGGTGCTACTTTAACTATTGCACCAGGTACATTTATTAAAGCTTCTGTTAACACTTCTGCTGCTAACGGAGTATTGGTAATTGGAAAAGATGGTTTTATCAACGCGATCGGCACAGCTGCTAGCCCTATCGTATTTACAAGCCGTAACCTGCTGGACAATAACGCAGCTACGGTTGGTAAACCAGGTGATTTCGGTGGTGTGATTATTTTAGGTAATGATACTGTTAACACAGTTTCAGGATCAAAATTAATTGAAGGTCTTCCAAACGAGCCTAAATTTACTTACGGTGGAAAAAGTGTTACAGATAATCGTGGAACATTCCAATATGTTCGTATTGAATATGCTGGTTACATCCTGGCTGAAAACATCGAGGTTAACGGTTTAACATTAGGTGGTGTAGGAAAAGAAACTATTGTTGACCATGTTCAGGTTTCTTACGGTTTAGATGACGGATTTGAATTCTTCGGTGGTAGTGTTAGTCCTTCTTACCTTATAGCGTTAGGTAATGATGATGATCAATTCGATTTTGACAATGGTTATAATGGTACTATTAGCTTTGCAATTGCTTTAGCTGATGGAAATTCTACACACAGTGTAAGCGGTGGTGCTAGTGATTCAAATGGTATTGAATCGGATAACAATGCACCTGCTGAAGATCCTGCATTTGCTTTAACACCGAAAACTCACCCTATATTGAATAATTTCAGTGTGATTGGTACACAAACTGCTTCAGTAGCAACTGGTCTTGGTTACAAATTTGGTTACCGTAACCGTAGAGGTGCAGAAGTAACATTGAACAATTCTATCATCACTGGTTTCACTACAGCCTTTAATTTCGATGGTACCACACCATCATTATCTAGCTTCACTAATACTGCAGTAAATTCATTCGTGTCTCCTGCCGTATTACCTGCTGGAACTTATGCTGGAATTGCTCAAACTTCAAGTGCAACTGCTAGTACTTTGACAATTACCCAACCATGGTTCAATTCTGCCAACCTGAATTTAGCAGCAACCTCTAATAGAGGCGCAAGACCGACAGGTTCTGCTAACTGGACAGCAACCTGGTCTAAATTCGTTTACTAATTCTATTACAACATTTTACAATTGGAGCGCAGAAAGCTGCGTTCCAATTTTTTAAAACAAAATATCGAAAATGACAAAAATTAAATACTTTTTTTTATTAGTATCTTTATTGACACTGGCTTCATGCAAAAAACAGGAATTGTTTCATGAGAACCAGGATAAACTTGTCCAGGTTAACTTACAAGGACTCATACTATCTGACACATTAGAATTTGTAATGAATGATAAGGTCATTTGTACCGCTTTTGATAATGTATTTACCGCAAATGGCAAATTATTTGATGCCAACAGTAAGGTTCAAATTCGCAAAAAAGCAACTACCAAATTACTAGGGGAATTTACTTTAGGAAGTAACTTCAATCAGACCAGAAAAATATTCTATGATGGAATAAACGTATCTGACAATATTGAGTTAACACCTGTATCTGATCCTAACAACATGGGCTTCAGATTGAACTTCAGCACCAAGTTTGCAGCATTTTACGGAGGCCCTGTAGATGTTGAACTGTTTATTCAAGAAATTGATAATGAAACTGGGTCACCATCTTACACTAGCGTTAAGGTTATAAAAAATGTAACTGGCTCGTTCAGTGAATTTATTGAATTGCCAACATTGGAAATCACCGAAGCTTATTTCCGTAAGTATGCCCTAAAAGTTTATAAAGCAGGAACTAAGGAACTGCCATATACGGATAAAGTTGATCTCAGCAATGTATACGATCTGGCTAATAACTATGGAACTATTGATAGTTTTATAGCTGGAGACAGCCAGTTATTATCTATCAGTCCAGGTACCTGGGATGATTTCACCTTGCTTGGCGATGGTTATAATATTCAGGATTATTCATCCGCTTTTAAATAAATCATTAAAATAAACTAATGCAAGGCATCAATAAATCCAAACACCTTCATCTCCTTAAAGCATTGAGCCAGCTGGAAGAATTTTCAAGCGACAACGATACTACCGGCTATAACCATTTAATGGAGGTGCGGGAATACAGGAATGAACTGGATTTAATGTACAACAATTACCACAAACTGCTCAACAATTTAGAGCAGCATATTATTGCTTATGATGAGCTACACAAAAAGGTGAAAATTCAATACCTGGGCCGGAAGTTAAAAGAATTGAGAAGAGCTGCACCTCAAGAGGACAATGTATTCGCTTCGCTCATCACTGACACCCTTCGGTCTTATGGGACATAATCATATTAAAAAATCCAATACTCGCTCGTTAACCCCTTCAGCTCATTTGCGAAGGGGTTTTTTCGTTTTTACAGCAAACTATTTGATTTATAAAAGGTTTAGCAATAAAACGCAGATGTTTATGCCATCAACAGTAATAGACCATTTCAGTTACAACCCGGAATCATCAGAATTGAAGATTACTTTTCTATCTGGCAAAGTATATATTTATAAAAACGTTCCGGATGAAGTGTTCGAGGGATTAAAGACAGCAGAATCCAAAGGACAATATTTCAATGCCTTTGTAAAAAACAAATACAAATTTAAGCGTCTATAATCTGTATTATTATTCCCTGTAAGCGTAATTGTTTGTTCATAAGAGATAGAGACAATCCATTATCTGGCTTCTACTCAGTAATCCAAAACAAAAGGCATCCAGGAATATCTAGCTAATCGAAGGAAAGGATATCCCTTTAATTTTACTGTACAATTCTACTGCATATAAATCCGTCATACCCGACACAAAATCCAGCACACTCTGTATCCTGGAATAAGTATCTTCCTTATCTGTATGAAACTGCGGAGGTATCAATTGCACCAGCTTTTTATAATAATGGGTATTGTTATGTAAAAGCGCAGGAATAAACTCTTCCAGCAATCCAGCCATTACTTTATATCCAGCTACTTCCTTTTGAATCACGGATGAGGAATTATAGATCTTTTGTACGGAAATCGTTTCAATGTTTTTCCAGGCGGTCAGGTAAGGTTCAGGGATAGTATCTGTGATACTCCTGTTGTATTCCCCTGCCAGAATTTGCGGCTGTTCTTCATAAAAAATCCTGGAACATTCCTGCGTGAGTGTATTGATCGCTTTCGCACGCATCAGGCTCACTTTAGCATCATCATCATAGCCTTCGCTAAGGAAACGTACATCCAGATTTTTATCATTGCACAAAGGCTCCAGTAAGGCACGAACTTCAGCAAAACTCAGGATCTTTAAACGATGCGCATCTTCCAGATCAATGATATTATAACAAATATCATCAGCAGCTTCTACGAGGAAGGTTAACGGATGTCGTTTAAAGATCAGCGGTTCTTCGCTTTCTTTTTGAACACCTAAAAACTCCGCTATCTCTTTGTAGGTATTTTGTTCTGACTGAAAAAAACCATATTTCTTTCTATGCAGGATCTTCTTTTGATGCCCCGCAATAGATGCACAGGGATACTTTCCGATTGCTGCCAGTGTTGAGTAGGTCAGCGCAAAAGCACCAAAACCTTTACCATTAAAGGGATGTGTCAGGATCCTGATCGCGTTGGCATTACCTTCAAAATTAATCAGGTCTTTCCATTGCGCTTCGGTAACGTCCTGCTCATATCTGGTGCCGTCACCATCTGTAAAATATCTGGAGATAGCCGCTTCACCGGAATGACCAAATGCAGGATTGCCAAGGTCGTGCGCCAGACAGGCTGCTGCAACGATATTTCCTACTTCGCTGATGAGTGGATTTTCTTCGTCCAGCAAGGGATTGTCTTTTTTGAGCTGATTATAAAATATTCGGCCTAAAGAACGACCAACACTGGCTACTTCCAGACTATGTGTTAATCTGTTATGTACAAAAACGCTTCCCGGCAGAGGGAAAACCTGAGTTTTGTTCTGTAACCTTCTGAATGGAGATGAAAATATTAGTCGGTCATAATCCCGCTGAAACTGTGAACGTGCCAAATCCTGGTCTGTATAATCCGCCTCTTTTGTACCCCACCGCCTGGCAGACAATAATTCTTTCCACTCCATTCTATCGTATCGTTTTTAGATTTTTAAATTGATGCCGGCCTGATCAGTGAATACACCACTGCATCAAGGAATTTGCCATCGTAAAAAGTATTTTCTTTGTAATGCGCTTCCTTCACGAAATGGTGCTTCAGGAGCACCTGTTCGGAAGCTTTGTTATCCGGATCTATTACGGCCTCCAGTGAATGAAAGCCAAGAATATTAAAAGCATAATTGATCAGCGCACCGACAGCTTCATGCATAATACCCATACCATGATAGGCAGGATGAAGTATATAGCCGATTTCTGTTCTGAAATTTTCGGGCTGCATGCGGATCAGGCAGATCATTCCAATCAGTTTATTATCCTCCTTCATGGTAATGGCCCAGTTGATTGAGGTATTGTCAGCAACACCTTTATTTACCATGGTGATATGATCCATGGCATCGGTCTTGTTTTTCGCAAGAGGCCTTGGAATATACTTCATAGTCTCAGGATCAGATCTGAGCAGGAACACCTCATATACATCATCAGCAGTAATCCGCCGCAGGCGTAACCGGTCTGATAATAAATTAGGAAAAGGGTTAAAGTTAATGTTTAGCATAAGTGACTGTTTCTGATCCTTTACCCATAATAACTATCGATGTAAGGTTTACAAAAAGTCCGTGTGCCAAAATACCATCAATCTGATTTAAATTCCTGGATAAAAAAGCTGCATTCTCGATCAGGCCGAAATCAGTGTCTACAATATAATTGTGATTATCTGAGATAAAAGGAACATTATCTTTCATTCTTACCGTACCCACACCATTCAGCTTGCTCAATTCCTGCAAAACGTAATTCAGCGCTAAAGGCACTACCTCTACCGGTACTCTGAAGGCGCCTAGTTTTTCCACTCTCTTTGCAGCATCAGCAATGATGATTTCTTTTTTAGTGAGAGAGGCTACTATTTTCTCGCGGAATAAGGCACCGCCGCCACCTTTAATCAGGTTCAGCTGGTCATCAAATTCATCAGCACCGTCAATGGTCACATCAATCGTATTCACTTCATTCATATCCAGTAACTCAATACCTAAAGAGGTAGCGAGTGCAGCGGTATGTTCTGAAGTAGGTACTCCTTTGATTTTAAGGCCATTTTTGACCAGTTCTGCTATTTCCACAATGGCGAAGTAAGCAGTAGAACCTGTACCTAATCCTACGATATCATTATTTTTAATAAACTTCACAGCTTCACGGGCTGCAACCTGCTTTTCGAGGTCTTTTGTATCAGTCGACTGAATATCCAAAATGCTATAAAATTTAATTGTAATCAACGGGAATTACGCGCTGATAAAATTAAGAAAAATATTGAGGATGTATCAAATCCTATCGGCGCATTTTAGTAAAACAGTATGAATCAGGACTTCTTGTTCACGTGATCATTATAAAAATCTTGTTTGGAATCTCTGTACGCAGCAATTGGTCCTAATTTATGCATCAGGAAGATATAATAATAAGCAATATCTATCTGGTGAGGAAGAAATCCTGTTCTTGCACTTTTTGGAAAAAGATGGTGATTATTATGCCATTCGCCCGCTACAAAACCAGGCCATAATTGATTAATGGACATATCATTCCGGTTGAAATCTGTATGATCTCTCCTCATATCCTTACCTTTTCCATGACCTTCGTAATTGAAAGTCCTTACCCCTACTGCCCAGATACCTGCAGCACCAAATAAAGTACAGGCTAATCCATGACCACCTATCAGATAAAAAGCAGCATACCAGAATCCCCAGTTAAGTACTGTGGCCAGTATGGTCCTCGCAGGGTTGGCAATAGAACCCCATTTCTGGTATTGCGCATAAGTATTT
>Ga0247810_10001166_pt1 | contig 17823 bp, 43 predicted proteins | sample UWRJL119311C1_FD_179918 | JGI IMG/M metagenome (GOLD analysis project Ga0247810, IMG submission 179918) | Plant litter microbial communities from Arlington Agricultural Research Station in Wisconsin, United States - UWRJ-L119-311C-1 | ecosystem: Environmental > Terrestrial > Plant litter >...
TACAATGGGTGAAGAAAATATCGCTTCGGTATACTTCGACGCTAAAGTTCTCTTCTCTGTACCACGAGGTTCGGTCGCTAACAATACAACTATGGTATTCGACACTGAACGTAGGGCATGGCTACCTGCTGCATTTACTAGAGGGTTCAGTCAGTTCCTACGCTATACGACTACTACAGGTTCTCCTAAGCTTCTAGCACTCAGCCCTGGTGACAGTCGATTATCTGAAATCAGTAGCAATATACAAGGTGACTATGGAGTTGCTTTCACTTCTACTCTTCGAACAGGACTTTACCCAGTATCTAAGAACCGATTTGAGTTCCAATGGACTGAAGAAGCAGAGCTTGAACTATCTAACCCTTCAGGAACTGTACGTGTAGAGCTCATCGGTCTTGAACGTTCTAAGGGATTCAGTTCACAGGCAGCCGCTTCTATTACCTCGACTCTATCTGAAACAGGTTGGGATACATTCGCATGGGATTCTACCCTATGGGACGACACATCAAGTGCACCGGACACGTATTCGGAATCATCCGTTAAGCGTTATTTCAGAATCGGTAAGGAGTTAAACGCTATCCAATGGCAGATAACTACCGAGTCACTTGAATCCAATTATGTGCTTCGTACGTTGCAGACATGGGGCACTACTACCAACGCTGGTAAGCCTCGTACATGGAGACTATCGACGGTATAGACAAGCGTTAATATTATGCTATTCTAAGAGTAAAAGAAGGAAAAATAAACATGAGTACATCAGTCGCAGCCGTAGTCGCTCACTTCCCAGATGCAGAGAACGGGTTTACTACCACGACCTCTGGTTCTGTCGCATCAGGTGCAACGACCGTCGGTCTAAACTCAGTTGCAGGGTATACGAACGGCCAACCTGCCGTATTCGTTATCGACCCTACGGACGCTGTAAAAAAGCAAACATTCACAGGTATCGTCGATACTGGTGGTAGCCAGATTACCGCAGTAAAGTGGACAGCTGGAACTAACCAAGCACACTTGCTCGGTGCTACTGTCGTTGATTATGCGACTGCAACACACATTGCTATGATTTCTAAAGGTATTCTTGTTCACGCTAACCAAGACGGTTCACTTATCGGTTCAGTCGTAAATAACAGCCTTACCGGTCAAACACTACCTGCTAACACAGTCGGAACTACATCTCTTGCATCTAACGCAGTAACAACGGCTAAGATTACAGATGCAAATGTCACTAATGCAAAGCTTGCAACTGGTGCGACACGACTAGGTATCAACAAGGTATCGCCTGCTACGACTGTTGCAGCTTCATACACCACGTACGCAACCGTCACTGCTACAAGCACTGGACGCGAATGCGAAGCAGATTTCAGGGTAATCGTATCAAACGCCAACTCAGGAGGTGCGCGTCAGGTCTTTGCAAAGATACAGTGTGACGGTGTTGACGTTACGCCAATCGACCTTGAGCAATATCTATTTAACGCTACTGGAGATACGCCTAAGTTCTTCATGTCGTACATAGTATCATCAACGCCTACAGCAGGTTCACATACATGGACACTGCAATTACGGGCATCGTCAGCGGCTGCGGTTAACATCGTGAGTGCCGTATTAAAAGTAAGCGAAATCGCATAGGAGAGTAATCATGGCAAATAACTGTGGAACTACATCATTCGGAGCAGGTGTAACAGGTGTCAAATCTACAAATATCGGTATGACAGCAACTTGGATTCGTTTAGACTTCCGTAACAGCGGGACAAAGCCTTCTATTGGATACGTATACGGCTCTAACCAATACTCTTTACCCGACGACACAACCATTACTTCTACGAAAGCTATTCAAGTAAAAGATACTTCAGGTACAGTAATTCTTGAAGGTACTTGGACAAGCTTCTCAGGTACTAATGTGAACTTTAACGTAACAACAAATACCTCAGGTTCTAACCTATCGTGTTTGCTGTCATTCGGTAACTAAAAATGAAAAGCAAGATTCTCACGTTCGCAGTCGTGATTCTTGCTTTATTTAGCGTTTATAATACGTTTAACACACCTACAAAGGCAGAGTTCGTGAAGCTGCAAGAAAGTGTTAATAATAAAACAAATAAAGTCACTATCTATCAAGGCGAGAACGGCAAAGACGGGAAGAATGGTGTCGACGGAATAAATGCCGTTAGCTACTCTATCACAGAGTTTAAAATAAAAGAGGTTCCATTAGTAGGTGAACAAGGGGTTGCGGGTAAAGATGGCGTAGACGGGAAAGACGCACCGATACAACAACTACGCGTTAACCCGAATACAAAAGACATAGAGACTAAATCTTCTACAGATTACTTTTGGGATACTCTTGTTCTTTGTGCTGATTACCGTAACACTTGCCCGGAGGCTTCGTAATGGCTACGCAACAAGGCGATGACATCCAAGAGCTAAAGCTTGACGTAGGCCTTATTAAAGGCGACATACGAACTATAAAGCGAGACATGTCCACTAACCAAAAGACAATCCTCGATAGGATGGACAAGTTTGCATTTGTCACACAAAAAGACCATGATAAGGATATGGCTGATATACGAAAAGATATAATTGATGCCACTACTAACTTGCAAGCACAAATTACTTTACTTAAAGCTAACCAAGAAGCAGACCATACTGAAATAACTAAGGGTGGTCTTAAGATTGCAAACATTCTTACTAATTCTGTTTTCAAAATAATCATGGGGGCACTTGGAGTGGGGGTCGTCATATTGATTGTCTACTCACTTATAAAGGTAGCTCCCGCAATCTACGGAGGTCAACTATGAGTAAGTTAAAGGGTATAAGTAATTTCGTTAGCAGGTTCTACGGTGCTTTTATCGGTCTCATCGTATTATTCGGAATTATAGCATTAGTGTTTTTCTTTACGTTTCCATTCAAGGTGGCTGAAATCAAATCAATTACCGTTATGAATGAAGTACAAGCAGGCGGTCAGATAGTTTATAACGTTGACTACTGTCGATATGTTGGTAAGGGAATTCCTATCGAGACACAACGCTTCTTAGTACCTGAAGACAGGACACTCACAAATGCTATTGAACTATCTGGTAGCCCTAACTCTGAGACGGTGGATGGTACAACAGGCTGTAGGTCTACCGCAGATAAGACAGCAGAGTACCCTAACGGCCAGCCTATAAAGCTTCCTGTGGACGTTTCAACTCCTGCCGGACGCTACCAAGTTCTATTGAAGCTACGTTACTGTATCTTTCCAGGACGTTGTATACCTGTAGAGGGTCGGAGCGACTTCTTTGAAGTGACAAAGCCAAGCGTCGCTAATCAGCTGTCTATAATCAACGAACAACTTAGAAGCTTGCTCCTTGTAACTCCTGAGTACGGCTCGGTAGGTAGCGTAGCACCACAAAATACATTACCTGAACCTGTTATGCCTAACACTCAAGCAACACCGCAATCAACCCCTACACCACAACAAGGCGTGGGACAGTCTCTCACTAATGGAATTATAAACAATACACTTGATACTGTTAAAAACGTTACCACTATGCTAGGCTTATAGCATGAATTTGGACAGCTTTTACGCTAAATATCCATCAGGCTCACGAGTAGACACAGACGGTGTGCCAAAATCTCAACCATACCAGTGTGTAGACCTTACTAAGATATATCTCAACCTCGTATTTGGTATGCCAGTACAAGCGTATGGAGATGCAAGGCAGTATTGGGACAATCCTAAGATTCTCGCTAAGTTCGACCGTATCACTGACGGCTCTAAGCAAGACGGAGACATCCTCGTATGGGGTGACGACAAAGGCAACTGGACTGGTGTAGCAGGACACATCGCTATTTGGTACAAGGGAAAGATTTACAATCAGAACTATAACGGAAGTGGAAGAATCAGTTTAAACAACTTCTTCCCTAATGGGTACATAGGCGCACTTAGAATTAAAGGAGGCAAGATGAGCAACTTCACTAAAGAACAAGAACAGACCGCCGCTATCATGGCGACAGGTTATATTCCGGGTAAGGACTACAACTATCCTTTCACCGTAAAAGAAATCAACTCAGGTAACTTAGACGCGTTTTTACAGACATGGCAGAGCCGTATGTCAAACATCACTGCGGAGATGGAGCAGACGGTCGCTAAGATTGCTACAGGAAGCCCATACGGAAAAGACTACAACTCACAATTCCAAGGTAAGCCTGTATTATCGAACCTACAACCGATGCTAAACTTTTGGCTGACACAGCGACAAGTACCATCAGCGAACTTTAAGCCTTACGATGGCAAGCAGCTATTTACACAGGGTTAGCATGGATAGTTGAAAGCCGAAACCCCTCACGAGACAACAGAAGAATATAGTAAAATGGTTACAAAATCATAAAGAAGAACGGAGAAAAGAAATGGCACTAATTACAAGCAGTAAAGTATACGACACACTTAAGTACACCGCGTTAATCTTCCTACCGGCAGCTATTGCCTTTTATGGTATCGTTGCAGCAGCATGGGGACTTCCTTACACTGAGCAAATCCTTACCACAGCGGCAGGATTCAACGCCTTTCTCGGTGCTATTCTAGGTATCAGCTCAACATCTTACTACAAGGCGCAAAGCAAATAATGTTTTACGGAGCAGCTGCATAATGTACACGGAACCACGTTATAAGGATATAAAATATGCTTACTGAAAAGCAAAAGAAGAGGGTTGAAGAATCTGTAAAGCTTACCATAGAAAAATATGGTGATGCATTATTAAAATTATCCAAAACTTAGTTGTTGTTTATTTTAACCATTAGGTGTATAACGATAGCATGAGCATGGAAAGTTTAGGCAATCCCAACATCAAACTCACCCTCGAAGAACGAGAGATGCTAATACGATTGTTTGGTTCCGTTGGCCTATATGACGCTTCCCAAGACGACTACCAAGTGACAGAACACCCCGAAGACGACCAATGGATTGTCAGAGGACAGGAATGAGTGAGTTCGTACAAGCGGCTTACAACGTACATGAACACGATTATTTACAACGCACTGACGAAGCCTTACAGGAACGTCTAGCACAACTTCACATCAATATACGGAATATAGGCTACACAGGCCTTAGACTAGCTCAGGTGCGCTCAGAAGTGAATCATATAAGCTTCGAGTTAAGTGAACGATTCCGTGAATCTAAACAACAAGACGTAGAAATGGCTTGGTCAGAAAACAGCCTCAAAGAAAATACCCCTGCTTAGTACAGGGGCTTATATTTTCCTACTGCCACCTCTATTATTATAGAACTTCTTGGCGACCGGTGAGTAAGTAATACAGACCTACGACGACACCTACGAGAGGGCTAACGAGCTGAATGAATCCGCCGACTGGTGAGATGAACGGAATAAGACCGATAATCAAACCTAGCAAATACGCCAATCCCCATGCGACGACACCGATTAGGATGGCTAGTAATACTCTTTTAAATAACGACATGATTAATGCTCCGATTATGTTATAGCTTTATTATATCACTAAATAAAACAGCCAACGGACGAGTGGGCATCCATTGGCTGTATATATCCTCTAACGTCTGCGAGATTTCATCTCAAGTGGAGACTTGTGAAAGGGGCGGCGAGGCCATGTAATCAAAAACAACTTATCTAGGGTAGTAGTGTATGAATTGTTTACGTTAGAGGACTAAGGTGCGAAGCGGGCGAGAACTCGCTTATGATTTGAATTATAGCACTTATGGATAACTTGACAAGTACATTTCCCCCACTACATCTTGGTGGAGATGACGCACATCTGGGGGAAACATAACCACCAACTTACCCGAATAAGTATATCATTAGAATTCTTCAAGTTCAATCGAACCCGTCTCTGACCAGAACTTGCGCGCATGTACATCGTATATATACGAGTCATCACTGCTGAGAGCATCCATAAAAGCCTTCAAATAATTATCTATGTCTGGTTTCATTTGATGAGGCTGACCATTCATAGCAGCTTTTTGACGCTTTGACCATGACACAGACATAGGAACATAAAAAGTTATTTTAAAGCGAGGTTCTAAATCACCTTTAACAACTGCTTTCAAATCATCTTTGAATTTCCAATATTTGACAACGGCTGGTCTTTTTCTCCAGCTGTCTGATTTTGTCATTCTAGGCTTTGGCACGGGTGCTACTGGTATGTTCATTTTGTTTCCTGTGTGGTGTTAAAAAGAGCTTTGATATTCTTTGGTCCAAGTAAGAAAATGCTCCAGTTCCATTTGTGCGTTAAGCTCGCAAGTAACTTGAGTACCCATATTTCAATAAGATAATCCCATTCTTCACCAGTACCATTACGCCACTTCGTTATTAACCATACGGGTTGTAGGGTGCGTTTCGCTATAGTCTCATCTTTGAGCTTTATCTTTGACATGACGTGCTTAACGGCTAGAGGTTCTACCTTTATTTCAAGTCCTTTAGCTTCTTGTATCAACTGTTTAATAGCCTCTTTAGCTTCACTATAGCTCATCTGCTGCTGTGTTCCAGGCATACCAGTACCAGGCCAACCATAATTATATATAGGGTCTAGTATCTCATCTAACCTAGTGTCTATAGTACTCATCTACTTGTTCTCCTTAGCTTCTAAGAGTAACTCTTTAATTTCAACCAACGTATTATATCTTGCTTTTGTACCGTAATAAGCACTATCGCTAAAGTGGCTTTTATCCTGCGGGTCAATTAAAACAGGTAATTCGGGCAATGCTTCTATTACAGCATCGAGGATAGCGTCAACTGATTCAGGACTAAGTATATAATCAAGGCCAGTTTTATGATAATTGCCATTACTATCCAACTCATCAACCTCTACATTATTTAGTACTTCTCGTAGTTTACTCATTTCTTCCCCTTCTTGTCGTTAAGTAACTCTTGTACGCCTTGCATAATTAGCTTCTCTTGGGCGTAAGTAAGGTTCAAGTCCTTTAGTAGTTGTTCGAATGGTGCCATGTTAAATCCTTTCCGGTCGTTTAATGTCTTTTACGAGGCTTCTAAGCTGTCTAGGGGGTATTATCTCGTTGTACATGATGTGTAACTCTAAAATAGTGAATCCGTCCTTGTAGAGGCTTTTAATGCGGTTGACGTGTCGTCTTGCGAGCTTTATTGGTTGAGTAGGTTTCATTAAAAACCCTCCTGAAGAATAGCAAATTGTTCTAAAGATAAATCTTTCTTAGCACCGTTGCAAATACTATGTGCAAGTCTAAGGTTTTCTATATTATCACCTCCACCTTTTGATTTAGGCACGAGATGGTCAATCGTTATATCAGACTTGCTCTTAAACGCTTCATGACACAAATAACATTCTCCTCCATCTCTATTAACAAGCTGATTTACTGACCATATACGTTTTTTGGCATTTGCTGGTATATTTCTCCTTACATACCTGCTCATAATTCATTCTTCTTACTCTGAGCTTTTAGGGCGGCTATCCGTTCTTCAATGCTTATGTCTTCTGAACAATCGGGGTTTTCTTGAGTAAAATAACATAGAATTAACTCCTCGTCATTTACAGCAACATGGTTCAGCTCATCAACCCTACACTGGTTTCCGTATGCTGTGATAAGGGACATAGCTTTATCATCAAAGTTGATAGCACCGCTTCTAAGCTCGGCTAATAGTTCTTCTATCGTATCTGGTTGGGTGTTGTTAGAGGGTTGCATAGCGATACTTCTCCTCGTCAGTAAAGGCTTCTGGTTGTAATAAAGGTTTGTCGTAATACTCAATATCACTGATAGCAACTTTATTCCGTGTTCGTACCGTCCATTTGTTATCTGGTACGGTAGTGAACCTAGCATTAGTTATATAGACTTCAACATCACCATTGTGATTAATCCTGAATATGCTCTGGTCTTTATCAACAAGCTTAAAGGGACGGTATTTCTCTATATCATTTATGCTCATAACTTATTCCCTTTCCTTTTGTAGTTGGTTTCAAGGTTAAAATGCTCTATTATATTTTCAGCAGATAGGTCTATGGCTCGACGTACTTTATTTTCATCAGTTCCTATCCAACGCATGCGCTCTGTAAAATCCATCAACTCAGTTCTAAGAAAATGGATTGGGTGTTCATCGTCGTTTGTTATATCTGCCATTATGAATCCTCCTCTAATCCTGCACGTTTAAGTTGTTCGTGCCTTAATTCAGTTTGCGGCTTAATCCGTGTGAACCAACCCCTAGCTGTAGTTTTAATTCCCATAAACTCGTCGGTATCTGGTTCATCTTCCCCTATAATCCGTCTCATCTCCTGCTGGTGGAATGCAACTATTAATTGCAGGGCTTCATCAACGTCATAATCAGGGTAGCCGTCATGAAGGTATTCTGAATTACCGTTGTTGTCAGCGGCACGAGCATATACGCCGTCAAGTATCTTGCGAATGTTTGTTTCAAAATCAGGTACGGGCATTACTGTTCGCTCCGTTCTTGGGCTGAGGTTGCTGCTTCCATAATCGCCTTATAAGTTTCATAGCCAACTAAATCAATAAAGGTTTGTTCGAGTGGTGCTCGTTTAATGAATAAATCTTTTCCCGAAAACATTCCTTCTGTGTCTGTCATCATAATCTTAGTAACAGCTTCCCTCACTGCTCGTTCACGGTCTTGTTCGATAAGGTGCATAATTGAAGTAATAGTGTCATCGAAAGATGGGTTAATGATTGCTTTACCTTGCATGTCATGTGATACAGCAAACACTGCAACCCTTTTACTAACTTCTTCCCGTAGGCTCTCTTGCTCTGGCACGATTGAAAATTCGGCAACTTTACGTGCAAGATTAGCAAATTCGGGCAGCCCCATTGAATCAGCTTTTTTGGCTATCTCATTCATATCGTCTTCTTGCTCTGGCATTATAGGTGTACTCATTACTTTGATTCCTTTAGCTGTTTATTCTTTAATAAATGTTTCCATGTGCGGCCTTTAATGATGTTGTTAACATTTTGTTGGGATATATTAAACAAAGCAGCAAGTTTTTTAACACTAAGTCCATTTATGTTTTTCCTTATGGCGATAACCTGCTGCTCCACAAGCTTTGAACGGTGGGCGTTACTACCGCGTTGTACAAGACCTATTCTAACTGCATGGTTCATGTTTTCTTGACGGGTACACCACTCAAGATTTTCTACTCTATTGTTCGCCTTGTCGCCATCTATATGGTTGACGAAAGGCAAATTATTCGGGTTAGGTATAAATGCTTTTGCAACAAGTCTGTGTGTCTGTTCAACTTTTAGGAGCTGACCTTTTGCTAAAGTTACTCTCATGTATCCGTGTGCATGCTTAGATTGTTTACGTAATCTTTCTTCGTATAACATACGTTTTTGGTCAGAAGTGTACCTTACGTGTTTACATGTTTTAACTAAACCATCATTACTTACTTTGTATATACCCTCCCACCCTACAACATCTCGCCACTCAACCATTTAATTGTTTCCTTTTGGCTTCAATACGCTCGATATATAAGTTGAGTGGAACATACTGTGTTGTTAACGGTCTATCGGCGATTATTTCATCGAGCAACTGTTCTTGCTCACTTTTTACAAAATCGCTAATAATTTCTCCTATTTGGGAAACCGCTTCTGCCTCAAAACTTCCATCTGGATAGTCATTGAGCTTCTTTACTATTGTCCATAGTCGGTCGTATAGCACCGTAGTAATGATATTGCTCATACTTTTCCTTTCTTTAATTTGTAAACTTCAACCGCTCTATCTAACGACTTGTAGCGCTGTACTGCCGATTGAAATGCATAATACTTTATTCCAAGCTGCTCAGACCATTCCCTTAGTGTTTTATTTTGATACCTCAACGTGCGTCGGGTGTTATTCATTTGAGTTAGCTTATCAGCCCAACGACAGTTTGTCGGCTCGTAATTACCATCGACATCAATTCTATCGAGAGAATGATTAGGGCTAGGTCGTTCACCCATATCCTCTAGGAAATTCTCAAATCTATCCCACCTTTTGCAAATAGTAATGCCTCGACCACCATAATACTCATAGTTGTGACATGCCGGGTTTAAACAACGCTTACGCATTGCAGCCCAAGCCCGATTTTCAGGCGTGTAGTATTTACCGTGAGTTTTTACCATCTTCAACACCTTTGTTGTATGCTTTGGTAATCATCTCCGCTACAAAATCTACCGCTACATGGTGAACATCCCATTTTCTTTCATTACAAACTGCACATCTTGTGTCATTATCTTTTTGCGGTTCAAAGTCACACATAGAAATATGAAGACCATCTTGCACGACTTCTGTTAGTTCTTCTCTCGTAGTATAAGCCATTATAATTCTCCTGCTTCTTTGAGTGCTAGGGTTAATTTTAGGAGGGCTTTGAGTGGGGTGTCGGCAACGCCACCATATAAATGGTTATTAATACCGTTCTTGTATCTGACGTTATATTTTGTGCTATCTTTCGTGATGCTCTCGACTTCAATCACTAACCAATAGCCAACATTGATAATTTTTGGCAACTTCTCTAGTAGGTAATCGGAGGTGTAGAGAGGATGCCAGTCATCAACATCGTCAACGTTATCTTCGTGAAGCGGTATAATTCTCCAGTGTTTTTCTCCACTATTAAACTCATCTATATAGGCATAACACTTTTCGGTGCCATCCCACATTTGACCAGTTGCTTCGTACACTTCCTTACATAGCTCAAATAGTTCGTTATCCATATTATTTCTCCTTACACTTAAGACATACGGAGGTATCTACAATGTCAAACTGATACCTGTCGTAGCCTGTTACTTTATATTGAGGGAAGTGGTGGTGTAGGATGAAGTGCCACATTATTTATTCCTCACAATCAGGTTTATGTCACCAAGTCGAGTGTCTTGCACATCATCAATAGCTATAATAATACGTCCCCTTTTTATTTCTGCATATTCTAGTTTAGAGGCAAATCGCCAAACATACTTATCAAGTCCAAGACGTCTTGTTATTGTTTCGGCATATTGCTTTCCTCCACCAGACCACACTAATATCCTTATGTTCTTAAAATATGTATAGAATACAAACATCAACATTGATATGTGTTCATATACATTTTCATCGGAATCAATCAAAGTGCCATCAACATCAAAAGCTATGACTATCTTCTCCATTCCATCACCAAAAGGTAAACCGAGGTCTTTATTGATACCCATTATTGTGTCCTCTGCTTTATTTCGTTCTTAATAGTGCGTAGTGGCTTGTCGTACTCGAATGTAAAGCGAAACTTAGATAGCTTACTTTGTTTTCTTAGTGCCATTACGTCCACCTTTTGTACTGATTGCCCTATGTAGTTCTGGGTTGTGCTCTTTCATGTGAGCGAAACCGCCACCGGTAGACTTAGCTCCTCCGACTCGTCCCATCTCTGACATAGCAGCATGATAGTTTTTGATTGAACCGTACTTCTTGATTAGTGCCTGTTTAGCTTTTACAGCTCCAGCTTTTGTTCCCGCCATATTATTTACTCCCTGTCAATTATTTTTAGTTTAAAAAGGTATTTCGTCTAAGTCGATAGGTTCGCCACCGTTATCGGCAATGAATGCATTCATCTCTGCCTGTGGGTCACGGTTTGGACCTTTACCTGCATCAGGTTTTGAAACGGTTGTCTCTGTTGCTACTGCGTTCTTAGTAGTAGGTGTAAGTTCAAGACCTGCAATCATGTTCTCTACGACTTCGAATCGCTCGTCTACGTGCTTATATAAAGCCCTGAGTGCATCGAGTACTTGTGCATTGGTTGGTTGGCTCATATCAGGCACGTTTGATTGTGGCTGAGGCGTACTAGGATAGAGTGAACTGCCGGCAGCTTTAACTTTACCCTTCCATGAGTGGTACTGCTCGTCTTGTTCTAGGTCGTAAACTGTATCGCCTTCTTTTACCGGTCCAAAGACGTTCAACTTAATACCGTTCTCTAGAATGACGGTGAACATAGTCCAAGGACCTTTTTTACCATTTCCACGGATTTCAGTGCCGTCTTTCTTGGTTGCGACTCCGACTACTGAGGTAACGATTGAAAATGTATCCATTATTTGCTACCTTTCTTAGAATACTTACCTGACTTAACGTATGTTCGCTTAGCCGCTTTGACTGCCTGAGCTTCTGTTTCGATAGAATCGGCCATATCAATCATATTGCTATATGCCTGGTGTTGACCTGTGAGTAGAATCAATCGCTCATTAAGTGCGTTACGTTGCTGTTCAGTTTCTGTATATTCGATTTGTACTTCGTCTCGTTTGTTGATTAGTGTATCTTTATTCATTGCTATCTCCTTTAATTAGTTCTTCGCTACAACAGGTGCTGTTGACTATTTTCTTTGTACTGTTGGTGATTTGTGTCTTAGGGTCGCCATATCCACAATACCCGACCATCCATCCAACACATTCACACCTTGGTATTGTATTATTTTTCAGGTGCTCGTTTAACTCACGTATACGGGTCATTATCTTTTCCTCAAGTGCTGGGGTGAGTATGACGAAATGCTCTTGCATACTACCATTGTCTTTGATGATAGTAACGAATCTTCCCCGTGTAACGTTCTTACCTTGACGCTTTAACATGAGCATGTACGTGCCGAGTTGTATCTCGTACTCTGGGTGAGCCTCGATAAAGCTCTTCTTCTCCCGTTTACGATAGCCACCGGCAAGAATGCTTTCTGTCTTAGTGTCGATAACCTCATACTCGTCTGCTTCTTTGTCGTAGAGTAAGAAGTCACAAGTACCGGCGACGTTTAGTTCTTTGTCTTCTATAAACAACTGGTCTTGAAACTGAAGACTACCAAGTCCACCGCGAGGGCTGAAACTGCTCTCTAGTGACTTGGTAAACAAATCTTCGAACAAGAAGCCTAGTTGGAAGTTTACTAATGCTCCTGCGCTAGGTGGTGTGGTTTGAGGCACGTGCTTGATAGCAAAGAAGTGCTTTCGCATACAACCACCGAGTTGGCTAGGGCTGATATGGTTGATTTCTTTGCCTGGCAATGCTTTAACGTAGTCATAGACAAGGTTAGGAAGTTTTGTTTCCACTAAGCTCATTATTTAACTCCTTCTATTTTCATAATACTTTTGCGAATAGTAGAAGCTAAATGAACCATCATATTTTCTTCTTCAAGTGTTTCTGCGATTGCAATAAGCATTTTACGATATAATTTTTCTTTACTCATTAGTTGCTCCTTATGAACTTATTCCACTGATATTCGTAGCTATAGACAGATAGTCTTGCTTTTACGATAGTGAAATCAAGCATAGCTTCGTCTAAATAGTTAAGAGGTTCTAGATTGCTCATGTTACGCCTCGCTATTGTAAGGTGCACCGTTGTCATCGAAGTCAATAAATTCTTTGTCTTCGTATCTGATTGCGTCGTATGCTCGTAGGTTATCTTGGATAGTTACTACTGTCTTACGAATTTCAAGCTCACGTTCAAGTTCTGCTGTTGAAAACAGTGCTAGTTCGCTGCTTACTTTGTTCTCTGATACTGCGTCGATTAGTTGGTTCATATTATCCCACTTTCTTTATATTCATCTGTATGGTGCTAGTAGTAAGGCAAGGATTTACCGATGAGGTCGCTATCTCTCGTTTCAGGTTTTTCACTGGCTTTTAAATCGTATAATCACCTTGCAATGTAGGCCAACCCTACCGCCGCAGCTGTGCGTTACTTATTCCGCCACTTACTACCAGCACTACTACAGACGAATTGTTAATGTTCTTACTTTAATTATATAGCCTATGCTCTATTAAGTCAATGGTTATTATCCGTTATATCGCAACAGGGTAGTAACGTCGTCATCGAACGTGTCGAGCAAGCCGTAATTCATCAGAAATACGACGACACGCTTCTGGTGCATACCTGCAATAGCTTTAAGAAACTCACCCTTGAGCTGCTTCTCGTTAAGGTCGCCCTTGTGTCCGAACATGTGATTGCGTTCAATCCACTCGGTTTTTACGCCCCACCTGAAGTTGATATGTATTTTACAGTTGACCTTATAGCCTTTAAAGAACTTTTCTATGTCTACGACTACGGGCTCGTCAAAAGGTGTGAGGTCGATATCTGACACGTTGGTCTTTGATATATCCGCATACTGCTTCAGAATGTCTTTATCTTTCATACTCGCTCCAAAATCCTTAGTTTATCCATAGGCACGGCATAAACCGGTATCTTACCGTTCGTATCTGTATCAGAACTCCGTATGTCCTCACCACTGAGGTAATAGGTATTATTCATAAGGTGCTTAGCCTTGGTAAATACGATTTCATTGTTCATACCTACCTTGAACTTGGCAATCAACACTTTATTATCTTTGTATCTAGGCTGCCATATCTCAATTCTGTTACAAGGTGTAAGCCTACTGATTTGCTTTACTTCTGGTTGATTCATATGTACTCCTTGTTAATAAGTCTTCTTGTAAACTAATTTTTTACAATTATCGCAATATACCTCTATTGTTATTTCTTCTCCCCAGCGTCCGGTCTCTTCGCTCTCACCAGAATAGTCGTACTCAGCCTCCATACTTGCTGTATAAGGAGAAGAACAATATGGGCAGAGTATGTGTAAAGTATCTATATTTTTGCTTACATTTATACTCACATGAACTCCTTAAATTTATTACTGTTGTAACTTGACCAAGCCTTAAAGCCAGACCCTTTATAAATAGCGTACGCAGCGTCTAGGTTCTTTTGAGGGTCGAAACGCTCATCATCACCAATCAGACCACTATTTACATGAATACTGTTAATCTGCATCAGCCCTTTGTCATTTGTTCCATTGCTGTTACTAGGATTATACGCCTGTGGGTTTCCCCGGCTTTCCGCCATGCATATTGCGTAGGCGGTTCGTATATCCCAATCGTATTTTCTAACTAATGAACAGTTGCCTTGTGGCTGTACAGAAGGCTCTGTAACGACTGTTTCATTGACAATAGGTTGTTCGACCGTCTTAACTTCATTGACAGTAGCGACGGCTTCTACTGTTGGTCTTTTACTGCTTTTTCATCAAGAACTGTTTTAACTTGGTGTGATACTTCGTTAGCAAAATCTGAGCGTAATACCCAGCCTGTTACAACGCCTCCAAAGAATACGCTTACCGTTAGAATAATAATCCAAGGAAATGCTGCTTTTTTGTAAAAACGTGTCTTAGGTTGCTTAAATGTATCTTTGTGTTCTTTGTTTGTCATGAGACCCACTCTTTTCTGCCTTACGGCTTTATTTTTTAATCATGTATTAAGTACATGGTGTGAAACCTAACGATTTGAGATGGAGCTTATCAATGCTTACCCATCGGGGTGATAAATCCCTAAACTAACTCTTTTCTCGTTAGGTTTCACACGACGTACTTAAAGTTGTAGGAAAGCAGCCAACTTGGACGACATCACTACCGAGCCTGTAAACTCACGGTCTTTAGGAACTAAATCCTGAGGGTAGCTCATTACAGGTCGTCTGACTTCCTACAACGGTTATAAAGAAGCATGGCTGCTAGAAGTAATGAGTCAAGCCGCTTATTCCATCGGTAAGGTCGTGATAACCAAGCTATATCACTCGCATTAGGGGGTCTGAATTGTGACCATCGTTACTTCTAGCTGGACTATATAAGCGATTATGAATGCTTTCTTACTAATATCCCATTATCCCTAGCATATAGCCAAGGAGGGCCGTCAGGTAGGATTTCATACCTACACTCTTATATAGCCATGTTTGAACGCATAAGGTCGGGCTCGAACCGACGTTCCTGAGTAAACAGTTGCGTAACCAACTAGCATACTTATACGTCCATGCTTCTTTATAACTTTGAATTGTCGATGTACTGATTAAGCGTATAGTGCTAGTAGTAATACTCCGTGTACTTAGGAGCCGATTGGATTGACGCTCGGAGTTGAACCGAGTCAGGAAACCCTTCCGTCTATCATTACTACCAGCACTACTACGCTTAATTGCCGTACTTCCGGCTTATCTCGTGACCATTGACTTATTATAGCCAATCGCCACACTCTTTGACAAAGCCGCCGTTTTTGCCGACAAGCGTACGGTGTTGGCATCGGTAGCCGATACGTTGTTTATGGCAACCGAACAACCTTGCTTCTATGTTTTCAAGCATTATTTTTTGTAACAGCTTATCTGTTTTCTTACGTTTTGTAAGCATATTAGCATTCCTCCAGTTCTCTCTGTTCATCAGAGTAATCAAAATCATCTTCAACTAATTCACCTGCTATTTTAATAAGTGGATATGTCATGATTTAATGCCTTTCATGTTAATTAAATAATTGTCTTCATATGACGCATGGTAGCTAATAGCCTCGTGCTTAACGCCCTACTACTATTAGCTTTGACTGTACAAGCGTCCCCCTTGAGTGCACCAAGTTGGATTTGTCCCGTACCTTATACAGCCATGTATCATATGAATTTACTTAGTAAGAAATTGCCAGCGGTAAACCGCTAGGCTTCTTTATAAAAGTTCTTGTTCATTAGTTCATTTATGCGCATTTTGGCTTGCGCTATACTTTTGAACTTCTTCTTGAGTATTCGATAGTCGCCAAAGTTCTCGGCAACCCTGTACTCATCATCGTCTTCTATAATTCGATAGTATCTGTAAACAATCATTATTGTATCCTTATTTATAACTGGCAATTTCTTACTAAGTGATGTATGTAATAAGTATGTTTCATCTATCATTGTGCGGATTCTGCGCGTGCCGTAGCCCTATAGATTACTTGTACCGTTCTAATTGTTAAGGTTATGTACTTTGATTGACTACAGCCAGTAGGTCGCTTGCTCAAGTGTTAGTGGTGAGAATGCCACGATGCGGTTGCCGGCTGTATTGTCAATCTTTTACCGATGTAGGACTGTGCGTCTTGTTCGATGTATTCATAATAGCATGTTGGCTATGCTAGGTCAATAGGTTTATGGTACTTTTTTTAATAATCATCGTCGTAACAGTAGTAAAAATGTATTAGAATGACTGTATGGGATTACTTTTACCGACGTTGCAGCACACGTATAAGAATGGCAAACACTATTATGTATGGTCTATGCGCATACCGCGCGGTACAAGCGACATGGTGAGGTATGAGGCATATAAGAACATGGCGAGAATCGTCAGAGCCTACAAGACTGGTAATAATAAAAAGCCCCATATAGAGGCTTTACGGTTGTTCGACTAGGCAGAGCAGTTTAGGGACGTACTCAGGTCACGATATTATTCTTCGGTTGTTATGTACGTTACGATTGTTTGGTAAATATCTTTCTTATCTGCGTAGTCGGCTTGTTCGTACCGTGCGATAAGGTGTTTTAGGTAGTCTATCTTCTTGTCTTGTGTGTTCATCGCTTTTATGCCTTTCCATTTTGCGTGTTTATTCATTTGGGTGTGCTTCTTCCCATAGTTGCTCAAATAATACATCGGCTAGTTTTTCAAAGTTTGCTGCGTATTCTTCAAATGTCTGGTTCTTGTTCATGTGTTTAATGCCTTTCATGAATGTTGTTGTACCCTTATACTATCACAACCATAGCCTAGATGCAATAGCAATATCGAATGATTATCATATTGTCATGAGCAGCTTCGAGTGGTAGAATAGGAATAACTGAAATAACTCTTGTTTGCCAAGGTTAGAGTAGGGGGTATACAATTAGAAAAAGAATGAGCGCCCTCACGGAACGCTCTAACTCTTGTTTGCCTGTCTATATTTTAGCAAGTAAACACATTGTATGCAAATACTTTTACAATAAAATGAGATAATCTGCCGTAACCCCTGCCCTAGAGGATGAAAATACAAGCCAAGGCGATTACAATGTTGATGGTAACGTTAAACCCAGGCTCTGATTATTGCACCCTAAACGTCAACCTGGTCTATGCGATGTTATCAACACTTGCGCATTC
>Ga0247810_10001168_pt1 | contig 17796 bp, 11 predicted proteins | sample UWRJL119311C1_FD_179918 | JGI IMG/M metagenome (GOLD analysis project Ga0247810, IMG submission 179918) | Plant litter microbial communities from Arlington Agricultural Research Station in Wisconsin, United States - UWRJ-L119-311C-1 | ecosystem: Environmental > Terrestrial > Plant litter >...
TTGACTGTTTACATAGGTACTGTAATTATTTTGGTCTCTTTGAGTGGAAACGCTTGCTGTAAATTTTAATCCATCAATGATATTTACCTGAGCCATACCATTAATTAAGGTTTTGTTGTTCAGATTATCAATTACGTTATTATCAACAATGGATAACGGGTTTCTGGTACCACTGCCAGTACGGTTATAATTTTCCTTATAGCTACCATCAGTATTAAATGGATTTACCGTTGGCAAATAGAAAAGCATATTTGGAAGTGCCTGCGACTGGTACACATCAGAACTTTTTGAGTTACTGTTGGTAATCGTTAAACCTAATTTTAACCTATCGTTAAAGAATTTCTCGTTAAGAAAAGCACGAACAATTGTTCTTTTTAGTGATGTATTTTTAAGAATTCCTTTATTATCCAGGTAATTTACACTTGCACCATAATCTGAAGTTTGACCCGCACCTCCATAAGAGAGGTTATGATTTTGAGAATAACCAGTCCGCTCTAAAAGAGATTGCCAGTTCGTATCCGAACCATCATCATCTACCGCATTTAAGGTTTGCTTATTATCTGCAAGATATTGTCTTAGCTCAGGCGCCGAAAGCATGTCGTATTTTCTCGAAACTTTTTCTACTGCTGCATAACCGCTGTAGTTTAAGCGAGACTGGCCGTTTTTAGAACGTTTTGTAGTAACAATAATTACTCCATTTGCTGCTCTTGAACCATAAATAGCCGTAGAAGATGCATCTTTCAAAATGTCAATATTTTCGATATCAGCAGGAGCAAGTAAATCAATAGATGCACCAGGAACACCATCTATGACATAAAATGGTTCTTGCGCTGCACCTTCACGCAAGGTAGAAGGACCACGCAAAATAGTCGAAGGTTTTGCATTCGGATCTCCACTTTTAGTCACATTTAAACCAGCAACTTTACCTTGAAGCAACTGGGCTGGATTTACCATAACACCTTGATTAAATTCTTCAGCTTTTACTGAAGTTACTGCTCCAGTTAAGTCCTTCTTGTTTGCAGTTCCATACCCAATAACCACAACATCTTTTAAAGTCTGATTATCAGGCATCAACGTTACATTGATTTTACTTTGGTTATCTACAGAAATTTCTTTTGTTAAACTTCCAAGCATAGAAAAAGTAAGTACATCTGAAGCTTTTGCCTGAATGATGTAATTACCTTCGGTATTGGTTGAAGTTCCGATTGCACTGCCTTTTACCCGCACAGTTACACCAGGCAAAGCTTGATTGGTTTCGTCGATTACCTTACCAGTAATCGTTTTACTACCTTGAGCATGAGCATTGAGGGAAAAGAAAAGCAGGATTGCAACGAGACAATGCCATTTGCTCATCAAAGGCAAGTAAGTCCGTTTGTAATTTTGTTTCATGAATGATTAGTTATGATTGTTTGGATTCATCCACAAAAACAACATTATTTTATCTCGTGGTGAATTTGCCACAAAGATGCCTGACCCTCGTTAGGAATTTAGTCAGTTAGAATTATGAAATTGTTAAAAGGAAGACCTCTGTTTAAAGAGAAGATTAAGCAATTGGGAGCTTAAGGCGCTGTAAAAGAGATTAATTTAATATGGCATATAAAAAAAGCGAGTTGCTTTTCGATGCAACTCGCTTTTATATAATAGTAAAATTTTGAAATTTCTACTTCTAAGAAGTTATACTTCTTTAGTTGGTACTTTAGCTTCTTCAGGATTTTGGCCATCCTTAAATTCTTTAATGCCTTTGCCTAAACCTTTCATCAATTCAGGGATTTTTTTACCACCGAATAATAGAAGTACAACAATAGCTACAATAATCATTTCTGGTCCGCCCAATAGTGCGGCAATTGTATAGTTTAACATAATTAAATAGTTTTAGTAAAGGATATTTAACTCATATACGCAGTTAAACTACAATTGGTTTTTTATTTTAGAATTAACTGGCTATTGCCCGCCTTTAACGCGTTTTAAAATATCATCGCCACCAGTTTTCCGTTCTTTTTGTAATTTTTGATTTCCGAATCGGTACGAGAAGGAAAGAATTAACCTTCTGCTATCTACATTTACATGGCTGTTCATATCTATGTTCTGATATCTGGTTACGGTTTTATATTGACTGCTCTGAAAAATATCGTTAAACAATACCTTTAAACTTCCTTTATCGCCAAGTACATTTTTCTGCATGGCTGTAGATACCGCCCAGTAATAATTTTCAGTTGATATGCCATAAGCAGATTTTGAGTTAAAATAAGCGTTGAGTTCAAAAGAATAACCACTTCCTACCTTAAACGAGTTTTGTGTATTAAAGCTGTAACTCCATCTGCTGTTATCAAAAGTTCCGTCTCCAGAATCGCCGTTATAAATATTTTTAAAAACGTTGGCAAAGTTACTCGCATTCCACCATGAGAAATAAGTGGTTTGCCCAGTTAAACTTAAGCCATAATTTACCAGTCGGTTCAAATTCTGTGGACTTTCGAAAGTTGTATTTGTAGCATCATTCTGCCCTGTAATCCAGGTAATCACATCTTTAGTTCTGCTATAGTTTAGCGATACGGTGTATTTTTCTTTAAAAACATAATTGGCCATTAAACTTTGCGTCAACTCAGGTTTTAAATTTGGATTTCCCTCATAATATAATAATGGGTCTCTAAATACACGAAATGGATTTAAATCGCCGTAATCGGGTCTTTCTATTCTTTTACTGTAGGCAAGTTGTAGCTGGTGATTTTCTGATAGTGGTTTGGTAATACTAACATTAGGAAATAATTGAAAGTAATTCCGATTGAAAACAGTGTTTGAGGTAATTTGATTTCCAACAGTTTGCGTGTACTCTCCGCGTAAACCTGCCTGAATGGTTAGCGTATTGAATTTTTGGTTTAAACTAATATAACCTGCATGGATTTGTTCTTTATATCGAAAATGATTGCTTCCTGCAACATCGTAAATCCAATCGTTTCCTGATAAATTTTCGTAAACCAAGTTATTATCAGAGTTAATAAACGAACTTTTTAAGCCACTTTCGAAGTTTAATTGTGTTCCAAACTGGTCTTTATAATCTGTTTTAAAAAGGTAAACATTGGTTTTGGCTGGCACATAACCTCTCCTTACATTTCTTTGCCCTAAACTTGTTCCTACAGGATAATTGTAAGTATCTAAATTTAGGTTTGAGGTAAAACTATTAGATGCGTAATCAGCATCAGCAGAAAATTCTCTTTCCTTTTTCTCGAATTTGTGAAGATAACCTGCCGTATAGGTAAGATTTTTCCAATTCTGCTGGTCGTAATTTGTGGTTAACATATCGCTAATCAAGTTTCCACTAAATCCATTCAGTTGATTTGTTGTTTTACTATCGTGAAGGTATTTGCCAATATTACCGTTCACCACAAAGCTTAAATTATTTGTACTGTCTAAATCCAAATCAAGCCCCATTCTAAAATTATGTGTGTTTAAAGGTTCGTTCGTTTTGGTATGTTGATTAGAAATACGGTCAGGATTGCCAACTGCGGTTCCGTTTGTATAAAACCTTCGCGTAAAATCGAGGTATTCTGTTTCACCACGATACGCATAATTATAACTCCCGAAAACATTTACATTTTTATTGCGGTAATTTAGGTTTAATCCTGAACCATATCTGGCATTTCGTCCTGCCCCGCCATTAACCGATACCGAACCATTCAATCCCTGCATTTGATTCTTTTTCATCAAAATATTGATAATTCCAGCATTACCTGCGGCATCGAATTTGGAAGATGGGTTGGAGATAATTTCAATTTTTGATATTGATGCCGCATTTGTACCTTTTAACAGGATGCTTAACTCGGAGGGACTCAGATACGTGAGTTTTCCATTAATCATTACAGAAACCCCTGGCCTTCCTTTTAGGGTAATCTTTCCCTGATCGTCAACTTTTACTCCAGGTGCCCGTTCTAATAATTCGAGTGCTGTATTTCCTTCAGAAAGAATGCTATTTTCTACATTAATAATCGTTTTATCTAAATGTTGTTCTATAATTTTTTTCTGCGAGCGAATATTCACCGAGCTTAAACTCATGGATTCTTCTTTCATTAAAATTAGGCCTAAGTCTATCATTCTCTTAACATCGGTAATTTGAATAATTTCGCTTTGGTGTGTTATAAAACCCATACTGCTTACTTTTACATGGAACTTCCCTTTGGGTATCGAAGCAATAGAAAAAGTACCTAGAGAATCGCTCAATACAGCTTTTATACGAGTTCCATCTTCCTGATGGAGCGCAACAGAAGCAAAAGGCAAAGCCTGCCCATCGGCCATTAATGCTGTGCCTTTTATTGAGGAATTATTTTGAGCCATTACCGATAATGATGTACCCAGAAAAAGCATCATTGTAAAAAACATAGACAAAAGGATTCCTGCATCGGCTTTTTTAGCCGATGAAATATTTAGATTAATCATCATCTCCTGAAATTTATTGTATTGAAAAAGTTTTTGATTTGGATTTTACTTTCCTTTGCTTTCCCCACCAGATGTAAAAACCTGTTATTGGTAAACTGGCGGCAATTAAACTTGCCAAAAAGTAAATGATCTTCGTGGTTAATCCAGCAAATGCACCAACATGCAATCCGTAATTAGAACGCCTTAACCAGGTAGAAATGGCGGCATCCTTTAGTTTAGTTTGAGAGCCTGGCAAAGGCTGAAGTGTATGCTGATCTAAATAAATATCTCTCCACGCCCCATTAATCATATCTACGCAAACATATATTGCATCAGACGCCTGCTCGGGAAATGAAATTATGACCTCGTCTCTGTTATATTCGGCCAATTCGCTGGTCGCCTTTTTCCAGATTTTATCTATAGCCTGTATTGAAGCAACTTGTTTGTGCACGGTTGTATCTGAAACTGATTGTTCAAATTTCTGATTTACATTGCCCCCGCTTAACCAGTAAACACCTTTGTTAAACCAACTAAAACTCATAATCAAGCCTGTTATTGCAAAAATTAGCGCAACAACAAGCGAATAAAAGCCAAGTACATTATGCAAATCATAATTAACCCGTTTAAAACGAGCTTTCCATTTAATTTTAAAACTCTGATTTCTACCTGCTTTATTCCATTTCTTTGGCCACCAAAGAACTATCCCCGTAATAAGGAGCAGAAAAAAAATAAAAGTAGACCAGCCAACAACCTGTTTACCAATTGCATCGGGTAACCATAAACGGCGGTGCCCTTCATCTATGAATTCAAAAAAATCTTCGTGATGAACCATAGCGACAACTTCTGCAGTGTAGGGATTTACGTAAATAAGCGAATCTGAATCAACAGAAAACTGTACGGTTTTATTTTCGCCATGATACCAAATCGAATGAATTTCTTTACCTGGTAATGCCTGCGATACACTTTTGTGCAATTTTGATGGAGGAAGTAAAATGCCCCCAGCAGGCTTTTCAGCCTTTAACCAGGGAGCATTTAAACTTTTAATTTCGTGCTCAAAAACTAAAATACAGCCCGTTATACTTAAAATAACCACAACAATTCCAGATATTAGTCCGAGCCACAAATGAAGCCATGCATTAAGTTGTTTTAAGCGTTTTTTAAGCATAAATTTTATTTTAATTTTTTTATCGAACAAGGATTATTATAATTTTTCGAGACGACGAAGACTTGTAATACCTTCTAATTTTAAGCCACGAGTAACTGTTCCTGTTGCAACATTATATACATAAACATAAAATCCATCGGCAGTTTTTGCAGCAATGTAAACCACGCCGTTATCAACCAAAACATTTTCAGAATAACCACCGCTAATGCTTTTTGGGATATTGATTTTAGTTTTGGTTTGGTTAGCTACATCTACTAAATAATAATCGGTGATGTATTTAGAACCGTATGCTGATGAACCATCGATTTGGGTTTTATCCATAATCTTAACAATTGCTTTTCCGTTACCTACATGATAAAGACCTAAAGCCTCTTCCTTAGTTCTGTCGGTAAGTTCGTAGAAATAAGTAGCGTCGGTTTGTGTCGAACCACTTTTTACACGATAAACGCCAAATGGCTTGTTCGTCATTTTTGTTGCCCAAATGGTTGGCGAGTTTAAGAAGTATGCCGTTCCGTTATCTGTAAATGCACCAGGCATGTGTAAAGTATAATGGCTAGGAAAATTAAAACGGGTATCAGTTGTTACAACAATGTTGTTCATCGCTGGATAATCGATCGAAGCTAAATAAGATTCGTTAACAGAAATATCATCAGCATCTGCGTTTCTGGTGTAGCTTATGTATAATTTATTATCGATAAAAGTTGCACTATTTCCCCAGTAATAATAACCCGCTGGTGGTTTTGGTATATTGATATTACCACTCGCTGTAAAAGCCATTGTTTCTACATTAAGGGTAGCATATTCGTACTGAAGACCAGAATTTACACTAAAGAAGATTAGCGTTTTAGCATCTTTCCAGATGTAAAAACTAGACCAATATGCCCAACTAATTTGAGTAAATGGAATCTCTTTTGCAACTGTAATCTTTTTATTATCAGATGAAAATTTAACCAGGTTGCCCGCATCGTTAGTTGCATAGTAATAACCATCTTTTGAAGTAATTACGGTTAAACTGGTTTCAACGCCATTTCCAGTTGTAGTTACAGAACCTTCACTTAATGATGATGTACGAAGAATATAAGCGCCTGATGGCGTTCCTGCATCAACAAATAAACTAAAATTATTTGTTGTAGATGGAACTTCGGGTTCTGCTGAACCTCCTTTTTTACAGGCAGAAAAACCTGCAACAAATAAAACAAGAGCAGATAAAACAAATCGTTTTGAGTTTGTTTTTAACATGACTTTAAATTGTATAGAATGAATTAATATGATTTGATGAAATATCTAAGCTTCACGAAAAAAGACCTTCCTGGTTTTTGTAACCTGAAATTATCGTAGGCCAACTCGTTGGTTACATTTAACGATTCGACAGAAAGATTATATCTTCCGTTTTTTAAGGCATAAGAAAGGCCAACATTATGAATGAGCTGATTAGGAATTTTATTTTTCGATTCGATACTTCCTCTGCTCTCCCAGTTTAGGTAAAACCAGTTTACAAACTGGCTCGAGTAGTTAAATTGAATTCTCGAATCTTTGGCAAAAACATCATTCTTACCAATACTAAAATTAGCATTTGCATAAAACCACGGTTGATTTGGAATTCTATCGCCATAAGTAATGTCTAAAATATCCGTGCCTAACTCGTAGCGTTGGTTATTAACCGCATTTTGGTAAGAAGCATTAAATGCGATTTCAAAAACATCGCCATAGTTATATTTAATTTCGGCTTCGGCACCATTTATTTTAGCTGCGCCAATGTTATCATAGGTAGAAAAAATCCCTCCCGATGGGATAAAGTAGATAAAGTCTTTCGCGTTGCGGAAAAAGTAAGAACCTTCGAAGGCAAACTTGTGCTGATCAATGCGGTAAGTGTAATATGCGCCGAGATTAACATTATCACTTTGTTCTGGCTTTAACTTATTGTTTGAGGCGATATCGATTCCGTTACCAAAAAGTTCTTCGCCTTCCTGTAATCGATAGGCATGCTCAAAAGAAGCCTTTAATCCAAACTGTTCTGTTATTTTAAATCTCGAAGCTATCCCATAACCTAAATAACCTTCCTGAGTTCTGGAATCGGAGTTTACCCAACCTTGCTCACCCCCAAAATATACAGCGTTACGAACAAAAGCCCCAAGATTGTAATATTTGGCAAAAGCCGTGGTTGTTAATTTATTATTGAATGAGTTATTTTGATAAGCTAATCCAACAATGTTTTTTGAAATGGTGTTCGGAATATCAAATACATTGTTTTTAACCGTTCCTAAATCTTCTACCGCACTGCGGCCGTAATGGTTATAGTTATAATTAAGATTTAAACTGTTATTATCGTTTAACTGATAGGCAAAATTTGCCCTGGCAATAGCCGATGTATTTTTATAATGATAAATGGTTTTTATATCACTTAATTCTCCCTGAATAGGTTCGAATCTTCCTTTTCCACCCCAGCCATAAAGATAGGATGATGTATCTGCAACATTTGAACGTGTAATTGAATACGAAGCCATTAGGTTAGCACTTAAACCTTTTAAAAGAAAATCTTTCTTTTTATAGTTTATGCTGGGCATAAGGAAATTTTCGCGGTTATTTACGGCACCATAAACCTTATTCTGATTTGAACCAGTCTGAATTTCCTTATACAAATTCGAATAAACCAAACCTATGGTGATTTTATCAGCCCACAATTTATCAGCCAACCCCACATTTATTTGCCCCATTGTTGAGCGATAGGCATCGTGAAAGCGACGAACATCCTTTTCGACAACCTGGCCATTTTCGGTAACCTTAATTGCGGCATCGTATTTCGGGTTACTTCGCATTAAGTAATTGTTATCCGAGTAGTTATTAAAACCATTGAAATCGAAAACCAAACCTGTTTTAGCATCGGTATATCGCCCAGATAATGCAGCTCTTGAGGTATTAAACGAACCATAGCTTACACTTGCATCCAGATACTTCCTGGTGTGTTGATCGGTAATGATATTAACTGCACCACCAAGCGCATCGGCACCTAATTCTACTGGTACCACACCTTTGTAAACCTCTATTCTTTCGGCCAGATTTACAGGAATGTTGTTAAGCGACATGGCTTTTCCGAAACCTTCCATTGGGATCCCATCTAAAAAGAAACGAATTTGTTTGCCTGAAAGACCATTTAGCGAAAAATTGAAATCAGAACCCATCCCGCCTTGTTCCCTAACCTTAACACCAGTACTTCGGTTTAAAATTTGATTGAGATCTGAAGTCATATTTACATACAACTTGGTTTCGATGCCATTTACACTAAAACCTGATTCTTTTAAAACTGCAGATTTTGTTTTACCATTAATTGCTACCGTATTTAAGTCGTTTTTGCTTCTTTTCAGGATGAAGTTTAACTGAATTTCTTCGTTATCTCTTAAAGTAACTTCTTTGGTTTCGCTTAATAAACCAACAAACGAAACTGTTATTCTGTAAGTTCCTGCTTTAAGTTTGGTAAGTTGATAAATACCGAAAGAATCGGTAGTAGTACCAACTTTACTGTTTTTTAAAGCTATCGAAGCTCCAGAAATAGAACCAGAATCATCAGAAATTTGACCAGAAATTTTTGAGGTTTGCGCAACTACAGAAAAAGTTAGAAACGAGAGTGATAATGAAAGTAAAATTTTATTAATAGACATTATTTTAATATTGTGCTTATATAAGGTAGTAGCACAACTTTCAATTTCCCGAAGGTGGAAAATGAAAAAATATTAAAATTTATTTTTAGTCTCTTAGTTTATCCATTCTAAGGATGAAATCGGTATCGCCCGATAAACGGATTCCTTTTTTTAAAGTCCCCGCTTTAATATCATAAAGCCACACATTATTACCTTCTTTAGTAGAGTTAACGGCTATGTAAGCCGTATTGCCTTCTACAATAACGCATTGCTTTCTGGTACCCTTATCTAAAGGAAGATTAAGTTTTTTAACCGATTTTGTTTTGAGGTTAAGGATATAAAATTCGAAGTGTGCCGTACTGTAATGATCTCCCAAACCTTTAAAAAGATCTTTTCGTTCTGAGCGGATGATCGCTTCATCGCCACCTAAATACCACATTCCATAAGCATGGTTTTGAATTGCAGAATTCGATATATTAAAAAAGTAATCCTGATCTACTTTATTTTCTTTTGCCTTAATTCGAAATATTGCGGTTGGCATTTCTGGTCGGTTACCCAAGGCAATTCCTGGGCACGACATAAAATAGTGATCGCCCTTAAAATCCGCAAAACTGTAAGGTTGAATGGTATTTATACCGCCTGGATAGGTAGATCGGCTATCTTTTTCTGTTTTTAGCAATTTCATTTCCGGATAAGTTAGCGTAGAAAAATACATCGTATCGCTTGTTAGGTAATTAGAAGTTTCGACAGCCACATGGTAGGTATAGCCAACGAATAATTTATCTTCATTTCTTTCTAAAAAACCGATAGACATCGATGTAAATTTTCCTTTCGGTTTAGGGATACCGCTTAAGCCTCTCGAAATTAATTTCATGCTTCCAACACTTATCAAAGCATATTCTGGTTGGTTATACCCTTTAACATTCAATCCTGTTAAAAGTAAGGTATCGGCACTAATCCAATTAAAGTTTTCTATCGAAAAGTTTTCAAGCTTAACCGCAGCAACACGTTCAAATTTTCCGTTTTTGAGCTTAAATTTTGTAAATAATGGCGATTTCCTGTTTAAATGGTAATAGAATCCATTTTTCACAAAAACATCGCGATCCATTTCACTTCCATCGAGTTCAGTTCCCGATATTTCGGGCTTAAGTTCGCCATTGCTCAGGTTATCGCTTTGCATTAAATACTCTTTGCCATTTTTACCCAATATGTAAAAGCTGTATTTACCATTTACACTTTTTGGCTTTTCAGCGCAAGCGGTTAGCAATACAGCAACAAACAAAAATAAGATTGCGAATTGCTTATAAATCGGCATAAATGGAATAGGTAAAGAGCGCATTAAATATCAAATTGAGAACTGATTTGCTTTTGAATAACAGGAGGTAAATCGAGCAGATTCTTTTGGCTTACCACGATAATCCCTTGTTTACCCGATTTATTGTCGAGGATGATATAAGTTTGTCCTTTTTTAAGGGTAATTTTTTTATGGGTTCCTTCAAAAATAAGTTCAATATCTTTTTTGGGCGACAGTAAGATACTGCCGTTTAGATTGATAACACCAGCATCCTTATTAATTTTCGCGATTGTATTGGGCCCGATTGCGGCATTAAATTCTAAAGAGTTAACATGCTTTACATTTTCTGAATACGCATTATTAACGGATACAAAATCAGGAAGTTTTTCTTGCTTATTCACAAAAAGATAAAGGAGGCCGCAAATTAAGCCGATAACCAATGATGCAGCAATTGCCCCTTGCCAAAAAACTATAGTTGTATTTTTTGCCTGATCAGCTTTTAAATCTGGGGTTATAAATGCATCAATATTAGCCCACATTTGTTTTTTATGGTCTAATTTATCTTCATTTAACGGAAGGATAGCTAAATCTTCGATTTCAGTACTAAAAAGCCAGGCTTCAACAAGCTTACGTTCCTCTTCCGTACATTCATCTAGATGATATTTCTCTATCAGTCTTCTATTAATCTCCATCAGATTTTACTTATCGCTTTAGGTTGAACAAACTTAATTAAAATACTCCTTTTAATTATAAGTGGCATAAGCTAACAATTTACGAAGTATGTTTTATAAAAATTAATAATTAGCCAAACCCGATTTTAATTTACCCATCGCTTTAGTAATGTGATACTCTACCGCACGCTCTGAAATTGATAGTAAAGTGGCAATATCTTTATTTAGCATCCCTTCTTCCCTGCTCAGTTTGTAAACTCTTTTACACTGGCAAGGCAATTCATCAACCAAAAGATTAACCTGTTGTTTTAAATTATTAAATAAAACCTTTTCTTCGGTACAATTATGGGCAGTTAAACAATCGAGCATAGCCAATTCGCTATGTTTTTGCCTGCTAACCTGATTTCTAATGTATTCGAAAGCTTTAAACTTGGCCGAACGAACAAGATAATGTTCTATTTTTTGAATTTCGAGTTCAGCCCTGCGTTCCCAAAGGGATTTAAAAATATCCTGAACCATTTCTTTGGCAGGTTCAACTTCCCTGATGGTGTTAAAACAAACAGCATAAAGTTTTTCCCAATAAAGTTCATACGTTCTTTCGAACATTGCTTTATTAATGATGGTGATTTTATCGCTATTTAATTTATTTGCCAAGGGATAATATGAGGTAAATTGCTGCGAATATACATTATTTAGATTAATTATAAATAAAAACAATCAATATGAATCGCAGCCTTAGCTTATTTGTTATGACAACTTACATGTTTAATATTTTATTTTAAAAAGGGCTGTGACTGAAACAATAATTTAATTGAACTTGTTATCTTCGCTGTAAAACCAGTTTCGAAGTAGAAATCCTTGATGAACGTTTTAGACTCCCCACTTTTTAAAAGTCTTTTTGAAGATGATGTTCCAAGAATAATTCTTGCGGCAAATGTACCCGATTATACCATTATAACTTATAATGAAACTTATAAAAAGGTTACATACACCACCAATCGCGAGGTTAGAGGTCAATCTTTATGGGTTGCATTTCCTAAAGATGAAATACACGGTGGAGCTGAGATTTTAGAACGAGGATTGGCAGAGGCGACAGACAAAAACAAAAAAATTGTTCTATCTCCTTTTCGCTATGATATTCCTTCAGCAGATGAAAATACTAATGAAACAAGATGGTGGCAAATTGAAATCGAACCGATTTCGAGTAATGGTGAAAAAGCCGACTCTTTGCTTGTAAAAACCATTAATATTACGGAGCAAGTTAAGAGAAATAAAACGATAAGCAATTACATAGAACGTGAACAAAGCTTAAGTAACGAACTGGCTCAAACACACGAAGAACTTGCTGCTTCTAATGAGGAACTTTTAGCTAACCTGGAAGATTTATTAGTTACCAATGAAGCTTTAAGTCAATCGCAAAATGAACTCCAATCCTTAAATAGAGAACTCGAAAACCGTGTTGAAGCACGCACAATAGATGTTCAGGCTAGTAAACTTCTGCTCCAGAACATAATTAGTACGGCCAATATTGCAATGACTTTACTAAAGGGTGACGATTTAATAATCGAATTGCCTAATCCGAAAATGCTTCACATTTGGCAAAGAGATTTAAAGGCAGTTGAAGGAAAAAAAATCACAGATGTATTTCCAGAACTTAAAAACCAAAGATTTCCTCAGCTTTTAGCAGATGTATTCAGAACTGGAGAGCGAATTGCCATGCCTCAGGTTCCCGTAGATATTTCGTATCCGAATGGCGAGATTAAGCTTATTTATGTAGATTTTTCTTACGACCCGATATTTAGCAAGGATGATAAAGTTGAATATATCTTAGCTTCTGTTAATGATATTACAGAGCAGGTTGAGAACTTAAAACAGCTTGAGGAAAGCAAGTCGGAACTTCAGGCAACAACCGAAGAATTAGCAGCATCAAACGAAGAATTATCGGCTACAAATGAAGAACTGGCCGCCACGAACGAAGAATTACAGGAGGCACAAGAAAATTTATCGTTAAAAATTGATGAATTATCAGAAACAGAAGAAAGTTTGAGATTAGCCTTAGCTTCTGGTAATTTAGGTATTTACAGCATCGAGCCATCTACTGGAAAATTTGATATTTCTTCAAAAGCCAGAGAATTTTATGGATTGGCGCCCGAAGGCCCCATTACCTGGATTGATGTAACGAATACTGTTGTTCCAGAATATTTGCACATTATTGAACAAGCCAGAATTAACGCTTTAAAAAATCAATTACCTTTCGACGTACAATACCCAATTATTCAAAGTTCAACTAAAACCATTAAATGGGTACGTGTAGTTGGTAAAAGCGTATCCGAAACAAAACTTAGGCCAGCAAGATTTTTAGGCGTCATTATCGATATTACATCAGAAATTGAATATAGACACACGCTGGAAGAAAGTGAAGACCGTTTTAGAAACATGGCCGAAGCAACTGATGTATTTATTGCTGTTGGCGATGAAACCAGTAATGCAACTTACTTTAATAGCTCGTGGAGCGATATTACTGGCCGAACCATGGAAAGTCTGCTTGAATTTGGCTGGGTTGATTTGGTACACGCTGAAGATCGAGAACGATATTTAAACATATATTTAAATGCCTTTGAAAATAAACTTCCTTTTACTGGTGAGTTTAGATTGCTAAATAAAGAAGGTGAATACGTTTGGCTTTTAGCTAAAGGAACACCACGTTTTCATGCTGATGGTACATTTGCTGGTTATATCAGCACCTCCATAGATATCTCGGAGCTCAAAAGAGATGAATTGCGTAAAAACGATTTCATTGGAATGGTAAGCCACGAACTTAAAACACCTTTAACAGCCATTAGTGGTTTTGTACAGGTTTTGCAATCGAGAGCTAAAAAGAATGATGATGATTATGCTCTGCTTGCTTTAAACAGAGCTTATAATCAGGTTAAGAAAATGACAACCATGATTAATGGTTTCCTTAATGTTTCGAGACTGGAATCAGGCAAGTTATTAATAGAAAAATCTCACTTTCAGTTAGATGAATTATTAAACGAATTAATTGATGAAAGTGATCTTGTACAATTCTCTCATGAGATTACACTATCGATTAAAGAACCAATATCCATATACGCCGATCGCGATAAAATTGGTAGTGTAATATCGAATCTACTTAGTAATGCAGTAAAATATTCTGCTGCAAATACAAAAATAGGTGTCGATTGCCAAATATCAGGCGACAAAGCTATAATTTCTGTAACTGATGAGGGAATAGGAATTGATGCGGAAGACTTAGAAAAACTTTTCGATAGATATTATCGTGTAGGTAAGCATCATACAGTTTCTGGCTTCGGAATCGGTTTGTATTTAAGTGCCGAAATTGTAGAAAGACATAATGGTAAAATTGGTGTAACGAGCAAAGCTGGCGAAGGTTCTACCTTTTATTTCCAAATACCAATAGAACAGGCTTAACTATTTAACCCTAAATTTGTCTCATTTACCCTTTTTGATTTTTAGAATCTTCTAATACCTTTATTCTATAAACCAATAGAAATATGGCAACTGAGAATATCACACCAATTACAATTGAGGCAACAATAAATGCACCCGTAGAAAAAGTTTGGGAATTTTGGAATAACCCAGAACATATCAAAAAATGGGCTTTTGCGTCACCAGAATGGCATGCTCCTAAAGCAGAAAACGATTTACGTGTAGGTGGAGTATTTTCTACAACCATGGCCGCAAAAGATGGAAGTATGAGTTTTGATTTTGGAGGAACTTACGATACGGTAGAGGAAAACAAACTTATAGCCTATACGCTTGAAGATGGAAGAAAAGTAAAAATAGTTTTCGAAGCTGCTGGCGATACAACAAACATTACAGAAACATTCGATCCAGAAACCCAAAACCCTATTGAAATGCAAAAAGGTGGCTGGCAGGCAATTTTGGATAACTTTAAAAAACATACAGAGGAAAACTAAAACTTCTGATAAAAGTTAGATCAGTTAGCTATTTTAACTGGTCTAACTTTTTAAAAACTATAGATTTTATAATTCCTGAACCATAATTAAGTAACAATTCGATTATTATTTGATTTGCATAATAATTGGTTTGACTTTAATACTTCGATGTTCCTTTCATAATTTACATTTGTGGTGTAAATTTCACACTATGCATCGAATATCATTTGTTTATTCAACGTTTTTTTTAATTTTTATTTCTGCATACAGCTCAAAAGCGCAAACTTTAACCCTTAAAGAGGCTGTAAATACCGCATTAACTAATTATGCAACCATAAAAGCGAAGCAGAATTATGCAAATGCATCAAAATCGACTATACAACAGGCCAAGAGAGATTACTTACCTAACTTCAGCATAAGTGCCCAACAAGATTTCGGTACTATTAATGGTCAAAATGGGCCATCTTACGGTCTTGGCGGCTTAGGAATCGCTTCATCAGGACCTGCATTAGAGCAGCAAAACTGGAACGCTGCTTTTGGAGCGCTTTACCTGGCAAATGTCAACTGGGATTTTTTCACCTTTGGGCGGATCAAACAACGTATTAAAGTAGCCGATGCGGCTTTTCAAAGAGATCAAAATGATTTGGAACAAGAAAAGTTCCAACAAGAAATTAGAGTTTCGGCTGCTTACTTAAACTTATTAGCCGCTCAACGGTTAACCAAATCGCAGGAAAAAAATTTACAAAGAGCCACAACTTTTAAAAATACCGCTGCTGTTCGAGCAAAAAACGGATTAATTGCTGGTGTAGATTCTTCCTTTGCTAAAGCTGAAGTATCTAGTGCCAAAATTGCCTTAACCAGGGCTAAAGATTTAGAGCAAGAGCAAGCCAATCGTTTAGGCGTTTTAATGGGATTAACATCAACCGAATATAAGTTAGATACCGCATCAATTAATAGAATTCCTGCCAGTTTACTTAACGACACCATAAAAACCTCGCACCCGATACTAAAATTTTACCAAAACAGAATCGACGTTAGCAACCAACAGGTAGATTACTTTAAAAAATTATATTACCCAACATTCTCCTTTTTTGGCGTAATGCAAGGTCGTGGCTCTGGCTTTAATCCGAACTATATTTTAAACCAATCCTTGTACTCAAAAAGTTATAGCGACGGTATAAATCCAACACGTGGTAACTATTTGATTGGAATAGGAATGACCTGGAACTTAACTTCTTTACTGAGAAACCATTCGCAGGTTAAAGCACAACAATATACTACCGAAGGTTTAAAAAATGAGTACGAATTGGTTGATCAGCAACTAAAATCGCAACTCGCCCTTGCCGAAGCCAAACTAAAAAATGCCCTCGATAATTACAATGAAGTACCCATTCAGGTTAAGGCAGCATCCGATGCTTACCGACAAAAAAGCGTTTTGTATAAAAATGGGTTAACCACATTGGTCGATTTAACACAAGCACTATTTACTTTAAACAGAGCTGAAACCGATAGAGATATTGCTTATACAAATGTATGGCAAGCGCTACTTTTAAAATCTGCGGCTTTGGGCAATTACAATCTATTTATCAACGAATTTTAATCAAGCTATATAAATGAATTTAATACGTTTCGCACTCCGCAAACCCATTTCCATACTTGTTTTAGTAGCAGGATTATTCTTTTTTGGTATTGGTGCCATTAACCAGATTAAGGTTGATATTTTACCTAAAATGAATTTGCCTGTAATTTACATTGCACACCCTTTTGGCGGTTATACGCCCAACCAAATGGAGGCTTATTTTGGCAAACAATACGTTAACATCTTATTATTTGCTAATGGCATAAAAAGCATCGAAACCAAAAATACCCAAGGTTTAATGCTGATGAAGTTAACGTATTACGAAGGCACGAACATGGCGCAGGCTGCTGCAGAGCTAAGCGCATTATCATCCAGGGCTCAGGCAATTTTCCCTCCAGGTTCGCAGCCGCCTTTTGTAATTCGTTTCGATGCTTCTTCCCTTCCTGTCGGTCAGCTGGTTTTAAGTAGCCCAACGCGTACCAATAACGAATTACAGGATTTGGCCAATACTTACATCAGACCAAGCTTTTCAGCAATACCAGGCTTACTTTCTCCAGCTCCTTTTGGTGGTAGCCCAAGAACGATCGAAATTAATGTTAATCCTTCCTTATTGCGATCTCATAATTTAACGGTTGATCAGGTTGTAGAAGCCATCAGGTTAAATAATCAAACGGCTCCATCAGGCAATATTAGAATTGGAGATAAAAACTACATCACACCAACTAATTATACCATTAAAAAGGTTAAAGATTTCGAGAACATTCCATTATTTAAAGGGAGCGTTCAGAACCTTCAGCTTCGCGATGTAGCAACTATTAAAGATGGTGCAGATTTAGTTGCGGGTTATGCCTTAATCAATGGAAAACGTTCGGTGTATTTAAGTATTGCAAAATCTGGCGATGCTTCGACCTGGGATGTTGTTAAAAACTTAAAGAAAAATTTACCAAATATTCAAAGTTCCTTACCAGAAGATGTTACACTTTCTTACGAATTTGATCAGTCGGTTTATGTAATTAATGCCGTAAAAAGTTTAGTTTACGAAGGCGCAATTGGTGCTATTTTAACAGGCTTAATGGTTTTACTTTTTCTGGGTGATAAAAGAGC
>Ga0247810_10001169_pt1 | contig 17790 bp, 29 predicted proteins | sample UWRJL119311C1_FD_179918 | JGI IMG/M metagenome (GOLD analysis project Ga0247810, IMG submission 179918) | Plant litter microbial communities from Arlington Agricultural Research Station in Wisconsin, United States - UWRJ-L119-311C-1 | ecosystem: Environmental > Terrestrial > Plant litter >...
TATGCCGCTCCATCGCTTCGCGATTCGCGGGGGCCTCGATGGCCCATGCACGGTGCCGCGATCACGGCGAAACGGCGGCCTGTAGCCGCGGCGTGGCCGTCGCCCTCCGCGATCAGCACCGCGATCACGTCAGGCGAAACGTCAGCCCGAAAACCTGACCAAGCGTCAGGCGAGGCGACCCGGACACTAGGGCGGACACACCACACCCGAATTGAGGCAAGAGAAAAGCCGCGATCACCATCAGGTGATCGCGGCTCGGGGCGGACCGATCGCGGAGCTACCGGGCGGCGTCGTCGCTGATCGCGGCGAGCACGACCCCCGGCCCCGTCCTGACCACGCGATCCATTGCGGTCATCGCGGACACGAGCCGTTCGGCCCGGCCCCACGGGTAGGCGCCGCCGGCGACTTCGCCCGCGATTTTGCTTCGGAGGCGAGGCAGGCGGTCGGTCAGAAAGTGATCCAGAGCACGGATCAACTCCGCCTCGCCCCCGCCGGCGTCGGGGCCCATGGCGGTCAGCTTCACGTTGTCGGCGTCGACGTGAAGGGCCCGCGTCAGGCGTTCGATCTCGGTCTCCAGTGCCGCCCACCGGACGGCGTCGGAGATCACGGTGGCGTCGGCGGCGGCGTCGACGTGGCAGGCGGGGCGAGCGGGGAGGGGCACGGGGAGGGGCAACGGGGGCACGGGAACCAAAGGCATTGGAGACCTCGAGATCGGGGAGCGTCAGAGATTGCCGATCTCCGCGGCCGTTTGCACGACGCGGAGGTAGACGCCGTGTTTTCGACACGCGGCGACGAGGTAGGGGGTCGGGGGCTCGCCTGGACGGCCCGCGACGGCGACGGCCTTGCCGTTGGCGAGCGCGGCCCCGAGCGCGAGCAACCCCCACGTCCGGCCGGCGTGAAGCTCCCAAACGCGCCCGAGCGGCGTCGTGTGTGCGGAGGCCACCCCGAACGCCGCGCGGATCACGGCGTCGATCCTGTCGATGCCTACGGCGTCGACAAACCCCAATTTGGCGTTGCGGGCAAGCACGGCGTAGGGGCCGTCGCCCGCTGGCATGAATCGCTGATAGAACGGCGGCGGCGCGCGGTCGTCGCCGTCGTCGCAGTGCCATGGGATCAGCGGGATCGAGGTCGCCCACGGGTTTTTTTCGCCCCATGCGGCAATTTCGGCGGGGGGCGCGGCCGAAAAAAGCGCGTCGGGCCGGCTCAACGACAGCTCGGTCTGACCTTTTGCCCACACTTCAAAGCCCGCGACGTCAGAAATCCACAAAAGCGACGGGGCGCCAAGTCCGCGGATCCGCCGGGTATTTTCCAAGGATGTGACCATTTTGATTTTTCCCTTTGCACGCCGCGTTTAATTTGCCACAAAGCGCGTGCGGTCAGGGACGGTCGCACAAATCGGAGGAAATGCAATGCGCACACTGTGGCAAAAGGCTCTTACGTGGGCCAAAATCGAAATTTCTAGCATCGTGACGGATTCGGGCCGACTGGCCGACGTCATGGCCGCGATCAGCGCGGGCAAGGAAATTCGGATCCTCGACACCCCCGAGCTGATTTGCAGCTCGTGCAAGCTGTCGATTCCCACGACGGCCGCCGCCAACAACGACGATGTCGTCGTCTGCGCCCGGTGCCGCGAAAATAAGCACCTCGGGGACGTGTTGGCCGGCGTGCGCCGCGAGCGCGACGACGCCCGAGCCGGCAAGCGTGCCGCGATCGACGAGGCCACCGCGGCCCGTCGTATGTCCTCCGAATTTGCAATCCTGGCCCACGGCGTGCTCGATCGTCGTGGGGGCGCCGTCCCGAACCTCCCCACCGATTCGGAGGCGCTCGACATCCTCCGCGGTGAAATGTCCGCGTGCCGCGATCTGCGCCACCGCGTCGACACCGCCGAACGCGCCGCCCGCGAGGCCGCCTCCGCCGTCACGTATATTGAGGCGCTGGCCCGTCATTTGGCGGTGTCGTTGGACGGCACGACGCGCGACCCGGCGACGATGCTGGCCGCGGTGTGCAACGCGGTGGGCGCTTTGGAGTCCGCGCCCGCGCCGGTCCGGGCCGGGGCGTGGGAATTTTCCGCGAATTGGGAGCATCGCGATCGTGATCGCGGCGCGTTCGCCTATGACGTCAAAGCCGAATATCCGGCCCCCGACACCGATCCGCGTCAATTGACGATCGACGATGTCGCAATCTCGCCCGCTCCCCCTCCGACGGGCGAGCGCTCCACCGCGGGGGCCGAAATGCCGTCCCCGTCGCATGTCCCCCCGGCGTCGGAGGATGCGGCCCCCGCGGTGCAAGGCGTCAAACCCCGTGATTATCTTTGTGGCAAATGCGGAGCGCCCCCGGGCACCGCGTGCCGCCGCCCCACCGGAAAATCCGGTGGCGACCACGACGACCGCAAGCAACAGGCCGCCCGTGCGAGCGGGTGACTGGTTTCATTGGTCGCAATACTTCACCGAATTTCGGGGGCATTTCGCGCCCGAATTACTGCCGGCAATGACCGGCGCGCACAAGGACAACAATAATGGCCAGCAAGAAGACCACGACCGCCGCCAACACCTCCAGCGCCCCGGCGGCGGAGAAGGACAAGGACACGAGCGCGGCGAGCAACACGGCCCCCCTGACGACGGCCAGCGATGACGGCTACGAGGACGTCGATTTCGACGCCGCCGAAAAAGCCGGCGATCGCGTCTCGGGCGGGTTCGACGGTCCGGCGTGGGTGCCGTTCTTCCACGCCGATCGCAGCGACCTCAAGCCGGAAAAGCTGGCCGAAAAGGTCGCCAAGCTCAAGACCGGCGCGATCGTCCGTCAGCAGCTGTCGGGCATCCTCGTCGCCGCGTTCGCGTGGGGCCGTCGTGCCTATTTCCTCGACACCGTCAAGGACGGCGAGGTCGAGCGCGTGAAGCTCCCCGAGCACGGCACGCTCTACAGCTCCCTCAACCTGATCGCGCTCGGGACCAAGGTCGCGATTCGCTATGACGGGCTCGGGGCCGCCAAGCCCGGCCGCAGTGCGCCCCACCTCTACGCGACCGTCGCGATGGAAAAGGGCAAGACCGGCGCCGGCCCCCGCAAGGACGCGCTCAAGATCCAGAGCAAGGACGAGCGCGAGGCGTTGCAGGCGATCGAGAAACGCCGTCAGGCGCGGCTCGCCGCCGAGGCCGCGGGCCTCGTCGACGGCTCCGACGGTGACGACGATCTGCCGTTCTGAAACGAGGTGATCCGTGGGCTTGTTTGATCGCGTCCTCCGCGGGGTGTCCCGCGCCGTCAGCACCGTAGCCAAAGCCGTCGAGCGCGTTGTGGGGCCGTCCCCGATCGCGCCGCCGAAAAAGGCGCCCACGAAACCCAAGCGGCGCGCGTCGGAGCGCGCGCCGGCTCCCCCTCCCCCTGCCCCCGCCGAACCCCCACAGAAACCCCGCAAATCGACGCCAGCGGCCGATCGCGCCGCGCTCGCCCGGGACATGGGGGCCGACACCACCGAGCGTCAGGTGGGCGGTGACGCTGAAATCGAAACGTGGATGGCCGCGCTCCGCGCGCGGGCCGACAAATTCGCCCCCGGTCTCCTGGACGAGCTGGCCGAATGGCTGGAGTCGAGCGGCGCGAGCCCCGACGACGAAGTCCTGACCGACGTCAATTACGAAACCGACAAAGGTGGATCCCCGCTGTGACGCGTCAAATTCGCAAAGCCGGCAAAGGCAGCAAATCGGCCGACGACCATCGCCAGCATTGGCGCACGCCCCCGCCGCTTGTGGCGCACGTGATCGCGAAATACGCCCCCACGGTGGACGCCGCCGCCAACGCGGAAAATGCCATCGTCCCGACGTATTTCGGTCCCGGTGGTATCTACGAGGACGCGCTTTCGACGCCGTGGCTCCCGAAAGAAGAACCCACCACGTTTTTCTGCAATCCCCCGTTTTCCTCGTTTGAAGCGTTCGCCGATCGCGCGATCGAGGCGACCCGGTTTTGGCACACGACGGTCATGCTCGGGCCGATCTCCACCGACACGCGATGGTTTCGGAAGCTGGCCGCCGCCGGCGCGGAGATCGTCGCGATCGTGGGCAGGGTCAAATTTCTGCCATCGCCCGGGCTCTGCAATTGCGACGGGCGCCGCAACGCCGCCGGCATCGACGTGACCAAGCACGTTTTTTATCCGTGCGAATGCGCCGGCGACGAGCACGACGCCGATTGCCGTGCCCACCTGTCGTGCCCGTTCGGGCTCGCCAGCAAAAGCGGCCCCGGCTTCCCGTCGGCGCTCTACGTGCTGTGGCCCGACCACAAGCCACGCCGCACCGGGAAACCGATCCCCTTCCGTCTGTTGGACGGCACCACGTTTGAGGACGTATGACCGACAAAACCGCCGACAATCAGCTGATCCACAAAACCCGCCGCCGTCACGAAACGGTGCGCAAAATGCTGGAGGGCCTTTTTTCGATGGCGGCCAGCGACGTCAAGGTTTTGTCGCTCGACATCCATCAGGCCGACGGGGATCGGATCGCGACGAAAACGATACGCGGCGCCCCCGACGTCACGCGCAAACCGAAAAAGGAACGCGGTCCCCGCCGATCTCGCCCCCGCAAGGCGTCGGAGACCGAGGAACAACGCAAAAAGCGACTGGCCGCGGAGCATAGCGCCGCCTACCGCGCCCGGAAAAAACAGAAAAAAGCGGCGTCCACCCCGAAAGCCCCGAAAAAGGCGAAAGCGAAAAAGCCATGACGATCATCGACGATTACGCCCGCAAGGATGCCGAAAAGAAAGCCGCGGCGAAGGCCGCCGCCGACGCCGCCGACGCGACGGCGAAGGCCGCGGCGAAGGCCGCCGCCGAAGAAGAAACCCGGCGCATCGCTCGCGAGGAAGCCGCGGCGCTCATGGCCGGCAACGACGACGACGACGACGACGGCGACGACGACGCCGCCGAAGAATGACGCGGCGCCCGCCTCCGCGCCGGGCGCGCAAACGCCCGGCGCCCACCCACGCGGCCCGAATCCACGACGCGATCGAAGCGCTCGACGATGACCGCGATCCGCCCCACAATGAGCCCCGCCCCACGTCGGGGCAGAAAGAAGCACCCAAGCAATGATCACCATCGCCCAAGCCGGTCTCGGCGCCGTCGTCGCCCTCGCCCGCGGCCGTCGCCTCGACGGCGTCCTTTCGCCCGTGTTCTCCCCGTCGATCGTCGTCGACGACAACGGCGACCCTGTCCGCGATCAGCCCGATCAGCCCCGCGGCAAGATCACCGGCGGCGTCGTCACCCGCTCCGACGGCGATCGCGTCGTCGTCGATTTCGGCGCCGCGGGGTGGGCTGACGCCCCCCTGGCCGATCTCGAGCTGATCGAAGCGGCGCCCCGGCCCGCCGGTCAGACGCGCGGAGGCGAGGCCGCCGCCGCCGCGGAGGACGCCTCCAGCGTGAAGGCGCTGATCGCGCGCTGCGACGAATTGCAGGGCCGTGTGGAGGCTCTGGAGGCCGACGCCGCGACGCGTGCCGAGAATGCCAAGCGCGCCACGTCCCCGACGGCGCGTTTCATCACCGCCGGCGACGCCGACACGTTGATCCAGCGTGTGGCGGCGCAGATCGTCGACAGCAAGCTCCAGAGCGTCAATCAGCGCGTGGCCGCGGCTGAAACCGCGGCGAGCGAGGGCCGGGGGCTCGCCGAACGCGCCACCGACGAGGTCGCGACGTTGTCGCAACAGGTTTCCGACCTCGATTCGATCGTGGTCGGCCGCGCGCTCGACAACGCCGGGGCGCCGCCGCACCCCGACGGCGAGTCTCGGGAAAAGCTGGCGCTCGATCAGCTCATGATGCCCGGCGTCGACGACAAGGGCTGACCTCGGGGTCTCGGTCGAACGTGAACCGGGGGCATTTTCATGCCCCCGTTTCTTTGGGGTGATATTTTGCGCGGTATCAACGACGAGGCGCCCGCCGGCGCCGACGACGACGAGAAAAAGGCCAAATTGTGGGCCTATGACCTTGAGGCGAAAAATTGGGATCAGGTGACGTGCGCGGTCGCGATCTCCGACGTCGGCGACGTCGAGCGCTTTGTGGGGCCTGATTCACTGGCACAGATCGCGGCATTTCAAATTGAGGTCGGCGGCACGTGGGTGGCCCACGCCGGCGGCATTTACGACACGTTGCTCGTGTCTGGCGCTCGGGGCCGCCCGTGGCGTGAAGTGGTCATGTCCGGTTCGGCCGTGCTTTGCGCCAAAGATCGCGGAAACCTTAAGGTCCGCGACACGTTTCGGTGGTGGCTCGCCGGGCTCGGGAAGGTCGGCGGCTATCTGGAAAAGCTGGAGACCGTCGAGCGCGACGCCGGGCGCCCCGCGGAGGCCCCCGGCAAATGGAAAAAGAAAGACGTTGACCGGAAACGAATTGAGGATCTGTCCGACGCGGAGGCGCTGGCGTACTGCGAATCAGACACCGAAATTCTGTTGAAAGGCGTCCAGACGGCCCGGGCGTACATGGCCGAACGCAACGCGCGATCGGCCTGGACGGCGGGGGCGAGCGCGCTTTCATTGCTGGAGGCGCTGGAGCCGGCATCGTGGGCGTTGCTCGGGGCCTATCAGCTCCCCTACAAGACCGCCGTCATGGCGGGGCAGGCCGTCCGCGGTGCGCGCGTGGAAAATTGGGCGTTGGGCAGGGTCGACGGCGTTTACGTCTACGATCTCAAATCCGCGTACCCGGCCGCGTATGCAACAAAAGCGATCGGCGTCGGCGCTCGACACGTCGAGCCCGGCTCCCCGCACATTCCCGGCACCGTGTGGCGCGTAAAATGGTGCTGGCCGTGGCGCGACCGCGTCCCGCCCGTCCTCGACATGGCGACGGGCGCGGGGCACGGGTGGTGCGAGGCGTGGGTGGTAGAAGAAGAGCTGGAGGAATTGGAGGACTATGTAGGCGTCCAAAAATTGGAAGGGTGGGCGCCGGAAATCACGGCCCGCGTCGGTCAGGTGTTCGCTAAAACCCTCTACGACGAAAAGGAACAAGGTAGCTTTTTCGGCAAGACGTTTCTCAATTCGGGGCATGGCAAATTCTCCGAAAGCCCGATTAAAGAGTGCTGGACCAATGAGCGCCCGCGATCGTGGCACGGCCCCGAGCCCGAGAAAATCGGCGACTATTGGCGGTATTTCAAGGCCAGCCACGACGCGCGTGGAATGTGCGCCCGCCACATTCAACCCGTGGCGGCGGCGCAAATCCTCGGGCGGACGCGTGCGACGTTGTGGGGCTGGATTCGCGCGGTGCTGGAGGCCGGCGGGGAGGTCTACTACTGCGACACCGACAGTGTGCATTGCAATTTGCCCCCCGAGAAAATGCCGCGTCCCTTGGGTGTTCGGCTCGGGGACCTTGCTTTCGAAGGTGGCCCATTTGTCGGCTACTACTGTGGGCCAAAGGCATATTGTCTAGTTGACCCTGCCACCGGGGTGCCGTGCAAAGGCGCCTTAAAGGGTGTCCCGTGGAAGTCCCTTGAGGACGGCGTGGCCATTTCCCGGGATATGTTCGGCGCCCGCCGGTTTCGGTCCGCCCGAGGAAAAGAGTCGGGGTCTGACGTGCGCCTTGACGTGTTTTTGGACGCGCTGGAGGTCGGCGGCGGGGCTAGTGTGGTGAAAGAGGGAATTGCGTCGTGGGTGCAAGGTCTGCGGCGCAAGGCCGGGTGGTCAAAATCGGAGATCGAGCGCACGATCAACCCGCAAGAGGGGGGCAAGGCGTTTCGGCCGTCGGTGTCGTCGACGACGTGGGGTTATTTGTCCCCGACAGAGCGGATGCGGTTGTCGTCGGCGCCGTCGATCAACACGGCGGACGTGGTCACCGCGGACGGTGAGCCCCAAATAGATTTTTGGGAGTGATTGATTTTTAATTTCGCCGCGATCACGATCGCGGCATGAGCACCACAAACGCCGAAAAATCCTCGTCCGCCCCGACCCTGCCCGGTGTGGACACCACGACGACCACGACGACCACGACGACGACGGAATCCGTCGAGCCCGTGATCGTCCCGCCCGCGGCGCTGACCGCGACCGAGGCCAGCGCCGTCGCTCCCAAGCGCGGCCGTGGTCGCCCGCCGAAAAACAAGACGACGCCGGGCAATGCGGCGACGGGCGCGCCGATGCCGACCGCGGCGACGCCCAAGCGTTCCAAAAAGAAGAAGACCCCGGCGGCGAGCGATGCCGAGCCCGGGCTTTTCTCCGACGGTGGGGCCGTCACCGCCGCCGAAGTGCAAGCGCAGATCGCGGCCGGCAAAACGCCCCCGCCCGCGATGCTGATGCAATTGCCCGCCGCCGAAATGGCGCAACTGGCGATCGGCGTGGGCGATGCGCTCGCGACCAATTTCGGCGCGATGCGCTACGGCGAAAGCGCCGCCGCGATCCTGGCCTTGAGCGATCAAGAAAAAGACATGCTTCAGGTGCCCGTGGCCGCGTGGATCAAGGACGCGCTGCCCAAGCTGACGCCGATCGAGGGCATCGTTTTGATCCTCGGCATGCTCTACGTGCCCCGCGTGGGCGCGCTCGAGATCCAGCGGTTGCAGGCCCGCAAAGCCGGCCGCGTCGCCGCCTGACCGATCCCGCCGATTGTGGTACGGACGCCCCATGACGAAGAAACCCCGCGGCTACGAGCTGACCGTGATCATCGGCGCCACCGGCGTCGGCAAGACGTCTCTTGCCGACGCCACGATCCAGAAATGGATCAAGGACGCCGCGGCGCGGGGGGCCTACGAGGTCGCGATCCTCGATCCCGTCGCACAATTCGCCCACCTCGGGGAATGCGCGTCGTGGCCCGGGCGGCGCGCTGACGGGACGATGGACCCCAAGGATGAGCGCGAGCCCGAGGAACGCGCGGAGGCGTGGATCCGCGCGTTTCGTCTCGCTCGATCGCGGCACGGGTTGAACGCCCCGCCGTGCTTGCTCGTCCTGGACGATGCCGACGTCTACATGACGGGGAGCCAGCCGCGCGGCATTTGGCGCGATCTGTTTATGACTTTCCGGCATTGGAAATGCGACATTTTGATCATTGGCCGCCGCCCGCAGACGTTGCCGAAAGACGCGTTTCAGAGCGCGAGCCGCGTGGCCATTTTCACGAGCCGTGAAAATTACGGCGTCGCCTACCTGTCGGAATTCATCGGCGCCACGAATGTCAAACAGGTGCCCCGGGCGCCGTATCAATATTTGCTCGTCGATCTGACGGCGCAAGCCGGCGAGACCTACCCGGCCGTTTTGCTCAAGACGAAAAAGCGCGCCGTCACCGTCGCGGCGGACACGCGATGACGTTGCCCGTGCTCCCTCGGGCGCCCCGCGCCGCCGTGGATGTCGTCGTCGCCGATCGCGGCGCGCGTGTGGCGCCGGCGCCGCAAATTGTTGTGTCGCCGCCCCGCCCGTGGTGGATGCCCGCGCGGCCGACGCCGGTCCGCGGATCGCGGGATCACCTCCGCGATCCGAACGGGGAGCCGAACGGCATTTGACGTGATCGCGGAAATCGGGGATCGTGGCGCCACTACCACACGTGGGCGTGTTCGCCCCGAAAGGATCACCGTGAAGGGCTACGTCATCACCGCCGCGATCGTCTACGGGTTCATCGTCGCGTATCACAACGCGTTCCTGCCCGTCCCCGACCTCAAGAAGAAGTGAGCCCGGCCCGCGATCGCGGGCCAGCTCTGTTTTCCCTCCCCACCTCGTCAACAATCACCGCGGCCACGGGCCGCAGAAGAAGACCCCCATGGCTCGCGGCTATCAGCAGGGCATGATGCGCCCCACCACCCAAAACGCGCTCAAGCCCCTCGGGCTCGACGGTACCCAGTTCAACCGCGCTGCCCCGCAGTCGGTGAAGTGGAGCTTCACGGGCGCGGTCGGCACGGCGACCGATCAGGCGCCTTTCTACAACGTGCTTGGCGACGTCGTCGAAAGCGGCGCGACGCTCGGCACCCCGGCGCCGTCGGATTCGGCGTGGTCGGCGGCGAATGCGACCGCCTACCTCCGCGACAACCCGGCGCCGCTCGAAAACATCCACCTGTTGGCCGCGACGGTCTCCGACCTTTTCGACCGCAGCGTGATCAAGCTGATCCGTCGCACCCCCGACGGCAATGAGCAGACCGCCAAGCTCGATCTCGGCAAGTTCGTCAGCGATCAGCGCTACCAGACCAACGTGCTGTCGGTGCCGATCGAAGGCGAGCCCCTCGACGGTTGGACCTACGTCCGGATCCTGTCCCCGCAGAAGACCGTCACGGCCAACGGCTACAGCGCGATCTTCAACTTCGCCGAAAGCATCGATCGCCGCGCGGATCTCCCCGCGGCCCGCGGCTCGGTCGTCGGCGCGCTCAACAAGTGAGCCCCTGACCGCGCGCCGGCGACCCCGGCGCGCGGTCTCCCCTTCCCCCTCCCTTTCTTCGTTCTTCGTCGTCTGGAGTGCCGCCCATGGCCCGCAATCAGCTCCCCGAACCGTTGCGCACGATCTACGGGGCTGACCCCCTGGCCTTCGTCGCGGGTTTCCTCAAGGACTTCAAAACGTCGCTGATCGACGTGCAAAACCGCGCCGTGTATCGGTCCGGGATCAGCACCGTCAACGTCGACGACGTCAACCCGAACAAGTCGGGCAAGCAGAAAGGCAAGCTGTCGTTGACGGCGCGCCCCAACGATCGCCCCGAGGAATTGGGGCTCCGCATCGTCTCGCTCGTCATGGCCGGCAAGGGTGGTCTTTTCGTCGACGAGGCGCAGCGCAAGGCGCGCGGCCTGCCCCGCGGCCCCAAGTCCTCGCGCGGGTTCGACGGCGACGGTGTGGAGATCGATTTCGACGAGGTCATGGGCGACGAAGAATTGGCGGCGATCCCGCCGTCGACGTTGCACCGCTCGATCTTCGGCATCGACGACGCGATCATCCTCGGGATCGGTGTGCCGCTCCTGATCGCGGTGCTGCCGTCGCTGATCGGGTGGCTGTCGGAGGCCGCCTCGGGCTTGTTCGCCCCCGACCCCGTCCCCGTGACACAGCCTGACGGCAGCGTCGTGATCACCGCGCCCGACGGCACGACCACGGTCACGCCCCCGCCCGGCGGTGACGGCGTGTTGGACGGCACGATCGACCTCCCCGGGCTCGGCAAGGTCGACAAAAAGATCGCGATCGCGGGCGCCGCCGTCGTCGCGTTCATCGTCTACCGCCTCGTCCGCTGATCGCGGCGCCGTCGACGGCGCCGCGTTTCCCCTCGCCTCCACCTTCCCGTTCGGGTGTCGTCATGAATTCCGGTCTGTCGTCGTCGTTCGCCTCGTCCCTCCAGTCGCCGAACGCGCCCGTTTCCAACGTGCTGCCGTTCGATCAGGGCCGTTTCGTTTCCAAGGTCGCCAGCAACAACGGCGGGTTGGTCGACAAGGTCAGCCGCCGGCGGGTGTCGCTGGCCGATCTCGGGCAGGTGCGCGCGTCGACGGCGAGCCCGGGCGACAAGGTCGCGGAGGCCCAAGCCGCGGCGGCGTCGGCGGGGATCCAGCTGACCCCGGATCAGCTCGGGCAGATCGGCGGCGCGATCGGCGGCGGTATCGGGACGATCATCGACGCCGTCACCGGCCAGCCGACGCCGGCGCCCGTCCCCGTCGTCGAGCCGAAGAAAGACAACACGATGCTGATCCTCGGCGCCGTCGCCGTCGTCGTCGTCGTCGTCGTGCTCATGAAAAAGAAGGGCTGATCCGCCATGTCGAAAGCCGCCCTCGAAGCAGCAAAGGCGAAAAAGGCCGCGGCGAAGGCCGCCGCCGACGCCGCCGCCCGCGCCGGCGCCGTCGGTGGCGTCGTGCTCGCACCCAACACGCCCCCGGGCGCCGCCGGCACGGGCACCGCGCCCAAGGACAGCAACACGCTGATCCTGTACGCGGTCGCCGCCGCCGTCGTTGTCCTCGTCATCGTCATGGCCAAAAAGAAACGGAAGTGATCGCGTGAGCTTCACCGATATCAAGATCATGGGGCCTTCGATCCGCGGTGACGTCGTCATGGCGGACCGGGCGGCGCGTGGGTTCTTCGGCTTGGACAACGCCTCGGGCCGCGTGCGCCGGTTCTTCGGTCCCGGGCAGTGGCGTCAGGCGCTGTCGATGTCGGTCGACGATCTCGAGTGGCCTGCCCGCGTCACCGTCAAGGCGAGCCGGCCCGGCGTCCGCGCTGGCGTCGTGTTCGACCGTGGCGAGGTCCCGAGCGATGCAGCGGTCGACGTCGACGCCAACGACGTTACCGTCATCACCGCCGCGCGTCCCCTCGGGCTCGTGCTGGAGGTGTGGGCGACCGACGACGTGGAAGTGCAGATCGTCGGCAGCGGTGCCGGCGCTCGCGCTGTGACGATGCAAAGTCTCGGGCTCGACGGCGACACCGCGACCGAGATCGCGGCCGTGCTCGCCGCCGCCGAGACACAGCTCGATCAGCTCCGCGAGGAACGCGATCGGATCAACGGCGAGCGCGCGACGCTCGGGTTTTTCGAGGACGGTTTGATCGGCATCGCGCTCGGGCTCGCCGATCGCGCGGCGTCGTTCGAAGCGATGATCGCGGCGATCGATCGCTTTGTGGAGGACGTCTACAACCGCGTCGAAAAACAGGCGCTCGCCGGCGACCTCGCCGCCGCCAAGCGGCTGGAGCGGGCCACGCGCAACATCCTGGCCGCTTCCCGTGGCGCGACCCCGTTTCAAGACCTCGACGACGACGTGACCGTCGCGATCAACGACTCGATCGACGACGCCGTGGGCGGTTTCAAAATCACCGCGTCGATCGCGATCCCCGTCGTGATCCTCGTCCTCGTCGCCGTGATCGTGCTCAAGTTCAAGAGCTGATCGCGCCCATCCTTCACCCTCGACGACGTCGGAGCCGAAATGTCTTGCGAATGCGACATGAGCCACCTTGCCCGCCCGCCCGAGACCTCGATCAAGAGCTACGAGGTCCAAATGATGACGGGGGTCACCGAAAAAGCCCGGATGTTCCCGGGCGCTTTCGTGATCCAGATCGACCGCGAATGGTGGGCCACCCTGTCCGTCCCCGAACGCACCGCCGTGCTCGCGCACGAAATGGCGCACGACGAAAACCCGACCGCGTGCGAGGTGTGCACCGACGCCCGCGCCGGCGCGCGCATGCGTCACGAGGGCGTCAGCCGCGCGCAAGCGGTCTCCGCGATTGCGCGCATGGTCAAAATGCGCCGGGCCACGGGCGATTTTGACCCGTCCGCCGTCGGTGACGGGTGGGATGCCGCGGACGCGTGGATCGAGGACGCCGGCGATCAGGTGCCCCCGTCCGCGCTCTGGAGCTACACGGGCAACCTGGACGAAACCGTCGAGCGCGCCGACGTCGACGAGGCGCGGGGGCTCGACGACGATGGCGGCCAGTCGCTGATCGAGGATGACCCCAACGGTCAGAGCATCGACCCGACGATCGGCATCGGCGCCCCGACGACGCCGACGACGCCGCGGCCGACGCCGCCGGCGCCCAAGCCCGCGGCGTCCTCCAGCAACGCGATGCTGATGATCGGCGTGGCCGTCGTGATCGTCGCGATCGTCATGCTGTCGAAAAAGTCCTGACCTTCAACCGGCCACCATGCCCCCGAGGATCACCACGATGCCCACCGCTGCCCGTTCCCGAGACCCCCGCCTCCACATCGCCGCCGCGCTCGTGATCGCCGCTCTGGTGGCGCTCTACGCGTTCGCCGCCGCCGCGGCCCGCCCGAGCCCCGAGACCAACCCGACCCGGGCGACGGTCGAAACCCTCGGCGGGATCGAAGGCGTCGACGGATGGTGCGACGGCACCATCACCCCGTTTCAGTTCGAAAATTTGTTGGCGTCAAAGCCGGCGCGCATTTCCGCCGCCGTCATGGCCGATGTTCGTTTTGCGACGCTGACCTATGTCCCCAATTTGCAGGGGGGCAACGACGCGCGCGCGTGCGTGATCGTGGGCGGTCTGACCGGCAAAGTCGCCGGCGACACCGGATGCTCTGGCATCGGCTCCGACGACACCGGGGCGGTGATGTTCGGCGGAACGATGCCGCTCGCCATCGCCCGCGATCCCGCCACCGGGACGTTGCCGCCGATCCTTTGGACGTCGGAAGCCGAGGACGCGGTTTTGTGCATCACCATCGGTTTCTGACACCTTTCACCTGATACGAGGTCGCCGTGATTCTTCGTTTTCTTGTCGCATTGCTGACGTTCGCCGCGCCTGTCATGGCGCAATCGCCCGGCAATCTGCCGATGTCGATGAGCTACGCCCCGACGGGATCGGGCGGGACCGTCCCGTCGAATCTCTGTCTGGAATCCGGCGGGGCCGATTGCACCTTCACCGGCGTGCCCTTGCTCGTCGATGGTACGGCCGCGCTCCCCGGGCTCGCCTTTGCCAGTGAACCGGGCTCGGGCCTTCGCCTCGCCGCGCCGGCGACGCTCGGGCTTTCCACGGGCGGCGTCGATCGCGTCCAGATCGGCACCGTGTCGGTGTTGTCGACGCTGGCGTGGTCGGGGCCAAACGGCACCGTGGCCCTGCCCGCGTTTCGCTTCACCGGCGATCCCAACACGGGCATTCGTTGGGCCGGCGGCGATCAAATGGCGCTCGTCGCCGGCGGCGCCGACCGTCTCAACGTGTCGACGACGTCCGTCGGCACGACGGTTCCCGTTGCGGGCCCCACGGGCGTGGCAAGCGCCCCGGCTCACACGTTCGTCGGCGACCTCGACACCGGGCTTTCAAACACGTCCGGCTATTTGGAAATGGGCGTGGATGGTGGTTCGGCCACCGGCGCCGCTTTCATTGGTATTAATCAGACCTCCAAAATTATTTCATTCAACAACGGCAATGCCGGTCAAGGAATGGTTTTCAACAATTCGGGCGGGCTCCAGTTGAACGGACCAAATGCCGGGCTCGCCGTGATCAACGGTGGCGCGAACCTCGGTTTCGGGGGCGGCGTCAATGTCAGTTTGGCCGCGTTCAACCCCAACACGACCCCGGGCTTTGACTCTGGCGTCATCGCCGGTTCGACGGCAAATCTCGGCGCGATCACGGGCGTGCGAATGTTGCAATTTAAGCACAATTGCACGACCAATGATTGCACGAGCGGCACGCTGATCGGTGACGTGCGCACTGTATCTGCGGGCGGTGTCCAGTATCGCGGAACGTTTTTCACCGGCGGCGCTCTGGATTTTTCCGATACGACGTTCAACCCGCACCGCGGAACCGCACCGGCCGCGCTTCCCACGTGCTCGACGACGACGGTGGGCATCCGCTACAAAGAAGACACCGACACCGCCGGCACCGCGCCCGCGTTGTGCTTGTGCTCGCGCGACAACGCCGCGCTGACCTACAGTTGGAAGGTCCTCAACGGCGGCGGGACGTGCTAAATGGATCCGCTCACACTCTTGCTGATCGGTGGAGGTCTCATGGTCGCCGCGTCCCGCTCGTCATCGTCACGTGGTGGTCATTTCCCGAGCCCGCCGTTGCGCGGAGAATTGAACGTCCGTAGCCCGTTCGGGCCGCGGGCCGCGTTCGTTCAAAACGGCATCACCCACGCGGCCAGCTTCCACGCCGGCGTCGACCTCCGCGCCGCGATCGGCACGGAAGCGCTCGCGCTCGACGGTGGCGTTGTGGAGGCGATCGAGACCGGCAGCGCCGGCAAGATCCTTCGCCTTCGCCTGGACACGGGCGAGCGCGTCTCCTACGTCCACCTTTCCGAATTCAAGCGGTCGCGGGGCGAGCGTGTGGAGGCTGGCGACGTCGTCGCGCTGACCGGCGACACGGGCGCCCCGGGCGCTCCCCACCTCCACCTCGAGATCCGCCCCGCCGGCGCCACGTCCGGCACGGTCGATCCCGCCCCCCTGATCGGAGTCTGACCCCATGGCCGAACCCGTCGCCGTCGTCGCCCCCACCGTCGTCGATCCCGTCAACCTCAAGACGTTCGACCGCTTCACGCTTCTGCACATTTTGACCGGCTACATCGCCGGCCGAATGCAAACCCCGTTTCCGATCTACGCGATTGGAAATATCGGGTGGGAGCTGGCAGAAGACCGCTTGAAAGACACCTTCCCCCGGATGTTCCCGAACCCCTCCCACGACAGCAAAGAAAACGCGCTCGGGGACGTCGCCGCCGGTATGCTTGGATACCTCGTCGGCCTTTCCCACAGCGTCAGAAAGTGAGCCCGCCCGTGAAGCACGTCCCGAACCTCGCCACCTTTCGTCTGCCCCTCGCGATCGGTGGCCTCGGGGCCGCCGCCCCGTTGCTCATGGGGGCCGCGCCGCAAACCGCGATGGCCGCCGCCGCCGCCGCCCCCGGGTTCGTCCTGACGGGCAACCCGCTGATCGACGGCATGGTCATCGCCGCGATCACCGGCCCGCTCGCCGGTCTCGCCGCGTGGCTGATCAAGACCTTCGCCGGTGTCTCGATCACCTTTGTCGCCGCCGTCGCGGAGGCCTACGCCGACGCGATCGAGGCCCGAGCGCGCCGCACCCCGAGCAAGACCGACGATGAAACGTCGGCCGCCTTCGCCAAAGCGATCCGGGCGGGCGCCGCTCGCCTCCGAAACGCGGAGCCGAAGGACAAGGCGGGCGAGGAATAGAAGCGCCCACGATCGACCACAGAGCGCCCCGCGATGCGGGGCGTTTTTGTGTCCGGGCTCACAGATCAGGGGTTGTCGCGTTGAAGTTTGCGACTCTGCTACCGTCTGGACAATGCGAGCGCCGGGACGCGTTCGCGGAGGCACAATGCAAGACAGCTACAACACCGACATGCGGGCTTTCACGCCCGGAACCTGGACACGTGCGTTTCGGCTCGCCCACGACGCGGAGCGCTCGCGCGCCCGTCTGCGCCGCCCGATCTCCACCCCCGAGGCCCGAGCCGACATCGTGCGCCTTGCGGTGCTGGAGTCGAAAGCGGCGATCGGCATGGCCATGACGCTGCCGTGGGGGCACGCATGAATCGCGCTCTGATCATCGTTCGGGCTCTGGCCCAAGTCCTCGTCGGCGTCGCGCTCTACCACGCGTGCGCGTGCGGCGAGATCGAGCCCGCCGGCGAAGGCGAGGGCGAAGGCGAGGGCGAAGGCGAAGGCGAGGACTGCCCCGCCGCCGATCCTGACGTCTGCGCGCTCGACGGCTCGACGTGCTTTGTCTGCGGTCCCGAGGCTGACGGCGACGTCGTCATCGTCGGCGTCCGTCTCGCGTGTGGCAACCTGACCGCGGCGTGCCCCTCGGGGTGGCAGTGGGTGGAGATCCAGAACCCATGAAACCGATCGAGCTTTCCAATGCGACCGATTCCCTGTCCGCGATCAAAGCCGCCAGCAAGGTCGGGCAGGCGATCGAGCGTCTTAGCGGTCAGCGCTTCCCGTTGTTCGTCACCGGGGGCGGCCCGTTCTTCGTCCAGATCGACCGCCCCGACGTCGCCAGCTACGCGGAAATCGAGGTCGGCACCGAAGGCGTTCGCCTGATCACACACGGTATGTGGTGCGTCCTCGTGCCCGTCCCGTTCTTCGGCGTCGACGACGACAGCGGCGCGGCCGACGTCGGCGGCGCGCTTGTGCAGGGCCTTGAACGCGCGGAGGGTCCCGAGGTCCGCGCGTCGCCCGATCTGCCCCCGGCGGCGTTGGCACGACACAACGCCCGCCAGCATCCGCGTGGAACGTGCGGGGGCCGGTGTCCGTCGTGCATGCCGACCCCGTGCGGCGATTCGTTTTGCTTTGCGTCATGCACAATGTGCGCATGGGCGGTGCCCACGAAACGCTGACGCCCGCGATCGGCGCTCCCCCGAGCCGCGATCACCTGATGGTGATCGCGGCTTTTCTCTTGCCTCAATTCGGGTGTGGTGTGTCCGCCCTAGTGTCCGGGTCGCCTCGCCTGACGCTTGGTCA
>Ga0247810_10001170_pt1 | contig 17787 bp, 17 predicted proteins | sample UWRJL119311C1_FD_179918 | JGI IMG/M metagenome (GOLD analysis project Ga0247810, IMG submission 179918) | Plant litter microbial communities from Arlington Agricultural Research Station in Wisconsin, United States - UWRJ-L119-311C-1 | ecosystem: Environmental > Terrestrial > Plant litter >...
GGCGGAATTGGTAGACGCGGCGGATTCAAAATCCGTTTTCGAAAGAAGTGGGAGTTCGATTCTCCCTCGGGGCACCACATAGCAGTTTCTGAGAGTCTCCGCCTGACCCTCAGACCCAAAAAAACCGGCCACTTGAGCCGGTTTTTTTGTGCCTGCTTATCTCCTGCTTCATCCAAGACTGCTTGAACGCCCCCCATGTTACTTTCAACCCGTCGTAGACCGTCGCCTTATATCGACACGTATGCCTGCCGAAACCCGGAGCGGCTGCGCGAGGTTGTGCAGCGCTATCCAGCGATCGAGCGTGTGGCGTGCGGACACATCCACCGCTCGATGCAATTACGTTTTGGCGGAACAATCTTGTGCACCGCCCCCAGTACGACGACTGCATTCGGGGATCTAGAGTCGGGCTACACAGGCACCCTCCTTCTATGCCAGTCCACAATTTCAGATCCACCCTCGGACCCCATATCATTCACTATTTTTCCGGGCATCCGCTTCCGTTTGAGTGAGACAGCATCGAGGAGATCGGTTGCCCCCCGTTTCAGCGATGGGTAACGCACCGACGTCCTGATGAGCTACGTCTGATCCGTTGCGACCTAGCGTCACCCGCAGCTGTGGGTCGAAAGGAGCCTGACACCAAGCCACGGATGAGCAAGCGCCGTCTGCATCACGGGTTGCACAGGACACTGAGGCTGTCGAATATCATCGGCCCTGCTTTGAAGCACGTCCGAAGCACCTCGCCCATTTAATCGCCGATCTGATCGAGCAATGACCGTCCTCAGGCGTTCGGTTTACTTGTATATACCTAGGCGATTATAAGTGCGTTCTTGTTACCTAATCTCCGTTGTATATCATTGGGCCTTTCTAACGGAGGCTTCTGCTCTTATGACTGCTAACGATGTCCTTTTTCGACCGTTCCGCATTGGCGCCATGGAGCTGTCGAACCGTATCGTCATGGCACCCATGACCCGTAGCTTCGCAGTGGATGGGATACCCGGTGCGGCGCATGCGGCTTATTATCGCCGTCGGGCGCATGGCGGCGTGGGCCTCATCCTCTCCGAAGGCACGGTGATCGACCGGCCAGCGTCGCGGAACGACCCGGGTGTCCCTTTCTTCCACGGCGACGCGGCACTCGCGGGTTGGAAGGGCGTGATCGATGCGGTTCATGATGGCGGTGCCAAGATGGGTCCGCAGCTTTGGCACACCGGAGCGCTCAAGAGCTTCCTGACGGAGTGGGTGCCGAACTCGCCCGTCGAAAGCCCGTCTGGATTAGAGGCACCGGGCATCGAGCGGGGCGTCGCCATGAGCGATGGCGACATTGCCGATACGATCACCGCCTTTGCCCGCGCTGCCAGCGAGGCAAAGCGTCTTGGCTTCGACACCATTGAGCTGCATGGAGCCCACGGCTACCTTCTTGACCAGTTCTTCTGGGCCGCCACCAACAGCCGGACCGGCCGCTACGGCGGTGCCACAATCGGCGAGCGCTCGCGCTTTGCCGCAGAGGTCATCGCGGCGGTCCGGGCGAGCGTCGGCCCCGACTTCCCGATCATCCTGCGTCTCAGCCAGTGGAAAGTGCAGGACTTCACGGTGAGGCTCGCGGAGACGCCCGATCTCATGGCCGACTGGCTGATTCCCTTGGTAGAGGCCGGCGTTGACGTGCTGCATTGCTCGCAGCGCCGATTCTGGGAGCCTGAGTTCCCGGACATCGACGGCGAGCATGGCCTGAATTTCGCCGGCTGGGCCAAGAAGCTGACCGGCGCCGCTACGATCAGCGTCGGCTCGGTCGGCCTCACGGAAGACTTCATGGGCGCGTTCGGCGGTGAGGGCTCGTCTACGGCCAAACTCGACAAACTCGTAGAGAGGATGGAGCGCGATGAGTTCGACCTGATCGCCGTCGGGCGTGCCCTGATTGCCGATCCGGCATGGGCAGAGAAGGTGCGGTCCGGTAATAGTAGTACCTTGAAGGGCTTCGACGCCGCCGCCCTCGCCGAACTGGTGTAGGAAAAATGGAAGGGTCGTTGACTACGTCAAATCAAGCGAATTCGAGCCCCTGGACTATCAAGCTTCGGCTCTATAGATCGCAGACCTAAACGAAGACGTAGCCCCATGATCAGACGGCTCGGCGCTGGGCGTCGAGCTGTCATCTGTGTCCTACATTTCGCTCAGATTCGACCATCCGCGCCAGTAATCCAATCACCTCTCGCCGAGTGTGAGTCAACCCGCCAGTCGGTTACTAACTCTCTACCAGGACACTGCTTCAACGGCGAGCTAACAGCCCTCTCAACCGTTACCACCAGCAGAAAGGCATCTTGATGATCCTGTAGACCTACACCCGCATCCTCACGACGGACCTGGAGTCCACCGTGACTACTCTCAAGGCAGTTCAAGACACAGAGCCGCATCTCAGGCTCAACTACGACCCTTTGACTCTCGTCGGGATTGGCGACGTGCTCGTGATTGGCGGATCGGACGAGGCGTTGGAGCCGATCCGCGGCAGCTTAGGTCCTTGGATCGTGGAGGACATCGATGACGCAAAGGGTAAGCTCCTGGCGAACGGCGCATCCGTGACACGCGACATCAAAGATATCCCGACCGGACGAATGATGTACATGAAGCATGCGGACGGCAGCGTGGTCGAGTACGTCCAGTGGGCGCCCGATCTGATCGAACAGCACATCTTCGCACCGCTGCGTGCCGGCACTCCGGCTTCGCAGATCTGACCGCGGCAGAGACGCCAGGCCGCTCTACCAGTTTCGCGAAGGCACCAATGCGCGCTGCGTGAACATTAATCTTTCAGACCGTTGCCGACAGTCTGGCGAGGAACGAGGCGCTCGACGAGCGCACCGACCTCTAAGCGGTCAGTCCCCAACAGGCGATGAATCCGTTCATGCCCAGGACACCGAGCGGCTGCGAGGGCCGCGCAACATCGTTCGGCAGGCGCGCCTGATCAAACCTGCGCCATGCCGCCGTCGACCGGCAGCTCGGCCCCGGTGATGAAGCTGCTCTGGTCGCTGACGAGGAACAGCGCGGCCGAGGCCACTTCGTCGGCGCGACCCATACGGCCGAGCGGGATCAGCTTCGTCAGTGTCTCGCGCACCTCATCGGACGCCGCCGCCATCATGGCGGTGTCGGTTGGTCCCGGTGCCACGACGTTCACGCGAATGCTGCGAGGTGCCAGCTCGTTGGCCCAAGTCCGCGCAAACGAGCGCACGGCGGCCTTGGTCGCCCCGTAGACGCCATAGCCTTTGGTGCCGATTGCGTCGGCGATCGAGCCCACCAACACGATCGAGCCACCATCGGGCATGATCGCTGTCGCAGCCTTGGCGGCAAACAGCAGCGCGCGCACGTTGAGGTCGAAGGTCCGGTCGAAATGATCCTCGCTGATCACGTCGAGGGTCGCGAACTCGGAGATGCCGACGTTGACGGCAAGCACGTCCACCCGCCCGGCCTCGCTGCTCACCGCCTCGAAGAAAGCAGCGAGCGCCGTCAAATCGGAAGCATCGACGCGGCGCGCACGCAGCCTGCCGGCCCCAAGCTCGACCTCCCCCGATTCGGCGCGGCGACTGGTTGCGTAAACGGTGGCGCCTTCCGCCGCGAACCGCTCTGCGATAGCGCCACCGATGCCGCCATGGCCACCGACCACGACAGCAATTTTTCTTGAGAGCTTGTTCATACGTCCTCCATCGCTATTGATGAAGAACAAGGTATCATTCCTATACTTAATCACAAGAACGCACCAGATGGTGCTTAGATATTGAGGCGTATACCCATGTCCAAAGACGTGCTCGAACTGCCGCTTGATGTCACCGCTACGCGGCCCATCCTCGAACATATCGCCAACAAGTGGACGGTGCTGATCCTGAGCGTCCTCTGCACGCAACCGGCGCGGTTTAACGACCTCAAGCGCCGCCTCGATGGCATCACCCACAAGGCTTTGGCTGACGCATTGAAGCGTCTGGAGCGCAACGGCCTTATCAGTCGCAAGGTCCTGCCGACGCGGCCGATCGGCGTTGAATACACAATTACCGCTCTTGGCTGCTCGCTACGCGAACCCTTTGCTGCCCTTTACAGTTGGGCGCTGGCCAACGGCTCCGCGGTGGAGAGCGCGCAGTGTGCATATGACACTTCAAGAACGAGCGAAGGGTTAGAGGAGGAGATTTAGCAACCAGGCGCAGACTTTCCCAAATTACGATCGATTGTGGAAAAGCTCGCGGCGCTCCGTTAATGACCGCTTTCAACATCAATGGTCTCGCGGGTCTGTCTATGCGGTTCGGAGCAAGCCGCGGTGGGTTTGCATGTCAACTCCGTGACCGGTTTTATGCCAGATAACTAACTTACGTCAGTTGGGCACGATTCCGCGTCCATTCGTGGGGCAGTAGGCGGCTTATTTTGCTGGCTCTGCGCGTCGGTAGCCGCGTGAGGACATCCTTGAGGTAAGCATACGGATCATGGCAGGTGATGCGCGGCGACTGGATCAGGCTCATGATCGCCGCCGCCCGCTTGCCGCTGCGCAGGGAGCCAGCTAACGACCACTTGGAGCGCCCAATCACCTACGGCCGGACTGTGAATATCCGCGACCTTGCTCAAGATGTTGGCCTCAAAACGGCGAGTATTTACTACCCTTTTCCAAGCGAAGCTGATGTTTGTATTACCTTGGTCCATTCATACCGCGGGTTCGAACCTCTGCCGACTTAGCAACTGACTGCGACTTGGTTAGGCAACGGGCGGCTTCGTCACATGCGCGTCCCAATGCGAAGCGACGTAGCTGTTGCGAAATTGCACCCCATATGAACACCTGATTGCATCGGTACTGACCGCTCGAATGAACTGCACTTGACCAGGCATTTGCATTCGCTCTACCAAGCAGGCTTGGTAACCATGATCGACTGAAGGCTGCTTGTTACTGTCGATAGCGATAGGCTGAAATCGGCCAAAAGCGATCACTTCGTATCACTCGAAATGTCAGAGTCGTAGAGAATACGAGCATCGCGAAAACCGTCAGCATTCTCTGCCACCCACATCCACAATGGAATCATCCGGGCTAACAGGCCCCGCCCCAGCTCGGATAATTCGTAGTCGACACGTGGCGGCACCTCGTTGTAATCCTGGCGTGTTACCAAACCGTCTCTTTCCAACTGGCGCAAGCTACGGGTCAACATCCGCTGCGACACGCCCCTCATGCGCCTGGCTATTTCCGCATGCCGCAGCCGTCCCGCCACACCTAATGTGTGGACGATTCCCAGCGACCAGCGATTACCAGCGTGAGTGAGAACTTCTCGCTTCAGACCATCATCTTCTGCGCTGAGCGCTTCGCACGCAGCTTGCGACTGCCTAATGATTTCTTCGTTATCCATTCGCCCCCCCAGGATCACTCGTGTACCTACTTATGGGCAGGCTCCAATGGTGACAGGATAACTCCCCCTCACCTTGATCAGCACATTGGAGAAAATTTATGCAAACGCCAAAACCAGTGGAAACCGACAACATTCTGGTGCTGGGGGCCGGCGAACTCGGTATGTCCGTGCTGCGTGAGCTGGCTAGAACTACGCCAAACAAGAAGGATGCAAACGTTCGTATCACGGTGCTTCTGCGTCCACCAACGGCCATGACTCAAGACGCATCTAAAACGCACGCCATTGGAGAACTTCGTGGGCTAGGCATAGACATTTTGCAGGCTGACGTCATTAACGATTCAGTTGAGGAACTTGCCGAGCATTTCTCCCGATTCGACACGATTATCAGTTGCGTAGGTTTCATAGCCGGGGCGGGCACTCAGCTGAAACTCACCCGTGCAGTGCTTCAGGGAAACGTAAGACGCTACGTGCCGTGGCAATTTGGCGTGGACTACGACGTGATCGGCAAAGGCAGTGCGCAGGATTTATTTAATGAGCAACTTGAAGTCCGTGAGCTACTGCGTGCGCAGCGCGCTACCGAATGGATCATCATCTCCACCGGGATGTTTACAAGCTTCTTGTTCGAGCCAGCGTTTGGAGTGGTTGATCTGGCAAAAAACACCGTTCATGCGCTAGGCAGTTGGGATACTGAGGTCACCGTTACTACGCCAGAAGATATAGGGATGCTGACGGCCAAGATTGTGTTCGCCAAGCCGCGCCTCGCCAATCAGGTGGTCTTCGTGGCCGGAGACACCCTGACCTACTCACAGTTGGCGGATGCGGTTGATGCAACACTCAACCGAACGGTATCTCGCATCGAATGGAGCATTCCCAAATTGAAGGACGATCTCAATGCTGCTCCGAATGACCAGCTAAGCAAGTACCGAGCCGTGTTCGCTGAAGGTAAAGGAGTCGCTTGGGATAAGAGCCAGACTTTCAACGCTGCAAACGGTATTGATCTAACGACGACGGCAGGTTGGATTGAGCAGAACCTGAAATGAATGGGGCGGCCTGCTCCGACAGTGAGGTCGTAATTGTGTAAGTCAGCCAAGGGCAGCTTCAGGTCGATAGGTGCGATGCATCGCTCGGAGCAAGCGCCCTATACATCTCGATCAACCAGAAGGCTTCACACGGAGTAACGGTCCGGCCAAGTCATCTGCGTGACTGGCCCTGCTCCGCATATTGGCTACCTCAAATCATGCAGATCTCGTCCGAGAGGCTGAGTCAAAGACCATTCAGAAAACTTTACCCTCAACCCTTGCCTCTCCGGTGTGCAGCACATAGGGCCAACCGTATAGCTTTCCGCCACTGGAAATGGTGCAAGCCTCAGCAATGGCCAAGTCATGCCATCTGTGGAATATTGCAAGCGCAGCACTCCATCAGTAACGGTCACACGAAGCCAAAAATCAGTTGGGTCGCCACAAAAGCAGCTCGGCGCCCAATCCGACGTGCCTTGTGTCAGCACGCTACTGATCATTGGCATTCCATCGTTATATTCAATCCCTGCCTTGAGCCAGGTTTCATCATTGAGCCTGACCATAATTCCCGCCTGGTCATAAAGCTCGCGAAAATCGGCGTTAACTCTGACTTGAGCCGTAAAGCCTCCAGTGGTCTCAAACCCCAGGAAATGTCCGCTGTCTCGAATGAACCCATAATGAGTTTCACGCCAAAAATCGGTTTGGAAGTCAGTAAAAATCTCTAAAGAGTGGTCAGCAAAACTTTGGCAAAGGCTCGGTTTATTCAGCCATTTAGCCGCTTGCCAAATTGACGCTTCAACGTTCTGACTGACCACTTCAATCTGTTTTCCATCCATCAGTCTAGCCCCTCCATTGATTTGCTGAATCCTGGGTTGCAGACCAGTTTTCATTCATGACCATGAAGCCGTGCAGACTGTATCAAACTCATGATCGCCGCCGCTCGTTTGTCAGCGCTAGCGAATCCATTTGTGGAGATGTTTGTGTTGAGGTTATGGCTGAGTGCGACGCTGGCAATCGGAGCGCTGGTCTGGATCTAGAGTGATGAGGTGCGTCTTTCTCTACCGCCGCGCACTGTCGCGGCGAGCTGATTCCCCGATGCTCGATCGCTGGCTGGCACCACAGCAGCGAGCCCCCCTACTGGCCGAGCATGACGCGACGCCATCAGGAACGCCTCCCGGATCCATCTGATCCGCTTTTTAACACCCCCTCTGAATCTGTACTGCAAACACCCCGCCCTTGATAATCAGGCCACCCAGCTGCCAGATGCAGCAACCATCATTGGGAGGTCTTATGGGCAAGCTAACGATTTACATGGCTGTGTTTTTAGTCGCAGCTATCGGGCTGGGGATGCTGGCGACTATTCCGCCGGGCTGAGGAAACGCTGGCGCCGCAGGGCCAGCTCAGATCTTTGCAGAATAAAAAATACCGCCTTCAGAACGCTGTGCCCCCTGAAGACGGTCAAGCATCTGCTAAATGCCTTACGCAGCCAGTAACTGCGCTTCCAGCGTGTTATTGCCGGTCAGTACGATCTCGGCAATACCCGGCGAGCCTACCGATTCAGGTTTAGCTGTCTGCGCATATGAACCCAGCTGACCAGCAACGGCGCCTACGTAATGCGGATCAGTGGTAGAGACGCCATCCCAGATTGCCGACGCGGTGGCGGTGCTGCCGAATGCCTTGCCTGCATGTTCACCGCCGACGAATGTGCCGTTGGACAGAGCGTGAGTAATGACCGTCCCGTCACTGGCTGTCACTACGCTGCCTTTGTAACTGAAGGCGGTTGCCACGTTACCCGCGCTGTCGAAAAGGACCACGGCGTCGTCTTTGCCAAGCCCGGGAAGATTGAGGCCAACCACTTTGACGCTGCTGTCGAGCCCCCATGCCGTTTTGAACGCCAGAAGCGTTGCGTCGTCGGTGGCCTTGGCAATGACCAGTTTCTCGCCAGCCCCAAGCGTCAGATTGGTGGGCAGGCTGATAGCTTCGCCAAACTGGGCGCTGTCGTCATCCACCCCCCAACCGCTGAGATCGATAGTGGTCGAGCCGTAATTGTAGAGTTCGAAGAAATCATCACCCGTTGCGTTCGAGTTGACCTCGGTGATCAACAAATCGTAATGCGTAGCTTCCCCGGTTTTGAAATCAATGGTTCGGGCGGTCAGGGTGTTCCCCGAATGATCCGTAACAGCGCCAGCACTGAGCACCAACTTGTAATCCGTTGCGGTGAGCAACTTGTCGGTTGGCTGGAGGGTGATTTTGTTGAAGTCGACCTTCACGCCCGCAGTGCCCATCGCAAAACTTTGTACCAGATCGCCGTTGGCCTTCTGGAGTTGGATAGTGCCTGCGCCCAGCGTCACGCCCTCATCAAATACCAGCGACAGCGAACTGGATGCAGCAATATCCGTCGCCTTGTCAGCCGGGGTTGCCGCGACCAGCACTGGCGCAGCCGTGTCGATCACCGCCGAACCCAAGGTAATCAAATTGCCTTTGAACTGCTGCAGAGCCGGAGCGAGGTCTTTGGAGACCTCAGTCTGACCGGGCCAGATCGTGTCACCGTTGTCCTGCAGCAGCTGAATCTGAGTACCGGCCTTGATACTGGTAAGGGAAACAATGGATTCGAAGCTGCCGCCAGTGCTCTTGAGCAACGCATCAAGATTGTTGCTCAACTCGACCGGTGCAGTTGCGGCATCGCCATTCCAGGTGAACAGCCGGAAATCGTGGGTCACTTCCGCGGAAGCAGTGCCGGATGGCCCGGCGATGATCAGATAGCCGCTGCCATCAGCCGCCTTTTCAATTGAACGAATGCCACGGCCCCCAAGATTCAATTCGATTGCAGCGCCGAATTGCGCGCTCGTGGCAGCGCCACTCAGCAGGGCCTGATAGTTTTCGACAGGGACAATCAGCGCCTTGTCGCGGGTTGTGGTATCGGTCTGGGGAGCACGGAAGCCAAGCCATAGCTCGCTGTTGTCCGGGGAGGTGGTCATGCCTTCGATGGAGAAGCCATTGGTGTTTTCTGGGGAGATACCCGCTGCCGACGATGCCGCAAAGCCGAAGTAATTTGCTGCTTTGCCGCTGGCCCCGCTCTGGTCCCAATCGACCAGCGCGGCCTCAAGCCCCTTGAAATCACCCTGATAGGTGAAGGTCGTATTGGCGCCGGTGCCGCTGACCTTCACGCTGAAAATCACCTCGCGGCTGTCTGCATCAACGCCCTTTTTGGTATTGCTGTGTGACCCGCTCAGGTAGAGCGTATCGCCGATCATGACGGCGGCTTCCAGATCAACCTCGCCATTGACGCCGATGGCCTGGCTGTAATCCCACTCAAACACCGCATCACCACCGGCACGGTCATATACCCGCAACACGTTGGCTTCATCGTCGCCGACGATCATGTACTTGCTGTCCAACGCCACGGCTGCCGATGCGTCCGAGGAATTCGCGGTCGAACCTGCCTTGGGGGTGAACGTTGCTTCCAGCGATGGAGCTGGCGGTGTTGGCGTGACGGGTTGTGTTACAGGAGGGTTGAGCAGCAGCGCGTCGGCAGTCGCTTTGATCAGTTCAACCACCGATTTCTGGCCCTGCCCAGCAATGACGCTATCGATCTCGGCCGACGTCGGCGTGCGCCCCAGCAAGCCGTTGTAGGCCAACACGACTTGAGCCTTGACGCCATTGGCAACAGTGCCTTCCCCGGAGGTGCTGATGGATGACAGGACCTGGTCGCGGGACATGCCACCGGCCAGTTGAGCATTCCAATACGCCAGACCGCCTGCATCAGGGCTACGACCCAAAGCGTTCTGGTATAGCGTTGTCAGGAAACTCTGATCACTGATCTGGGCGCTCTGAGCGAACTCTGCTGACTGGGTGAACGCCACAGCGATATCTGCTAGCTTCATGCCATCACGCTGAGCCGAGACCCAATACTGCAAGCCACCCACATCCGGCACTCGGCCAAATGCCGCGAAGTAAAGGCTGACGATTGGCGCGACGGTGTTGGCAGCTTCCTCAGAGCCGGTGAATGTCGTCACCACATCAGCAACGCCTTGCACACCGCTGTCGATACGCCCCGCCCAATAGGCAACTTCATCAGCCGAGCCCTCTCGGCCCAAAACGTTTTTATAGAGCGAGGAAACCGTATCGAAAGTCGTAGCCATGGGAAGCAGTCCGCTTTTTATTCAGAAGACCGTGGACGTTAACAGCAGCTTTTTACGGTTTTGTTTCAAGGTTGATACGAAGTGGGCGCTCTTGTACCAGAGACTTTGCGATGTACACCTCTACGCTCATTTCTGTAGTTGCCCGCTAGCGTTCATCCGACTGGTTCACACAGGCACGATTTCGCATTTCATCGCCAAGAAAAAACGTTCGAGGCGCTGAAACTCACGCCCCTCAAAAAGCACAATCCCACCTCCCTGCTATATCCGTTCGCATTCAAATTGCCGCAAGAAATCAAGTATTCGCTCCGTCTGTCAGCTTTCCTGAACGGCTCGCCTGATCAGTCGCTCTTTTTTCCTGTGGTCACCCAGATGCCCACACAGCCGTTTTGGCTAAAACAAGATGAGGAATTAGGCCATGTTCATGCATAACCGTCGTTTGCAATATACCGTTCGAGTGGCAAGACCTGATCCCGGGTTGGCCAATCTGCTTCTCGAGCAATTTGGTGGGGCGCAGGGCGAGCTGGCGGCCGCTGCGCGTTATTTCACTCAGGCCTTGGCTGAAGAAGATCCAGGCCGTAAAGACTTGTTGATGGACATCGCCACGGAAGAACTGAGCCACCTGGAAATCATCGGCTCGATTATCTGCATGCTTAATCGAGGCGCTAAGGGTCAGTTGGCCGAAGGTGTCCAACAGGAAGGCGAGTTGTACCGGGCCATCAATGGCGCAGGTAATGATTCACATATCACCAGCCTGCTCTACGGCGGCGGTGCGCCACTGGTCAACTCGGCAGGTGTGCCATGGACAGCCGCCTACGTCGATACCATTGGCGAGCCGACTGCGGACTTTCGCTCCAATATCGCCGCCGAAGCCCGGGCCAAGATCGTTTACGAACGCTTGATGAATGTCACCGACGACCCTGGCATCAAAGAGGCGCTGGGCTTTCTGATGACGCGAGAAATCGCCCACCAGAAATCATTCGAAAAAGCGCTGCAATCCATTCAACCCAATTTCCCTCAGGGCAAGCTGCCAGGCATGCCGGAATTCACCAACGTGTACTTCAACATGTCCAACGGCGGCCCTGACATGCGCGGCCCATGGAACGAAGGTGAAGAATGGGAATACGTCGAATCACCAGAACCGGCAGTTGATGGGGGGGACGGTAGTGCGTCGGTCATGCTTTCCGAGGACGACGAACAAATGCTGCTCAATATGAAAAACCGCACCATGTCCGATCCGGATGCCAACCCGATCACCGCTGCTGATCTGGGCTCGGGCTTCGTGCAAGGCAAAAATGCCTGAGACCTTGGCAATCAACGCTCAAATCAATAAAGGAGGAAGGTTATGTCGGTGTTTGACGAGTTGAACAGTCTGAATCCAGCGACGCCTGAAACGGCCCCCAAGGTGTTTGATTCAACACTGAAAAGCTTTGATGTACAGGCAGGCAATCTCAAGCGCGGCTTTCAGGTCAACCAGGCGCTTAATAGCCTGCGAACTCTGAAGCAGTTGAATCGAGAGCTTAAATCGCGCAAGACCCGTTCATATTCGGCGATAAGCTATCACCCGGATAACCGGTACGAGTAACCAGCAGTGATCAATAACAGTAGTAGAGCAAGCCCTGCCCTGGGCTTGCTCTTGTTGATGATTTTGAAGATGAACGCGCTTTGATCACGCCGAATAGCGATGTGGTCGATGGTTCATGGCGATGATCAGGTTAAGCGCAACGGCGCCCGCAATCGAAGCGAGCAGGATCGGCAGGCTAACCAGATAAAGGGAGCCAAGTACGACCAGCACATCCACCACCATCTGTAACTTCCCGGCGCGCAGACCAATGCGGTCCTGCAAATACAACGCAAGGATGTTGATCCCGCCCAGACTCGCCTTGTGCCGGAACAACACGATAAAGCCTAGACCCATCATCAGATTACCCAGTAACGCAGCGTAGATCGGTTGCAAGTGATCGATATGGATAAAGCGCGTATGCAGATCGGAAAACACCGACACAAGCGCTACGGCGCAGAACGTCTTGATGGTGAACTCCCAGCCCATTCTCCGAATCGCCAAGTAGTAGAACGGCAGATTGATCAGAAAAAACGCCATACCGAATGAAAGTTGCGAGGCATAGCTGATCAGGAATGCGATCCCGGCACTGCTACCGGTGACACCCCCCACCTGACGCAGCAACATCACCCCGAATGAAACCATCAAAGTCCCCAGAATAATGGCGAACACATCTTCGAACAGGGAATGGCGGACGATCGGGGCTGCGGCGGTTTGGGTCATGGTCAACTCTGGGGCATATCAAGAAAATTCAAGAATACAAAGCGCGCATAGATTACCCAAATAATGATCATTACACGCATATTTCTACAATAAACACTTGATTCACGCACAAATACTATAAATACGCATCATGTGCGCGCCCTTCAGAACTGCATTGGCGCACGAATTCGATGGACTTTGTAGGAGCTGCCGAAGGCTGCGAACCACGATAGGTTGCCTTAGCAGCGTTCGGCAGCTCCTACAGTAAAGGCGGCGACATAGCTGATCTGATACTCCTCACAGCTGGCTTCGTTCTTGCTTACTACGCCAGTATTGTTACCGACCGTTCTACTTCAGAGTTTCATATCCCTATGAAGAATACGAAATACTGCGCCACTGCTGCCCTGCTCTTCGGTTTCTCCGGTCTTGCCACGGCAGCCGAACCGGTCTCGCATCTGGATAAAATCCTGCAATCGGGCGAACTGGCCGTGTGCACCACGGGTGACTACAAGCCCTATACGTTCCTGCGCGGCGACGGCGAGTACGAGGGGATCGACATCGAAATGGCGCGCTCACTGGCGCAAAGCCTTGGGGTGAAAATCCAGTGGGTGCCTACCACCTGGAAAACCCTGATGCCGGACATGGTGGCGGGCAAGTGTGACGTCGGCATGGGCGGGATATCGGTCACGCTGGAACGCCAGAAGAAAGCCTATTTCAGCAACACCCTGGACATTGACGGCAAGATCCCTCTGGTACGTTGCGAAGATCAGGCGCTGTACCAAACCATCGAGCAGATCAACCAGCCCGCTGTGCGCACGATTGAACCTGCTGGCGGCACCAACGAAGCTTTCGTGCGCGCTTATCTGCCTAAAGCGCAGCTGGCTTTCCACGACAACAAGACCATCTTTCAGGAGCTTCTGGACAAGAAAGCGGACGTGATGATTACCGACGCATCCGAAGCCCTGTATCAACAAAAACGCATGCCTGGCTTGTGCGCCGTCAACCCGACCAAGTACATGCAATACGGCGAGAAAGCCTACCTGCTGCCCCGCGACGATGTGACCTGGAAGGGGTATGTCGATCAATGGCTGCATTTGAGCAAATCAACTGGCACTTATCAGACGGTTGTTGGCCACTGGCTGGCGGTACCGGGGCAGTAAATGCAAGACCTGTAGGAGCTGCCGAAGGCCGCGAAGTGCGGCCTGTCTGATAGACCGCCATCGCGGCCTCGCGCTGCTCGTGCACTCCTACAGGAAAAACTTCATTGCAGAATTGTTATCCATATTCGGTAAGAGACGCCGCAGGGCTTGATCCGCAATGAAAGCCAACAAAACCATTACCCGAGCATTTTGTGTCGAACTCCAACAGGAGCTTTCGATCGCAGCTGCACGCCGGGAATACTTCTCGATGGAAACGCCAAGGCGATTCGAGTTTCTCTGCTCGACCCCTGCCTGCCGCCGCTTGGGCGCCAAGATCACCGGCGTGCGTTATGACGTAAAGCCGCAGGACAACCCGACCTTCGTGTCCGCGCACTTTCGCGCCAATCCCCATTACGACCATCACGCCGACTGCGAGTGGATCGAGGACAGCGACGACGAGAACCAGACGCCCCCTGATATCGAAGAGACTGAGCCACAAGCGCGTCTGCGCAAGGCCAAACGCAAGCTGGATGATTACATTGATGTGTTTGATCCATCCATAAAGGCACCCGCCAAAGAGCAGTCCAAAGACCGCGCTGCCAAGGCTGTGCCCTTACCCGTTACGGATGACACGCTGCCAACCGAGCCTGCGCAACTCAAGGCTGCAGGCCAACGCGAAACCCGCACCAACAATCTTGAACGTCTTGTCGACAGTTTCCGACAAGCCAAGGCGCAATTGTCCACTGATGACTTCAAGCTACTGACGCTCAAGGTTCCAGGTCAGGGCGAACTGGCACTGCGCTCTTATTTCCGCCACATCAAATATGCGCAGCCAGGACACAACAACCGCGTGCTCTATGGCGGCGGTCTGGTTGAGCGTTATGGTTTGGGTTTCAAATTCAAGTTCTTCGATCGACTCGAAGGCAAGCCAGTAACGCTGTATGTGTCGCCTGCACAAATGAAAGCCTATCGCTCCAGCCGCTACATCAGTGAGCTGCTTAGCCATGCCGAGGAAGTGAAGTTTTTTACGGTGTACGCCTTGGGCGAAGTCAGCCAAAGCCCGTCTGGAAAGAGCGTCAGCGTGGCAGTTGACGACCTGCGGCACCTGGTAATTGTGCTGGGGCCAGCGAAGGAAAAAACCCTGTAGGAGCTGCCCAAGGCTGCGAAAGCAGTGATTCTGACACACCGCCATTCGCAGCCTTCGGCAGCTCCTACAGGTACAGGCTCAAAGGATGGGCCTGGACCTGAGCATTACATCAAACCTTGACGATCCAGCCTGCTGGCGCTTCAACGTCACCGGACTGAACGCCTGTCAGCTCGGCGTAAAGCTTGCGGGTGATCGGGCCGACTTCGGTTTCGCTGTGGAACACGTGCAGCTTGTCGTTGTACGAAATCCCGCCGATTGGCGTAATCACCGCAGCGGTACCGCAAGCACCGGCTTCTTTGAAATCGCCGATCTTGTCGATGAACACGTCACCTTCCACGACTTTCAGGCCCAGACGGCTTTGCGCCAGTTCGATCAGCGACAGGCGGGTGATCCCTGGCAGTACCGAAGGAGATTTCGGCGTAACGAATACGTCATCGTGGGTGATAGCGAAAAAGTTGGCCGAGCCGACTTCTTCGATCTTGGTATGGGTTTGCGGATCCAGATAGATGGCGTCAGCGAAGCTGAGTTTCTTGGCTTCGGAGCCTGGCATCAGGCTGGCTGCATAGTTGCCGCCAACCTTGGCCGCACCCGTGCCCTGAGGGGCTGCACGGTCGTAGCCGGAAATCATGAAATTGTTCGGCTTCAGGCCACCTTTGAAATACGCGCCCACCGGGATGCAGAAGATCGAGAAGATGAACTCGGGGGCGGTGCGCACGCCGATGTTGTCACCTACACCGATGACGAACGGACGCAGATACAACGCGCCGCCTGAACCGTATGGAGGAATAAAGCGTTCGTTGGCCGCGACGACTTTTTTGCAGGCCTCGATGAACATATCGGTCGGCACTTGTGGCATCAACAGGCGGCCACAGCTGCGCTGCATGCGCTGGGCGTTCTGGTCGGGACGGAACAGGTTGATCGAACCGTCCTTGCAACGATAGGCCTTCAGGCCTTCAAAACACTGCTGGCCATAGTGCAGAGCGGTGGAGCCTTCGCTGATATGCAGGACGTTGTCTTCAGTCAGCGAACCCTCGTCCCACGCGCCGTCACGCCAGTGAGAGAGGTAGCGCATATCAGTTTTGATGTAGTCGAAACCCAGGGTGTCCCAGTTAATGCTGTCGTGACTCATAACGCCCTCTTTCATTTAACGGCTGCCTGGACGAATCAGGCCATCGCCGTATTCTGCCAGATCATCCGCGGCTTGAGGCTTGAAAAACGCATAAACCTTGTTACACCTTTCAATCCGCCGATTCGGCTGGCTGGACGTCTCGCGCCAGGCACTGCGCAAACAGCTTGTGCAGTGGTAAATCGCGCTGAGTTCGACGCATCAGCAGCACCACCTCGCGAAAAAACGTCATCTCCCCTAGAGCAATGGTCCGAACCCGTGCGTCGCGCTCCAGCCATAAACCTGCCCGGGGAATAAGTGCTACACCCAATCCGTTTTCCACGAACTTGACGATGGCATCCAGCTCATCCAGTTCCAAAGCCACCCGCACCTCGATGCGCTGTTCGCGTAGAAACTGCGTAACCTGACGGCCGCCAAACGAGGCCCGGTCGTAGCGCACATGGGGTTGTTCAGCAAGGATTCGCAGGGGGTTTTGCTGCTTCACATCCAGAGGTGTGATGAGCACGAAGGGTTCGATTTCCAGCACTTGTACATGCAGCTCTTTGGGCAGCTCAAAGGGTGGCTTGATCAGGATGGCAGCGTCCAGCTCCCCGGCGTCCAGTTGGCTTAGCAGGTTCAGCGACACACCCGGCACCAGCTTGGCTTCCACCGATGGCGCCCGCTGACGCAACTTGAGTAGCGCCTGAGGCAGGAACCCGGTCTGGGCGCTGGCAATGGCGCCGATCTTCATCTCGCCCCGATAGTCATCTGCGGAATCAGGGATCGACATCCGGTTGAACAACTCGAAGATTTCCTGGGCCATAGGCAAAGCGCGAATACCCGCAGCATTGATAATCGCCTGGCGGCCCGTGCGATCAAACAGCCGCACTCCCAAGGCCTGTTCGAGGTTCTTGATTTGCGAGCTGACCGCCGACTGGGTCAACCCGATGTGCATCCCGGCAGCGGCGAAGGTCCCGTAACGAGCAACGGCGGCAAATGTCTTGAGTTCGCGAAGCATGAGGCCCACTGATAGAAATAATTGGTGCTGAGCAGTCAATATATCCGCTTTGTATTAATTTATTTCTCCCTAAAATAAAAAAATCTCCGAACCGATTGATAAAAACAGGAATAACCCGTGAGCCTTTCCCCCTTCCATCTGGCAATCCCCGTGTATGACCTGGCCGCTGCGCGACACTTTTACAGCGAAGTATTCGGCTTTGCCGAAGGCCGCTCCAGTGAGCATTGGGTCGATTACGATTTTTATGGCCACCAGTTGGTCATCCACGAGCACCCAAAAACCGCGTCTCAGGAATCGGCAAATACCAACGCCGTGGATGGCCACGACGTACCCGTCCCGCACTTTGGCGTGGTGTTGAGCTGGGAAGACTGGGAGGTTCTCGCTGAGCGCCTTCGCTCGCAAGGCATCAGGTTCGTGATCGAACCCTATGTACGCTTCCAGGGGCAAGTGGGTGAACAAGCCACAATGTTCCTGCTCGACCCCTGCGGCAATGCCTTGGAGTTCAAGGCGTTCAAGGATATCGGGCAGTTGTTTGCGAAGTGATTGCTTCTTGTAGGAGCTGCCGCAGGCTGCGAAAGCGGTGAACATGCCAAATAGCTATTCGCA
>Ga0247810_10001173_pt1 | contig 17753 bp, 22 predicted proteins | sample UWRJL119311C1_FD_179918 | JGI IMG/M metagenome (GOLD analysis project Ga0247810, IMG submission 179918) | Plant litter microbial communities from Arlington Agricultural Research Station in Wisconsin, United States - UWRJ-L119-311C-1 | ecosystem: Environmental > Terrestrial > Plant litter >...
TCCCATTTGCCGTCACATTTGGACTCACAGGATTGATGTGGAGACTGAGCGCGCACCGAGAATACCGGACAAAATTTCCTGAGGAAGGACGATTCTTCCCAAGTCGGTAGTACGTACATGTCATTCTATAACGTGCAATAGCTCAGAACTAACGGTGAGATGGGCAGTTGGAGCAAGGGGATAATTGAGCACGAAAAACAGAAAGCCGAGATGGCTAAGTCGGTGTCATCATCGTAGCGAATAGGATGATTGCAGTTGTATATATTTAGGGAGTCACAGGCATGGCAATGGAAATGGGGTGACTTTCTGCAGTCTGAAATACAAAATATGAAATGGCGTATTCCATTGAGAAGCTTATAAGTTGGCATGAAATGTAGAACACAATTCCAATGCTTGACTATCAAGGGAGCCATTACTTTCTGTTCCACCAACCTCAATACTATGTTTTATCAGTTCTTATAGCAAACTATGACTTTGGTATCTAAGGAGGTCCTTCCTGGAACAATAGAGTGGTCTATTAGGAGTATATTTTATGTTAGTCATCAAAGATACATTATCTTCCCCAGCAGGAGCCTTTTAGAATTAAGCAACACAAACTTCTCTTACTCTCTGTACAACATAGCCACGACAGATTCTCTACATGATCTCCTCAACCGTAGCTCAGTATGACATTGAACCCTTGATTCGTAGTAAAGCATTTTCATAAACTAGACCCGCTAACAAGAGCGTCACTTACTTCCGGTTCTTCTTCTCTAGTTCACGGGAAATAATAGTTAACTGTACCCTCCCGGCCTGCTCACCACCTCCTTGGCATACTGCTCTGACTTCTTGGCCATGGCAGGAAAACTTGTGCTCTGAGAAATTGAGTGGAGCCTTCACACGTCTATGTGTATCGAGAAGGAGGACAAAACAGAGAAAGAAAAACATTTGGTCTTCATCGAATCAAGGAAAGGGATATTGGATGGACCAAGGCCTTGTAGAGGTAAGGGTTTTAGCATCTGTACTGGTGTAGATAGTCCATCCAAACAAACTACTCTAAACCATTAGCTACAAAGCTAGTACCCTAATTGTAAACCTAATGAACTTGCTTCTGGCAGACCCATGTAACGCATTATAAGTCGCCTTGATTGAATGAGCTTTACTTAAATTTGCAGCTACGATATGCAATTAAGATGCTGCGCCAGAATATCATGTTCAGATTCGGCAAATTTTTTGGCTTGAATGAGAATAGACTACACTACCAATAGCTGGTGTTGGAAAGAGTGATCTACTTAATGTCATTTAGAATCGCCAAGAAACGTCATATAAAATATGCGACATGCAACAAATTTATGATAATCATTTTAAGATTGCTGTTTTGAGTCCAATATGCCATGTTAGCGGACTTCATTTGTCTGTATATTTACACTTGATAAAAAGTAAGAAGCTCAAATGGTGACAAATACGTTTGGGACGGTCGAAATGCGTCATGTAAAAAGTACGATATGCAACAAATGTTTGCAGTCCATGCTGTAACATGTACCTGATTACTCAGTGCCAGACTAGCGGGCTCTAAGTAGGTAGCCCTTTCAGACCTCTAGTCCAAACCTCAAGATTATCTCTAGCAGTGCCAAGTTACGCCACATAAAATTGCGGTATGCAACAAATCAAATATTGCTCTATGTCTGTAGCAATTTGGTTGGTTAAAAAGATGTTTTGAAGAACGCTAACAGCGTACTAGTGAGATTCGGTTCTCTGCTGGACTAATTACTCCTATATCTTGCAGAGTCCTGAGTCAACAAAAGCCGCTTCTCTAGGCATATAATATGGTAGCTAGAGCTATGCCTCTAGGGAGAATATCTTGAGCACTTTGTGGTCCCAAATATTGAGAACCCAATTAGCAACTTGATATAGGTTGGTTACTGCCGGGTATAAACGTGCTCAATTACTTTGGAGGTCAAAATCACTAGACAGATTGACGAGGGTATTCCTTGCTGCCTGATGTGCACGATATGCAACAAAACACTTAATTTGCCAAGAGGCATAGACATAGAACCCACACAATGATGGACTAAGCACGCAGTTTAATTTGAAATCGAGAGGTAATACCTAGCATGACCTACCTTAGTGCATCCAATGTATGGTTTTAAGACTTGTATAAAAATGCCTCTTTCTGGTGTATTTTCATTTTTAGACGTGGATTTAATAACCACAGTCACAATTATAGAAATAATTGCGCTTCACAAAGAATCTGAATTGGTGCTAACGGATCAGGCTCTGAAGTGAATCAAATAGTAGAACCATGCTCCCAGGAACAAATACACGCTATATGCATAGCCCCATAATCTACAACAATTCTAAATCATGAACAGTCCTGATGATATGACTATCCTGCATGCTCCACAATCTCGCTCTTGATTTTACCATCCTCTCCTACCCATGTACGGATCTGCTCCGGCAATGGGACCTCTTTATAATCTCCCTCCTCGCTAGCAGTGTCGATGATGTTGACATTGATACCGGAACACTTGCTTGAGAAGACTTCAGTGTTCATAGAATCTTTACCAAGATACACTTGAGCACCATCAACTTGGTCCATGAGGATTGTGGGTAATGTGCCCATGACTTGGAGAGCGAAGTTGTTGGATTTGATGACATCAATCGACGATACTAGAGACTCGACAATGAGTGAAAGACGTGGAGAGTTGTCGATAGATATCGCATTTGCCTTGCCTTTGATGATGACGGTGGTTTTGTTACAACGGCTGATAAGGATCGAATGGGAAATTGAGGCTTCAATCTCAATTGGTTTTGTATCACCGTCGTAATTTTCCTATATTGAATTTAGCATATATCGAGAGGGAGACCTGGGGCTCAACCTACAATGTACCACTTATTTCCATCAAGGGTTTTAATGGGGGGTTTCTTGGTTCGCATGCTTTCTGGCTTAGGTTTCTTTCCAGGGGCCGGGCTCTTGGCGCGAGATATCGAGGATACGCTTGATTGACTATCGCTTCGTGTTGGGACTGTAGCACCGGCCCGCAATGATGGGTTCTTATGTGTCATTTGGTCTGCGCTCACTTTCTTCAGACCCTTTGTGACAGCCTCACCCTTGTTCAATTCCGAGAAGACGGCACCCAGGCCTCCAGCATTTGATGGTGCAGGTGCTGCTGGAACATTATCGAATTTAAGAGGTGGTGGCGGTGGTCCTGGTGGTGGAGGAGGAGGGGGAGGGGGAGGACCTCCTGCAGCTGGCGTACTCGAGGAACTAGACTCCTCGACGGTTTTCAATGCCTCGTCAAGTGATATTCCCTTTGCGTTCCAAGTTATTCCCTGAGGGAATGCTTCCTTTACATATTCAGCGAGATCTTTAAATATTTGATAGTATGCTTGTATCCATTGGACTTGTTTGGGGTCCCTATAAATCATTAGAACGTGGATAATTCAACATCAGTGGCTCTCTCACTTCTCCTTGTATTCTTTTAGAACTCGGTTACCCCAATATTGGGCAGAACCCAGCGATTCTTCGACATGTTTATGCGGCTTTGAGTCAACAGTTACCCATGCAACCACCCCAATGCTTTCGGACACAGCGCTGAGCTGATTGAACGAAGGGGAACCTCGGCCACCATCTCGAACCTCGCTGATTTCGCTTATAGCATCTTGCAGAGGTTTGATGAGTTGCATGAGCTGTGTTCCTCCCATGTCTGGCTTCTTGGCCTTTGTTGATACAAGTATGAACTTTCGCTGTGCGACAAACGTCTTCATTAAACTCGCGGCCTAAGAGACTGTCAGTTCCCTGGTTCACATTTTCTGCAACTATAACGTACTTGTTGTGCAAGCGGCCCTCCTAACTCTTCACTAAGTGTGACAAATTTCTTCACAGGTCCACTGATGAAGGAATCAAACTCTTCCACCGATTCTGGTAATGGCTCTGCTTTTGGCTTAACTGGCTCTGACGTGGCCGGAACTGTTGGTGGTAAAGGAGCTGCAACGGGTGCAGAAGAGGGAGATGCGCCATTGGACTTCGGGGGCTCAATTGTAGCAGATGCAATGTCTTCGAGTCTGGAAGTGGCAGCTTCTAGCCTGTGAACGAGAGCTGTCAGCATATCACTTGGAATTATGTGAACCATTGTATCTGGTTTGACAGCTATGTTGCTAGCTTTGGCAATTGCAGAAATGGAGTAGATAAATGAGGCAATTACCGTTTGATGAGGGTAGTCAGGTTATGCATATTATTTGCGGCCATATTTGCTGCAGGGTGCCTTCTTATGGTTCCAGGTGACAGCTTGGATAAGGGAACGATCAACACTTGCGACAGTGCGGGTAAAGAAGAATGGCACAAGGAAGTGGGAGAATCCCTATAAAGCTATGTATATATAAGAAAGATGGATTGGAGACGCAAAGAGAATTGTTAAGGGTTTTGAATAATTCTGCCGCCTAATAAAATGTAATGTAATTCCAGGCCACTACTTTGGGGACAGGTCAGGGGGAGCTCAAGGATATGAGGCCGAGACATGCCTGAATCATAAGGGAGACAAGGCTATTCCAACACTCTTGGCATAAAGGATGGAAGTCTCAGCCTTGTTCATAGTATGGCGTTAGGGATAGTCATAACAGCTGCACTGAGATTGTAGATTAGGAGGACGCTTGCATTTTTCAAGCTGACAAACAGCCCAAGAAGTAGAAAATTCATTATAAGGTATTCTAAGTTGATGCTTTTCTTAGGGCCATGCTCTCAAACCCACTATAGCCATTTAAAATTTCTAATCATTTACTAGCTAATACAATCCTGAAGTTAAGAGGATAAGATATGGAAAACGATGAAGATCTTGACAGAATCTCTCCGGAGCAGGAAATAGACTTCTGTACCCTGGGGATGTTTATAGTTGGTAAGATTGCTATTTTTCCTATGTATGGGTTTTTGGCTTCTCTCACGTATGCTGTGATTGAAGCACCTACTCTTTCTACCACGTTTAAAGGAACCGCTTTCGTTGATCTGTTTAAACTACACTTTCTTGCTTGGACTATAATCTCTGTTAGTTTCAGAATACTGAGCCATCCTGAACTGTTTCTAGTTCTAGATCAACAGATATAGGTTCTCCAAAGGTGAATATTGCCGTCACCAGCATGGATCCGGAAAATCAATTTAAAATCTACAAATTTTCTTGATCATAGAAATTGGACACATAGAAGTCTCCAAGGTTATTCCATACTTTCACAGCAGACTAAGCTTAGTGATGAAAAACACCCAAACACGTTGAGTGGATATTTGTCAAGGTCACAATTCGGGTTTACGCAAGAATTATTGAAATTCTGGTGCGAGGCTTTGAGCCACGTTTGGCTCTGGCTCATTTCCAAGGCTTCAATACGAATCTGGTTTTCAAGTATATTTCTGACGTAAATCATCCAGATGAGATACACTATCTCCCTCCAGTACCCTCAGTCTACGACATACTAGGCGGTGCAGGCTCATTTTCGGCGCTAGGAGCACGCATCTTCTCACCGCCTCCTTTGTCGCGAACTGTTTCGTGGATAGTTGATAAAGGCTCTGACTTCCCAGTTTCGATCGCTACCGAGATTGCTGCTTGGGACACATCCTGCATAGTCAGAGACGACCCTAGCCGTCTCACCACCCGTGGGTGGAATGGGTACGATGAACATCAAAATCGAGCATTTAGATATACGACTCCAAAATTGCGCCTTGATGAACATTCATTGACGCCCGAGCTACTCTTTTCGAAATCCTTTCATCTCATATGCTCCCCATCTCGGTGTACTGATCTCGTACGATCCATCTTGAGAAGGCGAAAAGCAATTAATCCAGGAGCTGATAAACCTATCTTCATCTGGGAGCCGGTGCCAGATTTGATGACGCCAGACGAGTTACTCAATACAACAAACGCGTTACCATATGTCGATATATGTAGTCCTAATCACAAAGAATTGGCTGCCTTGATGGGCGATCCAGATGAAGGCCTTGATCCCGCAACCGGTGAGATTTCAGCGGCTGCTGTAGAACGGGCCTGTGAACAGCTTTTAGGATCTATGCCGTTGCAAACGTTTGCTCTGGTAATAAGATGTGGAGAGAAAGGATGTTTCGTGGCTAAGAATGGAGGTCGTTCACGGCGGCCGTCAATTGCGAAGAGGAAACGACCCGCTAATCATGCCAGTAAGTCTAACTTAAACATAAGCTTTTCATCTTTTATGAACACTAACTTTGATCACCACAGGAGGCGGCCTTACACTAGACATGGACATGGAGTCACTATTCGCAGGTCTTATCTCCGCGGACGGTACAATGCAATTCGAGCGCGAGCGTCCAGCTGTCGATGCGGGAACCGAGCGCTGGCTCCCTCCATACTTTACTCAAGAAGCCCAGGCACGTGTGATAGATCCCACTGGTGGTGGGAACGGGTTTCTAGGTGGCCTTTCTAGCAAGTCAAAGCTCTGTTGTGTGCATTCCCTAGCTAACTGTCACAGTCGCACTTGCGCGTAACAAGCCTCTCATTGAAGCATCAGCATGGGGCAGCGTTGCAGCGAGTTTCTGCATCGAACAAATAGGCGTGCCTACACTCTCCGCCGATGCCGAAGGCCGTGAAACATGGAATGGTGAATCCGTGTCTGCTAGACTACAAGAGTTTATGGGACGTATTGAAAGGCTCGGAGTTTTGGATAAAATGAGTGCCGGGTTTGGGGAGATGGATTTGAGCTAAAGAATAATAATAAATGGGAGGATGAGTATACGAATTGGTGTGGACATTTATTGGCGTTTGGAATGGGCACACGAGCAATAGACGTGCAATGATAGACTTATGAGTGATCCAAAAATTCCACACTCCCTTTAATCATATATTTCTGTGGCAGAAGGCTCGCGTGAAATCTTCTTTTCTTTTACTAAAGTTGTCATAATTGGCAAGGCTCATTCAAGCCAGCCATATAATTTAAATTCCAGAGGACTAAGTATCCGTTGTAAAGGGTTTTAATTGGTTTCAGGGGTCAATTTGACTATCTAGGCACTTCAGTCCAGTTGCGGGGGCATTGATAATCCGTATCTGAATCATATTTCATAACCCAGATTGAGGAAGTTGCAAGTACCAGTTGTACATAATAGTTACAATCTCTATTAGTATTATGATGTGTCATGAAAGCAATTTGATACTTAAAGAGATTGAAAAACGCTAGTTAAACCAAAAGCTTACGCTAAAGCTTACACTAAGGCTTCTAACATAGTGCCACCACCCAATCGGAATGTAAAGGCACTCGCCTTCCTCCAATATGCAGTCCACGAACTTCGCCGATTTGAACAATGGGAACTTCTCATGAGCTGATGCTTGTTCCTCGGCTGTACCGTCCCAGCCCGCGAGAACTCCAATATCCGTTGCACTGGTGTTTCCCATATCGATACATTCATCTTCCAACCCTCGTGCATATAGCTTATCGCTTTCTCGCGGCGCGTACAGCCTCACGTATTTTCTACCAACAACTTGTGCTAAGATGTTGTGGTATGGATCCGTATGTAGTGGGCTGATCGTGCCTGCCGGGCCAAACCAGGCATTGAGCAATGGCTCTTCGAGCTGAGGAAGGTCCGCATGTTTAGATGCGAGCGGGGAGGTATGATGTGGAGGAGGAGGGTTTGTATAGCAATAATCAGGTATGGAGATGTCGAGACGTAGGGAAGGTATTTGGGCAAACAGATTGTGTTGTGCAAGATATCCAGAGGCAAGACTTGAGGGGGGTGGGTCTAACAGGATATATTGGTCCATAAACTGCTTGAAAGTGATGATCTTTTGACCCCAGCCTTCGTCGACGTAGCTCCGACCAGTTTCTATTGGCACCAGCCGTCGCCCGCCTATAGTTTTGGACAACAAATACTGAGGATTGGTCCATGGTCGTTCGTTTCTTGCAGGCCAGAATTCCAACGCGTTGGCTATTATCACCGGTTCTGGTCCGACATACTTATCCTGCGGCTGAAGCATATGTGCCTCGAATTTGTCAAAGGATGGCTCGCTCATTCTTGGTATAGAGAAGCAGCATTTTGGAACATACGCGCACGACTTTGGAAAACAATCGTGATTGCCACGCGTATCTGCGGAATCGAGTTTCAGTCTTTTCGATGGCGGATAATGCCGCTTGTGTTCAATTGCCTCTAGATGGCACTGCTGGAGAGCATTGAAGACCTGGCCAATGCTGTTTCTCGTTTCTACATCGGAAGGTGGCCCTGCCATAATCAGTGCCATATCAAGAGTCCTTACCAATTCGTCCATTGTACTATCTAGCATAGGAGTAGTCTTTCCACGTTCTTGACGTCCTGTCTCATCCCCATCTAGTGAATGCCCCCACATCTTCATCATTGCCAACAAGGAGAACTTTAGTAAGCTTGCTTCTCTGTATAAATCCCGCCAGCAGTTCGGAACGTCTTTAAAAGGAAACGCATAGAATTTCTCATTTGCGAGGGCGATTAAATCCTCGCATCTTTTGAGTAGGAGATCGTAGTCCCCCCGCTGTGTTCTTATCCCTTGAGATATCTGAACCAGTAGCCGGAGAACTGGCACGCCGCATGTTTTCAATGACAACTCTCTCTCCGCGGCCTCTTTCTCTGCTGAGCCAATGTATCTATCAGGTTTACATAGTGATTTCAAGCACACATCAATCAACACTTGCTGTGGGCAATTTTCCAGTTCGTGATCTTGAGAAATTTGATTCATACTGTCTGCGAGCTCTGTTTGGCATTGGCAGTGAGGTAGTGCATAATTAGAAAATCTCTCAGCTGGTGACTATTGAAAGCTGGCATGTCAAAAGTAGCTTGTAAAAAGTGCGCATAAATGTTTTTGCTGATGTCATGTTCACGATGTTTGCGAAGGGGGTGTGCTTGAAGTACTGTACTCGGAGGTGTAACTATCAATTTAAATATTGAATATCGAATATCCTCCGTACATTGCGACAGAGGATTACTTAGTAGATCATAGTTAAGATGACCTTTTTTATCGGATTCTATAATATTAATGAGAGCTTAAACTCGAAAAGTTGATTCCGAGCCTTTAATCAAATCAATTTCTGCATTCATGAATAGCGTAACATCTCTAAATAGCCTGCAGGTTTGTGCCCACTTCGATACTGGTATCATGCATTCTCGAGGATAGATACTCTACTTCTAGAAGTCTTCTCGTGTTTATTTTGACTCTATTGGTGACGTGACGCGTCTACGCGTCCACATTACAACTTTGCATACGGAAACTCATCTCTTGATAGGCTCTTCCGCGACTCGTATTCCATTTTAGCCGGGAGCTTACGTGGGGGTACTGAGTATAAGTATCTGACCGCTCCCTCCAACCACGCCTGTGCAGTTCATGCTTCTCGTTGTGATCAAACGGTTCGACACAACACGCCTAAGCTAAAACTTGAGAAAGGGGTGAAAACCTATTGTAGTTTTGGAGGACTCTGGTATATAGTTTTAGAAGAGCAAGTGTCTACGAGAAACACAACCTTAAGTTGTGTTACACTTGCTACGTGATCTTTGCAATATCAAGAAATAGTGCACCTATCGTGATGTTCAACACTGTCGGATTAACGTCCAGGCCTCGAGTCTCTGATCGCAAGCTTCGTTCCGATGACGCTGGAAAACCCCCAATCCCATCAGCGTCTACTGTACCGCAACAGCCCGTGAAGTCTTCGGGGGTCCACGAAGTCAGCCCAGAACAACTACAAGAGTTTATACTTGATGCCTTAGTTTTCAAGTCTATGACCGAGCGGCAGGAGGAGGTTGCGGAAGCGCACAAGGAAACATTCCAATGGGTATTCAAGAAGGATGCTTCACGTGATAGTGGTCATGGACATAACTTTCTGGATTGGTTACGAAGCAAGACGGACGAAGAAAGCAACACCTACTGGATCAGTGGAAAAGCCGGCTCCGGCAAATCTACCTTATTAAGATTCATCTACGACCATGATACTACCACGAGAGAGCTTCGCCGTTGGGCAGGTTCTAAACCATTTACTAAAGCTGGATTCTTCTTCTGGACGAGTGGATCTCTCGAACAGCGCTCTCAGACGGGTCTACTTCGTTCATTGCTCTACCAACTCTTGGACCAACATCGAGAACTCATTGAATTGGCATTTCCGAGTATTTGGGAGCGTTACAAGATAATGTCTACAAAAGAAAGAGTCAATGCCCCGATTTCATGGACGCTTGCTGACCTTATGAATGGTCTGAAGCTGTTCGTACAGCATGTGGTGGCAAAGGCTAAGATTTGTTTGTTCGTTGATGGACTGGATGAATTCGATGGCGACCATGCAGAGATAATCAGACTTTTCACAAATCTCATCGCATCTGGAAAAGGAAATGTCAAAGCCTGCTTGTCGAGTCGGCCGTGGCCAGTATTTCAAGAAGCTTTTGAGCCACTTCCTCATTTGACGCTGCATAGTTTGACTCTCAAAGACCGTCGGAAATACGTTGTCGACAAGTTCAAGCAAGATCCAAGAATGACAGAAATTCTCAAGAAGAACATCGACGAAGGCTCGGCTCTAATGGAGGAAATCGTCCAGCGAGCTGATGGTGTCTTTCTTTGGGTTATTCTCGTTGTCAAGTCATTATTAGAGCATCTCAAGTCAGATGATCAAATTTCGAATATCAAGAATCGACTCGACTTGCTCCCTACTGACCTGGACGAGTTCTTCCAATATATGCTATTCACTAAGCAGAAACAAGAGTTGGCGATTGTTGCTTCGCAAACTTTTCAGATGATTCGAAGCAGAGAAATTATAAGCGAATTTACAGGTATGAGATCATTTTAAGTTCTATCCCTTTATCCTAGGAAGTCTAGAGAGTAGCGTTCTCAAAAATATGCAACTGGAAATCAATGTCTAGAAAGGTTTCATCCAGGTATTTCACTTGGAAGATGTTGTTCAGCAAAGTAGTCTAATGAATATGATAGGCGATTATGACTTTGCGTCCCTCACTCTGTGGGAATTAACGCTCTCTCGAAATGATGACGCTGAGTTGGTACTACGTGGACCAATTGAGCAGCCATCTTCAAAAGAAGTGATGGACCTCTGTGCTGAGACGACTCGTCAGATTGAGAACTCATGTGCTGGCCTTTTAGAAATCCATTCCAAAGACTTAGGCGATGAATTAAATAATATGACACAAAGAAAAGTAACTTATGTGCACCGCACGGTGCGAGACTGGTGAGTCCATAAATTAACTTTAAGATATGGAAGCCTATACTTAATATATCAGGCTTGTTTACTCCGCCAAAGTGTGGGACGCGGTGCTTTTGTACACCAACGACTCCATATTTGATCCAAATATTCAACATCTCAAATCGTATATCCTACAATTAAAACTTCCCCTTCATAAACCTCGACAGCATCGAAGATTTCTGGAAAGATGGGATAAAATTGTTCTCACTCTTACTCATGCCCGATATGCCTCGCCACAACAAGAAAAAACAATTTGCGCACTGGTCGACGAACTAAACGAAACTCTATGTTATTACTGGCTTGAAAAACCATCTCAAGTAGATGATCACTGGGCTAGGAGTACTTTTGGGTCATACGAAGAAAGAGAGAAACGCAACGCAGTTATATCACATCCATTCTTATCATTGGCGACGAAATTTGGACTTGAGAAGTACGTCTCGAGCAAAATAGCTTCAACTATGCAGACTGAATCGGAGAACAACTACCACGGTGGAAAACCTATCTTAGGGTACGCCCTTGAGTTTCTGATTAACCGACGCCAGACTGTGTACCCTTTATCATCGCCCTCATTTGTCCAGACGCTTCTCGATATGAAACAAGACCCCAACCTCGTTTATTCGGATTTTAAAGGAAAGGAAGAGGCTCCCTGGCTTTGCTGCTTGAAACTTGTTCGTGAAGCATTGCGCCGCGAGTGGATTGATGTGTCGAACAAGAAAGAGCTCCAGAGATGGACTGAAATTGTGCATAGCCTTGTGCAGTGCGGTGCCGACGTCAACATGGTTATCCTAGCGGATACCTGGGATCCGAAAATCAGGGCACTAGCAGTGATCGAAGCTGTTTTGGAGAAGTTTGACGTGTCAGAGATTAGACGGGTTAGGGATCTTATGGTCGAAAGGGGGGCATCATAGGTGCTGGAATGAACCTTAGATATAGTCATTACTAGTTGTTGCGATCATGAAACTGACGTTTTAGCCATCATCCATAATCTATTAGACAAAATGAGCCTCGCTCATCTACTTTGAAGTCTTGCCTCGAGCTTCATATCTTCTCCAGACCTCCCATACACTTTCTGGAATTTCTACCACCGCTTTCCCATCCTGGATAATTACCCTCTTTGTCCCCGTGACTCCGTCCACAAACTTTAAATGATCCAGCGCCGCGCTCACCAGAAAGCGCTTCTCGTCCTCAAGAATAACCTCCAGGTAGTAATCTGTGCGCCAGGCTTCTTCCTCGAGCGTGAACATTGGTGTCTCGGTACCCGGGGTGGATTCGGCCGCCCCATCCCACGTGCTAAGCTCTTTTTGGAGGGTTTGGTCTGAGGATTGAAGAGGTGCGTGGATCTGCATGTTATTAGCGATATTGAAACAAAGCCAGCTAAATAAAGATATACCTGGGCGTAGTAGGAGTATCCGTAGGACAGAAACCATGGAGCTGCTAAGGCACCATGACGGAGCCAATTGGCTGAAAACTCTTCCGGGGTCGTTGATGGATTGCGCTTCAATAGAGCTTGTTTTGAATCCATGATTAATGAGCTGGCACTCTTTCTATTATCCAGAACAAAGAATGTCAAAAGGATTCGAGTTAGAAGGTGATTTGAGAGAGATGTGAACAGATATTAGTTGCCTGGTAGCGGCCAGTATGATCTAAGAACCATAGGATGTTAGGCTTTAAAGGTGGGGAACGCTGACTGAGCGTGGGTTACTTCGCTTAGTAAAGGGGTTCTGTTTTCTCGAACCTAATATTACTTCCTTATCTTTTGAGGTATAAATCCATATATGATAAGGCTTGATATTTGTCATTTATAATGGAGCACACAATGTATTTGGCTTAGGTTTCGAGCTTTAACGCGATGAATTAGCCTTGTTTCCTACTAATGATTAAGGTCTCCTACACAATATGCGTAAACTAACCCAATATGTACATGGATCTCTTGATTGGAATCCGTAAGCAGATCTATGCCGTTTATTCTTATGTGATACAAAACTATGCTGACATGACCTTCTATCTTACCTAAATATCTGAAGTAACGCATACGATATGCGGACATAAGGCCTTGAAGATAAATTCTAAGCGCAGATTTCTAAATGTGTCAAACATTAGTAGACATTTACTATCCGAGTTAGGCGCTTATTTAATTGATTTAAAAGCTGAAATTTTAATTATTGAGGAGGTTTCCTTATGGGTTACATCTTCCTATCAGATAAACGGTATTTTCGCACCATCGTCGAACTTCAGATGTCTCCTGAGTTCTTTCGTCATGAAAGCATCTCCAATTGCTCTCCAAGTCCAAGTTTTTCCTAAGCCAATACCTTCTACAATCGCATCCATTCCAAGAACTTGATTCAGAGTCAACACAAAATTCAACCTTGACTTTAACTTCTCCTTGCTGAGCTAATAGGAATTGATCATTAGCACGAATTTCCACAGTTCAATCCTCATACCAAATGCACCACGCCTCGGATTATATAGATAGACTTAAATTTCGGCATAGTACCTGAGATCTTCTAAGACCTCACCAGCATGCATCTGGTTCAAGCTACAGAACCATAAGGCTTAATGCAGTGTGGTAAAAAGGACTGGCCGAGAGTCTTCACTTACCTCAAAGAAATCCCAGGTACGCACTTCCACTATAACACACTTCAGCTTCTTGAACTTATGAATGTGCTGAATAGCAAAGATGTTGACACCAGTTGGTGAATCGGCTAGTAGTGTAAGATGAGTGATGTTTTCGGCAGCCGTTACTATAATCAGTTAGAATCTGTGTCCTAACAAACTTTTTTAAAAAATTGCAAGACCTACCACCTTTCGCCATACTGGAACACGCCAGAATGTCACTAATTTGCGGTCAGCTGTCATGGAGATCTATCAATTGCATGAAGATGTTTTATAAAATAAGAGATATTTAGTAGTGAGATAAACTTACGGAATGTAGAAGGTGACTTGACGTAGTAGATTTAGTATCTTTGTATCTAAAATGTCAACTATGTGAAGAGATGGATTAGCAGGTCACCAAGAATGTGGGTCAGAACAAGATACGTACTAGGACTGTTGTGCAGGATGCTGAAAAAATGCATATTGTTTCGGTAATAAATTGGCAATGCAGAGGCGTACAGGATTTTATTGACACGGACCGCTCGTAACAATGCTGGCTTCTTGTTGCCTTTTTTGACTAATCCGAACCCGAATATCATATCTCGAATCTCTTGTGGAAGGTTTATAAAGGGAAAGCTCTGGCTTGCAGCCTCCAAATATATTTCATTTTCACCCGGTTCCTTATGATGTCTTCCTACAAATCTCTTCAGGTTTGTAAGCTCTTTAGTCCAACAAGATATCTTTTGACGTACCGGAGCTGTTTCCCACTGTCTCATAGCTCTAATTTCTTTCTCACAATGACTGTGTTGATTACATTCAATGCCTGGGTGACCATGACTTCTCGGCAACCCTTTACATTTTTTTCGTGCTAGCCTGCGCTTTCTTTCGTATATTTCCCCAGGAGAACTGGTTCTTTTCCCCTCCTGCTTCTCACGCTCTGAATTTTGTTCTCGATTTCCCTTTAGACTATTGCCGTTGTGATTCAGAGCATGGGCTTGATAACGGTCCAAATTTTCCAGACGCTCCCATATTGTTGAGATCCCTTGGGGAGGAGCAGTAGTTTTTCTGACTTTCTCATTTAAAGGACATTGCAAGACGACACTCGCGGGGAATATATTGATCGCTCTTTGCTGAGCTGTTGCCGAACATCCTGGGGCACTACTGTGGTAGTCGGTCATTTTGACCAGTGTACACTATCAATGTATTGCTCAAGATTGATAGATAGCAGGAGCTTCATAGCAGGGGTTTTCTATTCCAGTTTGAGCCGTTTTTTATATGTATTTCCTAAAGTAGGTAAACTGTGAAGCGATCCATTTTTGTTGCTTAGACTCGGTTCAAAGCACTAGTAGCGGAGTTTCAATCGGGGCTGACTCCCACGCCATGGAAAACAAGCTCAAACTAGTGAAGCAAAGGATAATTTAGTTTGAGGACGGCTTCGTAAGTAGCTGATTTGAGTCATTGCAACCCTAAAATTTTACATTTTAAGGTAATAGGGACGCATTAGCAATTGATTTTAACGAGACAGGCGAAGGTTCTGAATCATTCTACTAAGTCTGGGAATACGCTAGCGTTCTTCTCCCCTTTCCATATTGGGTTTCCACTATGTGCAAAATATTTAGTAAGATAAATCCAATTTCGAGAATTGAAACTTCAAGCCAAAAGATATAGTCACTTACTCGTCATCAAATACTGCCCACTCGAAATGATTACAACCACCTTTCCCAGGCACATTACCAGCGTAACACATCCAAAAATATTTTCCCCAATTCTCTTTCTTTCTCTGCACAACTCTCAAAACAGTTGGTACATTGCACTTGCACTTTGGAGTGAATTTTGGATGTAGAGCTGCCTTGTAGTCTCGATAAGTTATATTTATTCTTTTGTTCCCAGATATCGGATGTGGATCGACGGTAAGGGATGGCGCTATGCTATGCTTCCATTCTTCTTGCATTTCGGCGTGCATAACAAGGAGCGAGTTGTGGGGAAGATGTATAGCAATTTGTCCTTCAGCATCAGATGCTTCTTGAGATTTTGTTTTGGAGTCTTCGTCTTGCGCAATAATCCGCCTCACCCGGAATTCGCGTGCCACACCTAGAGATATTGAGCCAATGGTTGCGCGAGGCCCGAGGTAGGTAAGTTGGTCGCTGTGATAGCCAACACTTTCAGTACCCCCAGAATAACAATTGACAATTGCTGCGTTGGGCTGCCACACGGCAGGGGATTGGTATTGGAGCTTCTTGCCACCGAAACATTCCTTGATACGTGTCGATATTTCACTATTCACTGCCTCTTGCACCTTTGGCGAAACCTTTTTCATGTGGGTAGTGAGTAATCTTACATCCTGTGAGATGTTAGAAAGGCTTTATTCACGGGCTGTGGTTTGATGAGAGTGTGAGCCAAAAGGCAATCTAGAAATTTGAGAAGTGGGAACGACTTAAATACAGTTTAGACTATCATCTAGATCTTAATCCATTTCTAGTTTAAGAACTGCAGTGCATGGGTGGAAGTAACTTGCCTCGATAAGACCTCCATTATAAATATATTCTGTCTTTTGAACACGTTGCTGGTCTGATCCTTCTACGTAAAAGCAATTTGTATGTGGGCTTTGGACAATATTATCGAACAGTTTGAAAGTCGTCCTCTGAAATGTGGTTGCCTCTAGTAGCAATTCTTTTAGTAAATCGTTGGCTTCCTCCGCTGGTAAGAAGTTATGTATAATAGAGCATGGAGTGTGCGCTGCAACATCCTCTGGACTGTATAGATGAAGTGTCTTCCCTCTTTTCGAAAGCAGTTTTGATTTCTTCGATGAGACTTCCGTGGTACTAGGTGGTGTCACGTATGTTGAAAGGGAGCTTTGATATCCGGTCGTAGTAGGTTTCTTAAGCGGTGATTTCGGATTTGTCAATGCAGCAGATGCTTCACCTACCGAACCATTGTGAGCCAACAATATATCCAAGATTGTTGATTGACCAATGTTTGGATGAAGAGAGGCTAGTATAGCCAACTTGAAGTCCGTAGAGTCATCGTCATTGAATTCTTCTTTACGATCTTCCAACGTTTCGGACGGTGGGCTGGAGATTCTCCTCCTCTTCCTTGTTACAAAGGTATCCATTGACTCAAAAGGAGATGGCAAATCAGGAGCTACTGAGTACTTTCCTCGTAGGATGGTAGGAACATTCCAATTCTATTATCAGTAGATATTAATCCTCAAGTGTGCTATCACAAGCGCCTATTCGAAGCAATTTAAGTAATGGAAATTTATTTGTATAAATGTTAGAGAACTAGACTCTACGTAAGCATCAGGAAGATATAAACGTTCTGCCGGGCGGTGAAGGTATATCTATCGCGACAACGCGACAGGCTATTATCACTTCTACACAGTGTCACGTGAAATTGCACTTTCCCTTTCAAACTCAAGCTCCTACAAGAAATCTTCTTGATGTATAAACTGCCGTGAATAAAAAGTTAAAACGCACTTACAAAATGTTTCTTACTTGAATTCTTCCGAAGAGTAGTCCTAAAGTGTCCTTCCAGTAGAACCATCTCATTGGAAACCCTCAAAGTAGGATACTTTCGATCGATCTTGAGATCTATTTATTGATTGAGTGCAGACCTAGATCATGTGAAGATAACTAAAATAGTGAAAACAGCAAAAAATACCACTTGTATAGAAATCCTAACTTAGGGTTTCAAGCGGCATCCAAAACTTGAACCAAGCCGCAAGACAGATGCTTTTTTGAAACATTTGATTTTGATTTTCATACTGATATAACACGAATTGTCAAGAATTTGCAAGTTAGATTTTCTATCTAGTGTAACTAATCTTAGATTCAAAAGCTGTTACCAAAATCATGATGTCAAAGGTTCCCAAAAAAGTCAAAAACATACAACAGTAGGGATTCGCTGGTGGTCACCCACCCAACTACTAGTCTACCGATCTGAGGCTTGTGTATGGCAGAGCGGACGGGATGCCCAATTCT
>Ga0247810_10001175_pt1 | contig 17699 bp, 11 predicted proteins | sample UWRJL119311C1_FD_179918 | JGI IMG/M metagenome (GOLD analysis project Ga0247810, IMG submission 179918) | Plant litter microbial communities from Arlington Agricultural Research Station in Wisconsin, United States - UWRJ-L119-311C-1 | ecosystem: Environmental > Terrestrial > Plant litter >...
GCATGAAGTCAAAAAACTCATCGGAATTAATCAAGATTTAACGGGAAGAACGGTTGTCATCATTGAAGATATTGTTGACACAGGCAATACTTTGGTTGAACTGAAAGCCATGTTTGAAGCCCAAAATGTAAAGGAATTGAAAATTGCCACGTTATTTTTAAAGCCCGAAGCCTACAAAAAAGACATAAAAATTGATTATATTGGTATTGAGATTCCAAACAAATTCATCGTTGGATTTGGATTGGATTATGACGGATTGGGCAGAAATATTCCAGAAATTTACCAATTAGCCGAATAAAATAAACACACAACTATATTACACACAGAATGATTAACATCGTATTATTTGGAAAGCCAGGAGCTGGAAAAGGAACACAAGCCGAATTCTTGAAAGAAAAATATAATTTGACGCACCTTTCAACAGGAGATATTTTTAGATTTAATATCAAAAATGAAACGGAATTAGGGAAATTAGCCAAAACCTATATGGACAAAGGCGACTTGGTTCCGGATGAAGTGACTATTCAAATGTTGCAAAGCGAGGTCGATAAAAATCTAGAATCAAAAGGTTTTCTTTTCGACGGATTTCCAAGAACGTTGTCTCAAGCAGAAGCTTTGGACGCGTTTTTAGAAAACAAAGGCGATAAAATTACGGCAACAGTGGCATTGGAAGCTGACGATGAAATTTTGGTGAAAAGATTGCTTGAAAGAGGAAAAACTTCTGGAAGACCTGACGACCAAGATGAAGAAAAAATCAGAAATCGTTACCAAGAATACAATGAAAAAACCGCGCCTTTGATGCAATATTACAAAGCGCAAGATAAATTTTATGCAGTGGACGGAATCGGTTCTATTGCTGAAATTACACATCGATTAAGTTCAGTAATCGATAGCCTTTAACTTAATTAACAAACCTTGGAAATAGCTATAATTTTCTTTTTAATCCTTTTGAATGGTGTTTTTTCGATGTCGGAAATTGCATTAATATCTGCGCGAAAAAACAGGTTGGAAACTTCAGCAAAAAAGGGGAATACCAGCGCTAAAACCGCTTTGGATTTGGCCAATTCACCAAACAAATTTTTGTCAACCGTTCAAATCGGAATCACATTAATCGGAATCTTAACGGGTATTTATTCAGGAGATAAGATTACCACAGACGTTAAACTTTTCATCGAAAGTTTTCCTGCGTTACAGCCTTATTCTGCCAATATTTCCGTGGGAATTGTGGTAGTCGTTTTGACTTTTTTCTCCTTGGTTTTGGGCGAATTGGTTCCAAAAAGAATCGGTTTAAATTATCCAGAAGCCATCGCAAAAATGGTTGCCGTGCCAATGAAAGTGATTTCAATTGTAACCGCGCCGTTCATCTGGTTATTGACAATTTCAACAGAATCGCTTTTAAAATTATTCAGAATCCGGCCAACTGCTGACGGTAAAGTTACAGAAGAAGAAATCAAGGCCATCATTAAAGAAGGAACCGAAGTCGGCGAAGTGCAGGAAATTGAGCAAGACATCGTGGAACGTGTTTTCCATATTGGCGACAGAAAAGTAAATTCGCTGATGACGCACAGAAAATCAGTTGATTACCTTTCTTTGCAGGACGATTTTGAAACGTTGAAACAAAAAGTTTTAGACGAAATTCACTCGGTGTATCCGGTTTGTGAAGAAAGTTTAGATGAAGTTGTCGGGGTGGTTTTGCTGAAAGATTTGTTCGCAAAATTTGAAACCGGAAATTTCAATTTACGAGATATAGTTAAGGAACCGGTGTATTTGATTGAGCACACTTCCGCGTACAAAGCGTTGGATATTTTCAAGAAAACAAAGGTGCATTACGCCATCGTTACTGACGAATACGGCATCACGCAAGGTATGATTACCTTGAATGACATCTTGGAAGCCTTGGTTGGCGACGCTTCTGATTTTTACCACGAAGAATTCCAATTGGTTGCCAGAGAAGACGGAACCTGGCTGGTTGACGGACATTATTCATTGCACGATTTCTTGACGTATTTCGACTTGGATGAACTGATTAATGACTACGAAGTTACAACCGTAAGCGGTCTTATTATGACCGAATTATCTTATATTCCAAAGCAAGGCGAAAAGCTAATTTGGAACTTATTCGAACTAGAAGTAATCGATATGGACGGCGTCAAAATCGACAAGGTGATGGTGCGTTCATTGAAAGAATAAAACAGATTGCTGATTTCGGTTAGCAGTTTTTTGAAACGAGTGGTTTAGGCATTTTCAGCAATCCATTTTCCCGCTTTCCGCTACAATCTTTTTCGTTTGTCACCTCGAGCGCAGTCGAGAGGCATTTTGCAAAACGAAAAAGGATTTCCGCTACAATCGGGGTTATGGAGTAAACCATTTAATGCAGGTCGTTAATAGGATGCGACAAAATTAAAAACAAGATATTTAGACATTTTTTAGACAAATTCGAGTCTGAAATCTAAAATCTAAAATCTGAAATCTAAAAAAATGACAGAGGATTTGAAATTAAAAGGAGGACAGCCAGTGGCTGTCAGGTATTTTTTTCGAATTGACGTTTAAAACAAAAAGAGAATGACTGAAGGTAACTTCGTAGACTACGTTAAGATTTATGTTTCTTCCGGAAAAGGAGGAAAAGGCTCAACGCATTTACATAGAGAGAAATTTATTGAAAAAGGTGGTCCAGATGGTGGAGATGGAGGTCGTGGCGGACACGTTTATTTAGTGGGAAACAAAGGACTTTGGACATTATTCCACTTAAAATTTGCCAAGCACGTGAAAGCCGGTCACGGTGGTGACGGCGGAAGCGCTAGAAGTACAGGTGCTGACGGAGAAGACAAATACATTGAAGTTCCGTTGGGAACTGTGGTTCGCGATAAAGAAACAAACGAAATTTTGTTTGAAATTACCGAAGACGGCGAGAAAAAAATCGTTGCCAAAGGTGGAAAAGGCGGTTTAGGAAACTGGCACTTCAGAAGTTCCACGAACCAAACGCCTAGATATTCCCAGCCAGGAATGCCAGCCAATGAAATTGATGTAATCTTGGAACTTAAAGTTTTAGCAGACGTTGGTTTGGTAGGTTTTCCAAATGCTGGAAAATCGACTTTGCTTTCTGTGCTGACTTCGGCGAAGCCAAAAATTGCGGACTATCCGTTTACGACCTTGAAACCAAATCTTGGAATTGTGGCTTACAGAGATTTTCAATCTTTTGTAATGGCTGATATCCCGGGAATTATTGAAGGCGCGGCAGAAGGAAAAGGTCTTGGACATTATTTCTTGAGACACATTGAAAGAAATTCGGTTTTATTGTTCTTGATTCCTGCAGATGCGGACGATATCAAAAAAGAATATGAAATTCTGCTAGACGAATTGCGCCGTTACAATCCAGAGATTTTGGATAAGGAACGTTTCATTGTAATTTCTAAATCCGATATGTTGGATGAGGAATTGCAGAAGGAAATGAAAGCGCAATTGGACTCTGAATTTAAAGGGTTGAAGTATCATTTTATATCTTCTATAGCTAATCAAGGTCTGGTTGAATTAAAAGACAAACTTTGGGAAATGCTGAATTCAGAGGAAAACCAATTATAAAATTAAAAGCTACTTTCGAGTAGCTTTTTTTATGGATTTGCTTAAACAAACTTTTGTTCTTTGGTAAAAACAAAAAATTACGTTAAAAACAATTCTCGTTTTTGAGATTTTACGAATTTCGGATATATAAAAAATTAAAAAGATTTATATTCGCAACGCTAAAATTTGCGCAAAATGCCGTAACATAAGTTTACCACTTGCGTCCAACTTGGCAAATCAAATAAACTATCTAAATTTTACTACATGAAAAAAGTAATTTTATCTTTAATTATGGCGGTTATGCTTGTTCCGGCAAGTGTAAAGGCTGATGAAGGTATGTGGTTCTTGATGTTCATTGAACGTTTGAACCACCGCGATATGCAAAAAATGGGTCTTCAGTTGACTTCTGAAGAAATTTACAGCATTAACCATTCAAGTATCAAAGACGCTATCGTTCAATTTAACGGTGGTTGTACTGCAGAAATCGTTTCAAACCAAGGTCTTGTCTTGACAAACCACCACTGTGGTTATGACGCCATTGCTGAAGTTTCTACGCCAGAAGCCAATTATTTGAGAGATGGTTTTTGGGCAAAAGACAAAAAAGCGGAGATTAAACCAAGCTCGCTGTATGTTCGTTTCTTCGTAAGAATGGATGACGTTTCAAAAAGAATTTTGGCGAAATTAACTCCGTCAATGACTGAAGCGGAAAGAAACAAAGCGATTCAGCAAGAAAGTGCTTTAATCGAAAAAGAAAATAACGAAGGCGGAAAATATACTGTTTCTGTTCGTTCTTTCTTCCAAAACAATGAATTCTACTATTTTGTGTACCAAGATTTTAAAGACGTTCGTTTGGTGGGAACACCGCCAGAAAGCGTTGGAAAATTTGGTGGAGACACTGACAACTGGGAATGGCCACGTCACACCGGAGATTTCTCGATGTTTAGAGTTTACGCTGATAAAGACGGTAATCCTGCAGAATATTCTGAAAACAATGTGCCGTTGAAACCAAAACACCACTTGCCAATCAGCTTGAAGGGTGTTCAGGAAAATGATTTCGCCATGATTTTAGGTTACCCAGGAAGAACAAACCGTTGGATGCCAGCTGGTGGAATTGAGCAAAACGTGAAGTTTGCTTATCCTGCTTGGGTTGAAGGTTCTAAAACTGGAATGGACGCGATGAAAGTTCACATGGATAAAAGCGACCAAGTGCGTTTGAATTATGCTTCAAAATATGCTTCTGTTGCGAATTATTGGAAAAACCGTCAAGGAATGATTGATGCTTTGACCAAATTTAAAACAGCTGATACCAAAGCAAAAGCGGAGGCAGAGTTCAATAAATGGGCGAACAAATCAGAAAATAAAGCAAAATATGGCGATGTTGTTGCAACAATCAACAAATATTACGCAGCGACAAACGAAAAATCAAGACATGATAACTATCTGACTTCTGTGTTGAGAAACAGTACTTTTGGTGCTGGTCCAGCGACTATCGGTCAAGGAGTTGAATATTATGTAGCTCAAAATGATGCTAAAAAAGCGGAAGTTTTGCCTAAATTACAAGAGCAAATCAATGCAGGTTTTGAAGGAATGTATCTTCCGTTAGAAAGAGATGTATTAATTGCAGAGTTGAATTTGTACAACAAAAAATCGGGTTATCCAGTGGCGCCTTACGTGGCAGAATTGGCTAAAACAAACGGCGGTGATTTCACTAAATTTGTTGACGAAGCTTTGGCGACAAGTGTTTTTGCTTCAAAAGAAAAAGCAGAAGCTTTCCTTAAAAATCCAAATGTTGACCAATTAAAGGAAGACAAATTGTACCAACTTTCTTCTAGCTTGTTAACAACTTACAGAGCAAAATCTGAAGAGTTAACGAAATTGGAAAACGATTACCAAAAGTCTTTCCGTCTTTTAGTAGAAGGTTTAAGAGAATCAAAACTGAACAAAATCCAATATCCAGATGCCAATTCAACATTGCGTTTGACTTACGGAAAAGTTCGTTCTTTGCCTGCTGACAAAAGAAATGACGCAAAAATCAATAACTACACGACGCTTCAAGGAACTGTAAAAAAATACAAGCCAAACGACCAAGAGTTTGACATGCCAAAAAGGTTGATTGAATTGAACGAGAAAAAAGATTTTGGTCAATATGCTGACAAAGCGGGTTACATGCCAGTAAACTTTTTGACTGACAACGATATCACAGGAGGAAATTCAGGTTCGCCAGTTCTAAACGGAAAAGGAGAATTAATTGGAGTTGCATTTGACGGAAACATCGAAGCAATGGCTGGTGACGTTATCTTTGACCCAAAATTACAAAGAACTATCAACGTTGATATTCGCTACGTTTTGTTCATCATCGACAAATACGCTGGAGCAAAACACATCGTTGACGAAATGACAATCGTAAAATAATTTAGTATAAATTATTAGTTCAAATTTATATTTTGAAAATCCGTTTCGGGAAACTGAAACGGATTTTTTTATGCAAAAGTTTGATATATAATGGAAACTATTATATTTGCGAAAAAAAATTATGAAGAAAAGTCTCCTTTTATTAGCCTTATTTTATTCTGTCGTTTGTTTTTCTCAAAAAAATGAAACCACGCACACTTTTAAATCAAACAATGAGACTTTTGCCTATAAAGAAGTGGATTACTCAAAATATGGGGTGGCTCAAATCTTTGTGTATTTCTATGAAAGCAGCGAAAAGAATGCAAAAACGCAGCAAAATGCAACCAACTGTCTGAGGAAGGAATCTAACATTTACCACACTTTTTATTACTTCATCGAACTTCCAAAGGGCAGGACACAGGAACAAAAAGAAACAATTTTTGCGGACTTTATGAAGCTGATAACTGTAAAGCACAACTTTAGAATGACCGACCTGTATCTTAATTTCGATGTGGATTACGCCAGAAAGTACAGCGAAGAAATTCAAGAAGATGGCAGAAACAACACCATAAAACGTGTCGTAATCAACCTGACGTCAGATGCGGTTTGCAAAAGTTTGGATATCGTCAGATAACTATTCTTCAATTTTCACTCGAATTCCTTTTGTATGGCTTGAAAATTCAGGAGCATAAATGCTTTGAATGGTCGAAATTCCGTTTGAGAAATCACCAAGATTGTTTACCCGGATGTCGTATTCTAAGACAAATTTTCCTTTATTGATTTTATCAAAGAAAAAGTGCGTTGCCACGTCTTTCGTGCTTTGGTAATAGCCCAGTCCGTTTTGCCATTTGTATTTTGAAAGTACATCAATCGGTTCAAAGCAAGACGCTCTCATATCTTTTAAATGAACAAAATCCATATCTTCTTTGGTTAAAATTATCAATCGCACGGTAACCAAATTGCCAATTTTTAACGGCTTTTCGTTTGTAATTTTTTGCAATTGATGTCCTTCGGAAGTCGCCACTTTTTGAAACAATTCCTTTTCAATCGTCATAGGGCTGTCTTGGCTCGATTTTATCTTGTCCAAATCTTCAAGATATTGCCAATAAAAACCGCCGAACCCAGGAACTTCTGAGGTGTTTTTAACGGAAACTGTCGCCATTTCTTTGCTGATTTCATCTGAATTCCAATTCATTTTGATGTAACCCGTCCCAGCTTCCTTTTCGTTTTCAGAAAGCTTTTTGGTCATTATTTTTTCATCACCTAATTTGATTATCGTTTTGTCTTTCACAGAAATCCAGTCGTTTCCTTGCATCAACAAAGCGTAAACGGCTTCGGTTGTTGCTTTCGTGGTCGGCCAGTTTTTATTCTGTTTGTTTTTCAATAGCCAAACTTTCATAGCATCGACTGATTTTTTATCGTTTTCAATTTCCGCGAAAGCCTCGATTAACAAAGCCTGCGTTTCAATTGGCGCTTGGTACCAATACCACCCTGATTTATTTTCTATCCAATACATTCCCCAATCTTCATTGTATGAAGAAGTCTGGCGCAGATTTTCTAGAATTTTTTTCGCTGTTTCTTTTTCTCCAAAACGGTTCAAGACCAAACTCGCCAATCCTTTTTCATACAGCGAATAGTTTAGCCAATTTTCTTTGATTTCGCTCATATATCTTTTGGTGATTGATACGCTTTTTTCATCCAACGGATATTTTTCCAAATAAAAACTTCTGGCGTATAAATAATGAAGATTGTCATAAGGATAATTCCAAATCAGCTTTTGGGACGTTCTGGCCGTTTCAGAAATTTTATGTCTTTCGAAGAATTTTTGGTCTAAAAAGCCTACGCCGTTTTTGGTCATTTCGTCAAAATCTCCTGTAGCATTTTTCGATAATTTCTGCAAATGTCCCAAGCCAGAGATGATATGTCTTGTGATGTATTCGCTTTCGTTGCCGTCATCAAACCAAGCAAATCCGCCTGAAGATTTCTGCTTTTTGGCCAATTTTTCCAAGATTGCTTTCTGAGAATCTTTCATCTTTTGCATGTCAAACAGCGTTGCCAGATTTTTCTTTTTTTCTTCTTCGCTTTGCGCATCCATAATCCAAGGCGTTTCCGCAAGCAACACTGACTTCAGCTCTTCGTTCTGCTGTAATTTTGAAATTGGTTTTTCGGATTTTTTCCAAGATTCAAAGACTGCTGCGATTTTTGGATTGCTATTTACAATCTCAGAAGCTAAAGCATTGGCATAATATCTGGCGAAAGTCTGCTCGGCACATTCGTGTTCAAATTCCATCAGGTAAGGTAGTGCTTGAATCGCAAGCCAAGTGGGATTTGAAGTGTACTCAAACGTCAATTGCTGGTTTCGCAACGTGGTTGACGTATTGTTTTTCAAGCTTTCAAACGTATATTCTTTACTGGAATTCTCGCGAACCCAAACCGGAATGCTTTCCGTAACCAGTATATTGTTCGTCAAAACCGGAAGAATATTTTCTTCGCCGTCTGAATAATTTCCGGCTTTCGCCACGATTTTATATTGAACGCCCTGCAAACCTTCGGGAATAAATATTTTCCAAGATACAGATGTGTTGCCGGCAGCATCGATTTTGAATGATTTGGCACTATTTATATTCAGCATTTTTGCGTCAACCGGTTCCATCGAAACGGCGTCGAAAAGCTGTAACATCGCTAATCCTGATTTTGCTTCTGGAGTCAGGTTTGATATTTTTGTCGTGATTGTTATGCTGTCTTTTTCACGTAAGAATCTCGGAAGGTTAGGAGTTACCATTAGTTCTTTTTGAGTGACAACCAATTTTTCCAGGTATGCCGAATTGGCTTTTTTGTCGTGTGCTAAAAGGCGCAATTTCCATTGGGTCAATGCTTCTGGAGTCGTGAAATTAAATGAAAAGTTTCCGCTTTTATCGGTGCGGATTTGAGGATAGAAAAACGCCGTCTCGTTGAAATTTTTTCGCGTTTTCACATTTCCAAGTTCAGCAACAGCTCGTTTTGTTGTGACTACAATTACGCCATTTACGCCTTCAGAGCCGTAAAGCGCAGCGCCTTGAGCTCCTCTTAACGTGGTAATATCGTATAGGTCTGTCGCAGCTAGTTGCTCTAGATTTTCGACAGAAGCTATCCTGCCATCGATAACTACGAGCGGTTTGTTGTCTGACTGGGTGGAACGGGCGCCTCTGAAGACTACTCTGTCTGATGACTGTGGTGATAATCCAGCGACAGTTCCTGTTATTGTTTGCGGAGTTGCCAAGTAGCTTGAGGTTACAGCATGAGATTTTCTTTTAATTCCAATATTTCCAGTAATAACGACTTGACCAATGGTAATGTCATACGAAAGTTCCACATTGGTGACATAATTACTGATGGGGGCGGCATAATCATCATAGCCTACAAAGGAAATATTTATTGTATCTCCCATCTTTCCTTTAATAAAATAAAATCCTTCGGTGTCAGTTTGAGTTTTCGTGTTCGTGCCTGTAATGTGTACGCTGGCGCCCGGCACCGGACCCGAAATATCCGTTACTCTTCCAGATATAATGCCCGACTCTGCATTCGATACTTTTTGCAATACGTAAAGGCTGTAAGCATATTGATTCACTTTTGAGTTTAAAAAGTCAAAACCAAACCAATTCATTTCTGTCTTTGGATTAGTAAAAATTTTATCTAATACAGGAAAATTTGAAAAATTAAAGTTGTTTTGATTGTACGAGGGCGATGCAGATCTAAGATACGGATGATCGTCATTGACATAAAATAAGTCAGAATTCCACTTTTCCTCATTAATTTTATCGAGTGACGAATCATACATCGAAGCTAAAATTTCAGATGGCTCCTTTTTGTTTTTTTTGTTATTAATTGAGAACGACCAAGTCTCATTCTGTCCGGGTTCCAGCTTGCTTCTGAAACTCTGAACTTCAATATTCTTTTTTTCCTCTTCAACAAGATTGATTATTATTTCTTCTTGATAATTTCGATTTTCCCAAGTAATAAATGCTCGGATAGTAACCGGCCCAACAGCATTCTTTTTTACAGGCACTTTAAAGATTTCACTGCCGTTATCCAAAGCAATTATTTTTTTGAATAACGATTCATTTTGGTATGTAGCCTCGGTAAAAACATACAATTTTGGCACGCCAGCGGCCATTTTTACTAATGCAAAACCATCTGCCTCCGGATTTTTATTCAAAACGCTGAATTGAAATAGCTCATTGTCAGCAGTTTTTTTGTCAGACTCTTTTATAAGATTGAAAAATGAGGTTGTTTCAATTTCATTTTTAAAATTATCTTTCGCCGTAAAGTAGATTTTATAATTTCCAGCTTCCCAATTTTTTAAATCAGGGAATGCAATATTTTTGGAGTCATTAGTGTCTATTTTTTTGACGAGTACAAGCGCGCTATCCTCTCTATTTCTAATTTGCTGCGGTTCATCGTAAGCGTCGAAAGGAAACAATTTTTGGTGGATTTCTTTTGGTATGGCTTGTATGTCTGGAGTTTCCCAATTGCGAAATTTTAAGACGCGGGTTGGTGATTTCAGCTTATAAATTTTTAATTCGCCTTTCACTGGCGTAAACTGATTGTTTAAATTAGTACTGTTGACTAAAATTTCTTGTGGGTGATTTGAAAAAATTTCATTGTCAACACTCATGCTCACGGCCACTGTGTGAAATCCTGCTTTTACGGTGGAAGAATTTTTTTGTGTCTCACCATTGATATCCGTTACCGTTGCCTCAATATTGTAATAGATAACGGGTCTGTTTGACGCAACAACTTCTTTATCAGCAACCGCCATGATTTTAATTTCAAAGTTGCCATGGGCATCTGTTTCAGCTTCCCCAGTAATCAATGTATCATCATCACCTTCGGTAGGGAAATTTTCCCAAGTTTTGTCATACGTTCCATATTGGTAAATAACGTACGTTACCTTTGCATTTGAAACTAGTGCGCCATTAAAAGATACTGCTTTTCCTTTTACGGTCAATTGCTGATTTAATACAAAATTTTCTTTGATTGGTTCAAAGACAACTTCAAAATTAGGACGTTTGTATTCTTCCACTCTAAAATAGAGCGCATTGTATTCTAAGTATTTTATATCGTTCCAAAACGGATGCTTTTTGCTTTTTTTATCGTATAATTTATCATTTTCAAATTCATCATCTTTCTCAAAGCTTAATTTAAATTGGCCATTCATAGCATTCTTAGGCAGTGAAAACTCACCCGAAATCGAGCCAAACTCATTCGTTTTTATACGTTTTTTGTAAAATTCCTGTCCTTTACCATCCTCGGCAACTACATTTAAGTAAACATCAGACGCCACGCGTGATTCGTCATCATTTGCTGCAGTCAGAATGCCTTTGAAAAAAACGTTTTGCCCGGGTCTGTATATGGCCCTGTCAGTAAAAATTGAGACTCTTCCCACCTTTTTTCCGCCTTTCTGTTTGTACTCTCTGCTGTAATTATCTTTCCTGAAATAGTGGGCTAGGGTATCGTTTCCATGAATGATTTTTAAAATTTGGCTGTCGTTTCTGGTGTCAAATCGACCAAATCCGTCTTGGTTTGTAGTAATGAAAGCATCCTTAAATTTTAAGATTACCTCTTTCAGCGGTTCGCCCGTTTTTCTGTGAACAACTTGAAATTCGTCCGCTGTTTGTAATGTTTTGGTATAAAGTTGGAGCGCTGTGCTTTTTATAGTAGCATAGGAATAAATATCGTTTTTAGAAACCGGGCCATTCGTTATCTTAAAAAATACAATGTAATTTCCAGCTTCAAGCGAAGGCAAAATTACTTCTGTTGAATGGCTGTTGTAATCATTCTGATTGGGTAAAATAAGTTCAAAATTTTTATAGGGTTTACGATTGTTTGCGTAATCCAGATACAAACTGTCATTAGATTTTTTATAATAATAATCGGAATTTGTGGCTTCGACTTCAAATTCAGCAGGAACTTTGTAAAGACTGCCAAAGAGCGTATCGACATTTTTAAAATTCAATAATGCTTTGTTTGGCTGGTTTGGCAGTACAAATTTTTCGCTGGTTACCTTAATATGTTTTTGCAATAAGGAAGTTTTTATTGCCTGCGCGTGCAAGATACTGTTAGCTTCATTTCTTTGAATTATAGTGTCGCAAATTTCCATTGCGAACTTGTTGTAATTCGGATTTTTTGACGATTTGCTAATATAAACTGACGCCAATTTTAATAAAAAGGGAGTGTTGACCTTAGGTGGAAATTTAGCTGACTGTGCTTTTAATGCGCCGACAATTTCCTCTGAATTTAAATCGTGGTCATAAAGGTAAGTCAACCGTTTTAAAACCACAGACGACAACGAATTCAAATCATTATTTTTAAGATAGTAAGCTTCTAATTTTTGGAAATAGCGGAGTTTAGCCAGAACATTTTTGGTTGCAGAAGATGGCAGAATTAATTTAGAAAATATTTCCGTTTCGCCATAAAGCGCCTCTTTATTTTGGCTGAAGAATTGCTTCTCGTTTTTGCTCAAACTCCCATAAAACTTAATTTTTTCGATATGTTTTTCGACTAAAAAATCATAAAGGGAACGGTTTAAGTTTTTATCATTTTCTGCGAAATCAATTATTTTTTCAAATTTTTTTAAGGGTGTCGATGCTAAAATCGCTTCGTTTTCCACACTTTTATAAGAAGCTTTTTCAATTTCTTTAGCAAAAGTTTGAGACGACCAAGTTCTAAAATCAGGGTTTTCTGAACTGTCTTTTAAAGCGGTTCGGTTTATTTTGTATCGATAAAGGGTAAGGTAATCGTTTAAAAAAGAACTGTATAGATAGTAAAATAGAGCTTGAGTAGGCAAGTCCTGTGTCGCCATTTCTGTTCTCAAATTCTTTATTATCTTGTATTGCGCATCTTCTTCTAAAACATGTGCAAATTTTGATTGGTAAAGGAAGGTTCTGACGATTTCGGAGGCATCGCCGTTTTTTTTCGCTTTCTTATAAATTTTTGAAACTTCTACTGAAGCCAATTTCACCTTGCCTTCGCGCTCCAGTACATAAACTTGCCTCCAATTTCTCTCAAAATTTTGAGAAAAACCAGCAATTGAAATCAATAAAGCGAGCAGTAGTAAAAGTTTCTTCATGACGGAGTATTTCTTATAAGGAGTATAAAATTTTACAAAAGGTTGGGAAGAAAGTTGATTTTCTTACAATTTTATTTCCCTTACAATATAAAGCATTTTATTTCACATAGAATCATTTTAAATTGAGGCATTATTTTTGCCTGAATTTAGTACTTTTGACAAAACCAAAAGGCTAGAAAAAAACATTCGATGAGAGTATTCCAAATACTGATTTTCTTTTTCACGATTTCCATTTCGGCGCAGACTTCCTTTGAAAAAGCAGAAAAGCTTTTTGAACAGGGAAATTATGCCAAAGCCAAAACCATATTCAAATCGATTTTGGTCAAAAATCCAAAAGACTTAAAATCGCTGGAATATTTGGGTGATATCGAGTGCCATGATGCCGATTGGGACACCGCCTTGACGTATTACGAGCGATTAAAAACCGTCAAGCCAACTGAGGCTGATTATTTTTACAAATACGGCGGCGCGCTTGGAATGAAAGCCAAGGAGAGCAACAAATTCAAGGCTCTCGGAATGATTGATGAAGTGGAAGCCTCTTTTGTGAAAGCCATAAAATTAGATTCAAAACACATCGGCGCGCGTTGGGCCTTGATAGAATTGTATTTGCAGTTGCCAGCAATAGTTGGCGGAAGCGAGAAAAAAGCGCAAAAATATGCTTCAGAATTACTGAAAATTTCTGCCGTTGACGGATATTTGTCTAAAGGGCACATTGCTGAATATTTCAAGAGGTATATTGAAGCTGAAAAAAATTATAAAAAAGCAGTGGAAATTGGCGGTTCAAAAACAACCTACCAAAAACTGGCCGATTTGTACAAAAATAAAATGAAACAGCCAGAGAAAGCTAAAGCCACACTGGACGAATTCACCGAAAAAAGCAAAACATAATTGAAGATTTAGTTTCGGCTTAAAATGAAGCCTGAAATCTGAAATCTAAAATCTGAAATCTAAAAATGAGAACACATTTCATCGCAATTGGCGGCAGCGCGATGCACAACTTAGCGCTAGCATTACATAACAAAGGATATAAAGTAACCGGAAGCGACGACGCCATTTTTGAACCGTCAAAAACGCGCTTGGATAAAAAAGGATTGTTGCCTGAGGAATTGGGCTGGTTTCCTGAGAAAATTACTTCTGATATTGAATCAGTAATTCTTGGAATGCATGCCAAAGCGGATAATCCAGAACTTTTGAAAGCACAGGAATTAGGCCTGAAAATTTATTCGTATCCAGAGTTTTTATACGAGCAGTCAAAAAATAAAACCCGCGTTGTCATTGGTGGCTCTCACGGAAAAACCACGATTACTTCGATGATTTTGCACGTGATGCACTACCATAATATTAATGTGGATTACATGGTTGGCGCGCAACTGGAAGGTTTTGACACGATGGTTCATTTGACAGAAGAGAATGATTTCATAGTCTTGGAAGGGGACGAATATTTGTCTTCGCCAATGGACAGACGTCCTAAATTTCATTTGTATCAGCCAAATATCGCTCTGATTTCTGGAATTGCTTGGGACCATATCAATGTGTTTCCAACCTATGAAAATTATGTGGAGCAATTTGAGATTTTCATCCAAAAGATTACAAACGGAGGCATTTTGGTTTACAACGAAGATGATGCGGAAGTAAAAAGAGTGGCCGAAGCTTCGACAAACCCAATCCGAAGAATTCCTTATTCCACTCCGAAATATTCTGTTGAAAATGGCGTGACCTTATTAGAAACTCCAGAAGGAGCAATGCCAATCGAAGTTTTTGGTGCGCACAATTTAAACAACTTGGCCGGAGCCAAATGGATTTGCCAAAATATGGGCGTTGACGAAGCCGATTTTTACGAAGCAATTGCCAGTTTCAAAGGTGCTTCCAAACGCCTTGAAAAAATTGCTGAAAACAAAAATAATGTAGCCTACAAAGATTTTGCGCATTCGCCGAGCAAAGTTGCCGCAACAACTAAAGCGGTAAAAGAACAATATCCAGACCGCCAATTAATTGCGTGTTTGGAATTGCATACCTACAGCAGTTTGAACGCAGAATTTTTGAAAGAATATGAAGGAGCACTCGACAATGCTGATGTTGCCGTAGTTTTTTATTCTCCAGATGCAGTTAAAATCAAGCAGTTGGATGAAGTGAGCTATGAGCAGATTGCCAAAGCTTTCAACCGCGAAGACTTAGTAATTTACACCAATCCGGCCGCTTTCAAAGAATATTTGTACCACTTGAAATTTGACACCGAAAAAATAGCCTTGCTCTTAATGAGTTCCGGAAATTACGGCGGATTGAATTTTGATGAAGTAAAAACGCTGTTTAATTAGAAAATTTGGCAATGTGAAAATTAGATATTGACTAATTATCTAATTTTCACATTATCTAACTTAAACCGATAATGTCCCGTCAAATCGTATCTAAAAAGGCAGTCTTCTAAAACCTGTCCCGCGCCCACATTATGAACAATCAAATTCCGCTTTCCATCAGCGGATTTTTTATGCGTCACAATCCCGATGTGCGGCAATTTTCCGTTGATTTTCCAAGTCACCAAGTCGCCCGTTTTATAATCGGAAGCCTTTTCTGAAGCGCCCAGACTCTGTCCAAAACGCGTAAAATAAACCTGCAAATTCGGAACTCTTCGGTGGTCAATATTGGTATCGGGCTTTTTCAATCCCCAGGATTTTGGGTATTTTGAAAAGTTAGCTTTCATATCTTCATGTACTTCTTTTTGCAAATCAATACCCAGTTTTCGGTACGCGCGAATCACGACATCCGTGCAAACGCCTTTGTCTTTGGGCACATCGCCATTTGGATATTTTATCGAAAAATATTTTGGGTCATAGTCCACCTTGTCTTTCGTTAGCGAAATGGCCGCGTCAGAAAGTTTGTCATAAAACGTTTTTTCAACTTTAATAGATGAAATTCCTAAAAAAAATAACAAAATGTAAATTGATTTCATATCTTAGATTTGATATTCAAACGAATAGTATTGTAAGAAAATTATAAACCAACTAAAAAAAATATTTGCCAGATGGAAGAAAACACTCCCTTTTCGATAAAATATTGGGCGGAAGACGACAAGCCTCGTGAGAAATTAATGCTGAAAGGAAAAGCAGCTTTAAGCGACGCCGAACTGATTGCCATCTTAATTGGCTCCGGAAATCGGGATGAAAGCGCTGTCGATTTAAGCAAAAGAATCCTGGCCAGCGTTGAAAACTTAAACGCTTTGGGCAAGCTATCGCTTCAGCAATTAACCAATTTCAAAGGAATCGGCGAAGCCAAAGCCATTTCCATCATTGCCGCCATGGAATTGGGACGCAGACGCCGCGCGGAAGAAACCGTTGAACTTACAAAAATTACTTCCAGCAGAATTGCTTACGAAATCATGCAGCCGATAATCGGCGAACTGCCGCATGAAGAATTTTGGATTTTATACCTTAATAATTCCAATAAAGTGGTTTACAAATCGCAGTTGAGCAAGGGCGGGATTACAGGAACCGTCGTAGATATTCGGCTGGTCTTTAAAGTAGCTTTGGAACAAAATGCCACAGGAATTATTTTGAGCCACAACCATCCATCTGGAGTTTTAGTGGCAAGCGACGCCGACCGGCAGATAACCCGCCGATTAAAATTGGCTGGTGATAATCTCGATATCAAAGTTTTAGACCATATAATCGTGACTGAAAAAGGCTATTTCAGCTTTGCCGACGAAGGAATTTTATAGGCTTTGGTTAACATTTTTTTGCGGAGTAATTGTTATCTTGCAGGCTCTTGTAAAAAAGAAGTTAGTTATGATTCAAACAAAAAATATCACTTTTTCATACACCGAAAAAGTGAATTTTGCTTTTCCAGATATTCACGCCGAAAGTGGTGAAACGCTTTTAATCACAGGCGGTTCGGGAAAAGGAAAGACAACTTTACTGCATCTGTTGGGCGGTTTGCTTCGTCCAAAATCAGGGTCGATTTTAATTGGAAATACGGAAATTTCTGCGCTTTCTGAAAAGCAACTGGACCAATTCAGGGGAAAAAATATCGGGCTTGTTTTACAGCAATCACACTTCGTGGAAGCTTTTTCAGTGTTAGAAAATATAACCATCGCTTCCTGGCTGAGCACCGGAAAAAAATCGGAAGAAAAAGCAAAATCACTTTTGAAACAATTGGATTTGGAAGACCAAATGCACAAGCTGACTTCGCAATTGAGTGTGGGGCAACAACAAAGAGTTTCCATCGCAAGAGCTTTGATTAATGAACCCAAATTGCTTTTGGCAGACGAACCAACGTCGAGTTTAGATGACGAAAATGCCTTCAAAGTTGCCGATTTGTTGAGTAATTTATCGAAAGAATATAAAGCTTCGTTGATAATCGTGACACACGACCAGCGATTAAAAGACCGATTTTCTAACCAAATTTCTTTATGATGATAGCAAAATTAGCTTGGAAAAACATTTGGTTTAAACCTTTAAATACCGTGTTGAGCGTTATTTTACTGACCGCAAGTGTGGCTATTATTTCACTTTTGATTTTATTGCAAGAACAGTTTGAAAAACAATTTTCCAGTAATATTGACGGCGTTGACGTGGTTTTAGGAGCGCAGGGAAGTCCGTTGCAACTGATACTTTCATCGGTATATCAAGTGGACGCGCCCACCGGAAAC
>Ga0247810_10001178_pt1 | contig 17631 bp, 17 predicted proteins | sample UWRJL119311C1_FD_179918 | JGI IMG/M metagenome (GOLD analysis project Ga0247810, IMG submission 179918) | Plant litter microbial communities from Arlington Agricultural Research Station in Wisconsin, United States - UWRJ-L119-311C-1 | ecosystem: Environmental > Terrestrial > Plant litter >...
CAGCAGCACCCAGCTTTTGCCGTCGGCATCTGCAATCAGCGCGCCGCTGCCGATATCCGGGTGCACCGAACCGTGTTGCGGCATGCCGTTCTGAATGCGCCCGGTCAGGCCGAGCCAGTCATTCTGACTTGGCACCAGACTGAAACCGGTAAACGGATCGAACAGGCTCTGCACCCGTTGCTGAATGAAGGCTTGCGGGTCCTGAATCAGCTGGTTTCGATCAACAGCCGACAACATCGCCAGACGGCCTTGCAACAGCTGCGTGCGCAATGCGGGCAGGTCAGCTTGAAGGTTCCATTGCACCTTCTCGAACAAGCCGCTGGCCTGCCATTGCTCGCCCAGTTGTTTCGCCAGCGCAATCGCCTGTTGCCGATCGGTATGGCCGACGAGTACCAGCATTTCGCGATTGAGCGGTTCCTGCATGCGCTGTTCTGCACGCAGCTCCAGCGGGTCGGGGCTGGTGCCGGGCACCAGTTCCATCAAGTTGGCGGACAGCGGCGCACCATCACGCCATTGCCAGCCCGCCAGCGCCAATACGGCCAGCAGGAGGATCAGGAACAGGCGCGGCAACAGGCGTTCAGTCTGCAAAATCTTTACGCTCCGCATTGCTCAAGGCTGGCACGCTCTGGCTGTCGATCATCTTCAGCAGCGTGCTGTCGCCTTGGGTTTCCAACAGTTCGATGCGCTGAACCAGTTGGCCGCCATCAATGTTGATCTGTTTGAATACTTGTTGCAGCAGCATTGAGCGTGGGGTCAGAGTCAGCTGCCATGCACTGGCATCGCCCTTGAGCTGCAAGTCGAAGTCTCGTTGCAGACCGCTGCTGTCACCTTGCAACACCGCAAGGAACAGCCGGTTCTGTTCGGCACCGGCGCTCTTGTTGGGCAGCAATTGCCAGCCGTTGGCGGCATCGCGTCGGGCAATGCCCGCCGGGCTGATGCGGTAATCCTGCTTGAGCGGCGTGTTCAGCAGCCATAGCAGCCCGTACTCCTTGGCCAGCACAAAGCGACCTTTGCTGATCAGAGGCTGGGGCAGGGCACGCAGGTGTTTTTCCTGAATGAAATCGCCGCGCACCACTACCGGTTTGGCCAGTTGATCGCTGAGCTGCTGCAGGTCGAAGGCCTGGGCGAGGGGGGAGAGGCAGAGCAGTGCCAGTAGGCACGCAAAATGGCGCATGGCTGGAATGATATCTCTGTGGGAGCGGTGCTTGCCCGCGATGAGGCTTGACGCGGCAGACCTGAAATCTGCGGTGCCCTTATCGCGGGCAAGCCTCGCTCCCACAGGACTGCGGTTATCCGTGGCATCTCGATTCATACCAACACCCTCTCAACCGCATCGGTAAAGACCTTCGGCGAGGCCAGTTGCATCTCGCGGGTTTCGATATCCACGGCCACCTGGATCGAGCTGGCGCGGGTCATGCGTTCGCCGGTTTCGGCGTCGCTGATCAGGTAATTGATTTTCAGACGGCTCTCCCACTCCACCAGGCTGGCGCGCACGACAAGGCGTTGACCAAACACCGCGCCGCGCACGTAACGCAGCTGGATGTCGATCACTGGCCAGCCGTAGCCGGATTCGAGCATCCGTGTGTAGTTGTGGCCGATGTGGTCCAGCAGCGCGCAGCGGGCAACTTCCAGGTATTTGATGTAATGGCCGTGCCAGACGACATTCATCGAATCGACGTCGAAAAACGGCACCAGCACTTCGGTATCAACGTGAAGTACGCCTTTACTGCGCATGCAACCTCCAATGGCGATCAGCGATACGTTGAAGACACAGACGCAATTCGCCTTCCAGGGCCCGGTCTTCGATGACTGGCGGGAAATCTGCAGCCAATTGCTCGTGCATCGCGGCCAGTGCTGGAGGCAACGGACGAGCATCTGCAGCCTTGCTGCGCAGCCAGACACCCTGATTGGCGGCAATCAACGTGGCAGCGGCAACCTGCTCGGTCAGCTCCAGTACACGAATCGCATCCCGGGCCGCGATGGTGCCCATGCTGACCTTGTCCTGGTTGTGGCACTCGGTAGAACGTGAAAAAACGCTGGCCGGCATGGTGTTTTTCAAGGCTTCGGCAGTCCAGGCGCTGGTGCCGATCTGCACCGCCTTGAAGCCGTGATTGATCATCGCCCGATCAGCGGGCGCACCCGACAGGTTGCTTGGCAGGCCATGGTTGTAGCGCTCGTCTACCAACAGGGCGAGTTGCCGGTCCAGCAGGTCGGCGACGTTGGCCACCAGGGTTTTCAGGCTGTCCATGGCAAAGGCGATATGCCCGCCGTAGAAGTGCCCGCCATGCAGTACGCGCTCTGCTTCGGCGTCGATGATCGGGTTATCGTTGGCGCTGTTCAGTTCGATTTCGATGAACGAACGCAGCCAGTTCAGGCTGTCTGCCAGCACGCCGAGTACGTGAGGCGCGCAGCGCAGGGAGTAGCGATCCTGCAAGCGATGCAGCGGCGCGGTCGGCGCATCAATGGCCAGATCCTTGCGCAGCCAGGCCGCGACCTGCATCTGCCCAGGATGCGGTTTTGCCGCGAACAGACGCTCGTCGAAATGCTCAGGGTTCCCCTGCAACGCAACCACATTCATCGCGGTGATGCGCGTCGCCAGTTGCAGAAGGTAATCGGCGCGAGCGAAGGCCAGGCAGGCCAGACCGGTCATCACCGCTGTGCCGTTCATCAGCGCCAGGGCCTCCTTGGGACGCAAAACCAGCGGCGCCCAACCCAGTTCGCGATGCACGTCGCTGGCCTGACGGCGTTCGCCACGGAACATCACTTCGCGCTCGCCGGACAAGGTGGCGGCGACATAAGACAGCGGCGTCAGATCACCACTGGCACCTACCGAGCCTTCTTCCGGGATCAGCGGCAATACGTCCTGATCAATGAACGCTTGCAGACGTTCCAGCAGTTCGATGCGGACCCCGGAAACACCGTGGCACAACGACTGCAAACGAGCGGCAAGCACGGCCCGGGTTGCCTGGGCATCCAGCAATTTGCCCAGACCGCAGCCATGGAAGGTGTACAGATGACGAGGCAGGGCTTCGACGTGTTGCAGCGGGACGGCCACCACGCAGGAGTCGCCGTAACCGGTGGTGACGCCGTAGATCACGCCTTCCTTGTCCAGCAGCGAATCGAGAAACTGCGCGCCCTTGGCAATGCGCTGGCGGTAGGCGCTATCGCTTTGCAGAACAGTAGCGACCTGGCGATTGGCCAAGGCCAGTACGTCTTCGATCTGCAACGCGCGCTCGCCGAAAGTAACCGGCTCAGGAACTTGATTCGTCATCGGACTTCCAGAATGGGTAGAAATTGAACCACTGCTGCGGAGCTTGCAGACAGTAGTGGCCTAGGCGGTCGGCATAGCGCTGGGCGCACTGGGCAATGACTTGCTGTCGATCGCTGCGCCGCCATTCGATGGCCTCGGCGAAGGGTTCCAGGGTCACTTGATAGCCGCTTGGCCGTTTGAGGCAGAAAATCAGATTGATCGGGCACTTCAATAGCCCGGCCAGCAGCCACGGACCTTGGGGGAAAGCGGCTTGGGCGCCGAGAAAATCGACCCGCGCGTTGCGCCCGCCGTGCAGCGCCACCCGATCACCGGCGATGGCCAGCCATTCGCCGTCATCCAGACGCTGGCTCAGTTGCAGCATCACCGCCGGGTCCAGCTCGCTGACCTGAATCAACCGCAGGTTGGTTGCGCCCGCTTCGCCCAGCAGACGGTTGAAGCGCTCGGCGTGTTTGGTGTGGACCAGCACGTTCATGGTGACTTTTTCACCGAGTTCGGCCAAGGCGCGACAGACCTCCAGATTGCCCAGGTGCGCGCCGACCAACATCTGCCCGCGTCCGCCACGAAGCTGTTTGCGCAGCAGGGCAGGGTCGACGATCTCGATCTGCTCCAGGCGCAGCTTGCCGTTCCACACATCGAGCTTGTCCAGCAGCGAATCGGCGAACGCCATGAACTGGCCGAACACGCTTTTATGGGTGGGCATCAGCTCTGGCCGGGCATTCGTCTCGGACAAACGCCGTTGATATTCCCAGGCACTCTTGCGCGCGCTGCGACCAAAGAGAAAGAAATACAGCACGATGCCATGCAGCACCGGGCTCAGCACCCGCCGCCCCAGATGGCGCACGCCCCAGGCGGTGAGTTTCATCAGCAGGAAACTGCCGCGCTCCTCGTGTTTGGCCCAGTGTTTGTCACTCATGAGGCGCTACTTCCGTGGGAGCGAGCTTGCTCGCGAAGGGGCCGGTACAGCCGCCACATACTCACAACCTGACAGATTGCCTTCGCGAGCAAGCTCGCTCCCACAGGTCCAGTGTTTGCTGCGCGACAGCGCGGCGTCAAAGACGGGGCGGGACCTCCTACAGAAAAACCGATCATGGCAACCACCGCCGCCAGAGGATCAGCGGCCAGCGCGCCAGCATGCCGAAAAACAGCTTGGTGTGCATTTTCGAGATCAGCGCGTTGTCGTGGAACATTCTGAAATGCGACAGACCATCCTGCGGGTAATGCACCTTGGTCGGGAGCCAGTGCATGGGTTGGTTGCGCCATGAGAGGCGCACGAGGATTTCCGAGTCGAAGTCCATGCGTTTGCCGATGTGCACGCTGTCGATCAAGCGCAGGACCGGGGCCAGCGGGTAGACCCGAAAGCCGCACATGGAATCCTTGATCTGTAACGACAGGCTGTTGACCCAGACCCAGAAATGCGTGAGATAGCGCGCATACAAACGGCCTTTGGGCACGCTGGCATCGTATTGCGGATAACCGCAGATCAGGGCGTTGGGCTGCTGGCGCGACGCGTCGAGAAACAGTTCGAGATCTGCCAGATCATGCTGGCCATCGGCATCCACTTGCAGGGCATGGCTGAAGCCCAGCCGGTGAGCCTCTCTGAACCCCGCCATCACCGCGCCGCCTTTGCCTTGATTGACCGGCAAGGTCACCAGGTAGATTTCATCCGCCTCGGCCAGTTGCCGCAGCACCGCCGCGCACGCCGGGCTGCTGGCGTCGTCCACCAGTACACAAGGCAATCCCGCCGCCCGCACCGCTTGGACGACCGCAGGTACCGCCAGTTCGTGGTCGAAGACCGGGATGATTGCGCAGGGGTTATGCATAAAGATCGCCCTGGCTGCAGATCATTGAATTCGCTCCCACAGGTTTGCGTGTCTGATAGATGGCCGAGTGGCTCACCTGACCTCTGTAGGAGCGAGCTTGCTCGCGATAAAGTCGGAACGACTTTCCTGCGATGGTGGGTCCAGCTTTTTTCACGACTGCTTCGCAGCCGATCGCGAGCAAGCTCACTCCTACAAGGCTCAACGTTTGCTGCGCGACAGCGCGGCGTCTGAACGACGGGCACACTCCTACAGGTACTGCGCTGTGCTTGAGATCAATCACCACCCACCTCCAGCAATATCCGGCCACTGGAGCAAGGCGCGCCGCTGTTGCGGAAGGCGAAGTACAGCTTGCCGCGTTCGGCGTCGAAACGCAGGGTCAGGCTGATCCGGTCACCGGGGCGTATCAGTTGCTGGAACTTGATGACTTCCATGCCGGCAAATTTGACCGGTAGCGCCAACAGACGCTTGCCGATTGCCAATGCCCAGTCGACCTGAACCACGCCGGGCAATACCGGGACTTTCGGAAAATGGCCGCTGAAGTACGCCAGATCGGGTGGCACGCTCAGCTCCAGATGCCACTCCCCGTCAATGTGTTGTTGCCCAAGCACCTCAGGCTCCTGCACGCGCGGGGCAAGCAGCAGTGCTTGCACATCGGCTTGTGGCAGCTTGCCCTGAGCATTCAGGGGTAATTGCCGCACCATGCGCCAGCGACGTGGCAGGGCGATGGCTTCACAGTGGCCGCTCAGGTGCTTGCGCAAGGTCTCGGTCAGCGTGCGTCGGCCCTGATTGCGCAAGGCATGCAGGCCGCTGTCGCTGAGCACCAGCAGCGCCCCCAGTGAGGCGCGATTTTCCTGCATCACTCCGAGGCGCGCTTCGCTGACCCATTCATGCGCCGCCAGTGCTTGCTCCAGCAGCGGCAGGGAGATGCGTTTTTCTTCCAGTTTCACCACCCGGTCCAGCCTGCCGAGCAGCTCGAAGCGGCCGTCAGCACTCATACGGACGGCGTCGGCAGTCTGTTCGATGTGGCCGGCTGGCATGTAAGGCGAACTGATCCGCAGCGCTCCGTCCGCGTCCTGCCCCAGTTCAACACCTGCGAAGGCCTGCCAGAGGTTCTCACCCTGGCGCCAGGCGATCCCGCCGGTCTCGGAGCTGCCGAGAATTTCGGTGGGCCATTGCCCCAGTCTTTGCTGGAGAGTGCTGGCTGCCTCGGTCGGCAATGCGCCGCCGGATGAGAACACCCGCCGAACCTGGCTCAAATAGGGCCAGTCGAGGTTGTCGCCCACGCGCTTGAGTAGCGCCGGGCTGGCAACCCAGGCGAAGGCCGGATGTTCGCGGCTGGCACGTTGCAGGTCTTCCGGGAAAGGCAGTTGTTTACGCACGAAGCTGCGTCCGGCACTCAGGGGCCACAAGACCCGGAACAACAGGCCATAGATATGCTGGGTCGCGACACTGCCAATAATGCAGGCGGCCACCAGTTCCTGGCCCCACAGCTGTTCGAGCGCCTGAACTTCGTTCGCCAGCTGACGCAGGCTTTTTTCGATCAACTTGGGCTCGCCGCTGGAGCCGGAGGTACACAGGCTCAGGCTGCATGCATCCAGGTCCAGCAGGGCTGGCGGCAGTGGATCAGCGAGCAGTTCGTGCAGCGTGCCGTCGTCCGGCTGATCGGTCAGCCACCAATCCACATGGCCAGACCAGCGCTCGCGGGTCTGGGCTTGCAGATCGGCGGGCAGCAGAACGCTGACGCCCGCCCGCCATGCAGCAAACAGGGCAATCGCCAGCTCGCCCGCATCTTCGAGATGCAACGCCAGGCGCTTGATCCCGCGCGCCTGCAGTCCGGCCGCGATGCTCAGGGCCTGGGTGCAGAATTGCGCGTGATTCAGCTCGGGTGCCTGGGTCAGCGCGCGGCGTGGCTGCGGGTTGAGCAAAAGGCGCTCAGGGTTAATCCAGTCAACAACCATCTGGTTCATGCATTCCATTTCATGCCGCGCCTCTGACTCGGCGGCGGACCAGCCATTCGCCTGCAAACAGCAGGCCCATCAATCCGTAAGAAATCAGCCCGGTATACAACGCCCACCAGGTCAGCGGAGCCCAGAGTGTCAGGGCTGCGGCCATGAATCCGTTGGCGAGGAAGAAGCAGCACCAGACCTTGGTGACCTGCCGGGTATAGCGAATCGCGACCTCAGGCAGAACCGGCTCGCGGATGCGGGCCAGGCGTTCGACGATGGGCGGCCCATGGATCAGGCTCAAGCCAAACAGGCTGAGCATCGAGGCACTGATCAGTACCGGGTACCAGCGCAGTAGCGCTGGACTGTCGAACAGCCCCAAAACCACGCAAAAGCCCAAAGCAACCAACGCGGTGATCAATGTGCCGGGGCGCTTCGCGGCCGTTACCGCACGTCCCAGCCATAAAGCGCCCAAGAGAAATGCAAACTGCCAGGGTGCAAAGTGACCGCTGCCGTAATACACCGCGAATGGGTACAGCACGCCGGCCAGCAACAGACTCAGGCCAATCAGCCGCTTCATGCGGCGGTGTTGACCAGACGGTATACCGCCTCGACGACGTCATTGACGGTGCGTACCGATTTGAACTCTTCAGCGGCGATCTTCTTGCCGGTTTTGCGTTTGATGTGGTCGATCAGGTCCACCGCATCGATGCTGTCAATTTCCAGGTCCTGATAAAGGTTGGCCTGCAGAGTGACACGCTCAGGTTCAAGTTCGAACAACTCAACCAGCGCCAGGCGCAGGGTGTCGAAGATGTCTTCACGGGTTTGCATGTCCAGTCCTCAGGCCGCTTGCCGAGCGCTGACGAAGGCCGCGAGGCTGTCTACGCTGGTGAAATGATTGCGGGTGTCCTTGGCGTCGGCGTCGATCTTGATGCCATAACGTTTCTGGATGGCCAGACCCAGTTCCAGGGCGTCAACCGAATCCAGGCCAAGGCCTTCGCCGAACAGGATCTGATCGTTGCCGATGTCATGGGTGCTGATGTCTTCGAGGCCCAGGGCGTCGATGATCAGCTGTTTGATGTCACTGTGTAGATCGCTCATCTAAGGCGAGCTCCCTGATGAAATAGTGGTGCAGGTGATCGTTGAGCTTGCGCGACGCAATGGGCGCCGGCCCAAGCTCAGCAAAGGTGTATGGATCTATATCGGCACCGACACGCAAACTGAAGTGCACGCGCTTGAACGGGATGCGATACCAGGGCTCGGCCTTGGTCAGTGTTGTCGGGCTGACTTGGATGACGACCGGCGTGATCACCGAGGCACCACGTAATGCAATCGCTGCCGCACCACGATGCAGTTGCGGGGCGCAACCGGGTTGGGTGCGGGTGCCTTCGGGGAAGACGATCAGGGTCTGGCCTTCACGCAGGGCGTCGGCGGCCATGTCGAGCATCTCGGCGCTGCCGTCGTTGCTGATGTAGGCGGTGGAGCGCACCGGGCCGCAGGTGAACGGGTTCTGCCAGAGGCTGTGCTTGACCACGCAATTGGCGTCGCGCACCAGCCCGATCAGAAACACCACGTCGATCAGCGATGGGTGGTTGGCGATGATCATCTGTCCAGGCCGTCCCAGCCGCTCGGCACCCTCGATCTTGTAAGTCAGGACCCCGCTGCGCGCCATGCACTGGATGAAAAACCAGAACAGACGGCTGATGGTGCGTCGGGCCTGATCGCGTTTGTGAGTCGCATTTCCAGGCAGGCAGCGCAGCAACGGAAAGTAGAACAAACGCAGGCACAACCCACCCAACCCAAACAGGGCAAAGCACAGCGCGGTGGCCAGTAGGCGCCAGTAGTAGGCGTCCCGCTTTTTGTTCAGGGGCTGCGTTGCCAGTTCCATAACCGGTTTTTCCAAGGGTGTTCGCAGGCGCGCTGGGCGGTGTTCAAAATTCGCAGCAGGTTCAGTGCATGTGGCCATTGGGCTCGGGGTGAGGTTTCGCTGCCCGGCTTCAATGACAATTGCCAATCCGTGCCGGGTGTCAGCAGCAGGCCGACGGCGTACGGAAACGGAACGTCGTCAATCCAGTCGCAGTAGGCTTGCGGCGGTTGCTCTTCGGTAACGATCACCAGCACCGCAGGCGCGCCCTCGGCGAGCAGCGCGGCGGCTTCGAACACGCCATGCTCCAGGCCGTCACCGGCGGCTGCCAGTGCAGTCATTTCGCTGGTTTCACCACGCAGGATCGACCACAGACCGATGACGGCGTTATGCACCGAGAGGCTGAACTGGGTCGGTGAAAGAGGCTCGTCGGCGGCCACGTCACAGAGGATTTCAAAGGTGCGCGGCGTTTCGCCGTGGCGCGAGACGAAGACCAGTGGCAGCCGTGCATGGCCTTCAGCCAGTGGCCAGCCCACTGCAAAAGCCATGCGTGCCAGGCGTCCGAGACGCCGGCGCTGCATGGCCGGCAGGAACGACACGTCCGGTGCCTCATCGCTGCCCTGCAAAGGCGTCGGATGCTGGCTCCACTGCTGCCAATCTTCGACGTTCGTCAGGCCGGGAGCCCAGGCGCGCCATTGTGCGATGTTGAACGTGATCAAGAGTTAACTTCCCGCCCCTGCGGGCTACTGCTACTACGATATCGCTCTGATATTGCGAGCCATCATCCGTCTTTCATAAAGTGCCGGGCATTATCCCGGTGAGGGTGAATAGTAGCAATTTGTAAAAAAGAAAAATGTCCGTGGATACTGCTTATTTGGTCGGAATTGTTACCTATTGCGCTCGGAATGCCCCACCTGGCCAGGTAAGCACTCGCCCTTGTCATGTGCTTTGCATAGACTCCGGAGCCTCTATGTTTTTTAACCAACTGTTTCCAGGCACCAAGGAGGTCATTACATGCGTCGGGTGGTTTTCAATCAGAAGGGCGGTGTGGGGAAATCCAGCATTGCCTGCAATCTGGCGGCGGTCAGTGCCCATGAAGGGTATCGGACGCTGTTGGTCGACCTCGATGCTCAGGCGAATTCGACCCAATACCTCACGGGCCTGACCGGCGATGACATCCCCATGGGGATCGCTGACTTTTTCAAGCAGACCCTTTCGTCCGGTCCGTTTTCGAAGAAGAACCAGGTCGACATTTATGAGACCCCGTTCGACAACCTTCATGTGGTGACCGCCACTGCCGAGTTGGCCGATCTGCAGCCCAAGCTTGAAGCCAAGCACAAGATCAACAAGCTCAGGAAATTGCTGGATGAACTGGATGGCGACTACGAGCGAATTTATCTGGATACGCCGCCGGCCCTGAATTTCTATGCGGTTTCGGCGTTGATCGCGGCAGATCGTGTGCTTATCCCTTTTGACTGCGACAGTTTTTCCCGGCAGGCGCTGTATGGCCTGATCAAGGAAATCGAGGAACTGAAAGAAGATCACAACGAGAAGCTGGAAGTCGAAGGCATCATCGTCAATCAGTTTCAGCCGCGGGCGAGCCTGCCTCAGCAGATCCTCGACGAGCTGATCGCCGAGGGTTTGCCGGTACTGCCGGTATACCTGAATGCCTCGGTAAAAATGCGCGAGTCCCACCAGGCCTGCATGCCGCTGATCTACCTGGAGCCGCGACACAAGCTGACTCAACAGTTTGTTGAACTGCACCACATGCTTGAAACCAATGCGCAGGTTTGAGATGTGAGAGACATCCCCTGCTTCGAACAAATGTTGCTTCGGTAGGAGCTCACGAGCAACGCGAGGCAGCGATAGCGTTCGGCCTGATGCGCCGCCATCGCGGCCTCGCGTTGCTCGTGCGCTCCTACAAAACTGCGCTGGCTCGTATTCGCTGAATAAACGTCGCAAGGCGTCTCACCTGCCCTGCCGGGGTATTTTCTCGGCTCTCAACTTTGCCTCAGCCGCCATGTCCAGCGGTATCTGGATAGCCGCATCCATATCAGCCGCAAGGTCTTGCTGGCTGGCGAACAGGGTATGAGTCCCGCGGTCGCAGTCGCATTGCACTTCATGGCCATGGGTCGCAACGGCAACGAATTCGTCAATGAAGGTCGGGTTGCCCTGGGCGATATAGCCGACCTTTTCACAAGCGGGGCACCACACGGGGTCGCCCATCCGCGCCAGCCTGCGCTCTTCACACAGCTGAGTTGCCGAAGCGGATATCACAAAACCGCCGGTGCTGGTCGGATCGCCTTCCCTGACTGCGTATGCCATGACTTGTACTTCCCTTGATGCTCATCGGAAAGCACAGCGTAGGAGCATAAGGCCCAAGGGTGACGCTCCAATTGCTGAATAGGACATGTCCTACAGTAAAAGTCTAAAGAGCTATATCCCTTGGCTTTTCAGCCACGCCAGCAGCTGTTGCAGCGGGAACGCGCCACTCTGGCGGGCGACTTCCTTACCATCACGGAACAGGATCAGGCTCGGGATTGAGCGAATACCCAATTGACCCGACAGCTGCTGATTGGCTTCGCTGTCCAGTTTGGCGAGCCGACAGCGCCCGGCCAACTGTGCGGCGGCCTGTTCGAAAATCGGCGCAAATGATTTGCACGGCCCGCACCATTCAGCCCAGACATCTACCAACAACGGCAAATCGCCCTTGATCTGGCTGGCGTAATCGCCTTGTGTCAGGTTGAACGGCTTGCTCAGCAAGACCGGCTGCTTGCAGCGCCCACATTTGGGCTGATCACCCAGCCGCTTGGCCGGGATACGGTTAAGCCCGTTGCAGTGCGGGCAGGGAATCAGCATGGCTTCGCTCATGAGGCCTCCAGTGAAGTGAGTTGGGGGATTGTACTGCGCCATGCAGTGTCGTCGCGATATCGCTCGCAAACACAATTCCTGTAGGAGCGAGCTTGCTCGCGATGCGGTTTGTCTGTCGATGAATTATTTGCAGATATAACGCTATCGCGAGCAAGCTCGCTCCTACAGAAGTTGTGGTGTTAGATAGATATATATTTAGTTCTGTAGGAGTTAACGTTCTTGTAGGGCGCTTCTTACAGTTGAAAACGATGTTTCTGAAAATGAATTTATTTGAAGTTGTGATTTGCCCGTAAATCCTGGGTGAGGCCTGCATTCTATCCTTTCGGGTAGTTGTAAGTGATTTTATGGTTGGCTATATTTTTTTCAGGTTTCAATAAAAGACAAACAAATTTATATAGGTATATCGAATGAAGAATTTTAGTGTGCTAGCGCCTGTTGCGTTGGCGGTGGTAGTCACCTCGGGCGTGGTTCAGGCCGGGCCTGTAGTTGATGTCACGTTTAAAAATAACAGTGCTGAAAAAGTTTCTTACCATGCGGTGGGTCAGAATGGGCTGAGCACCCAGCTGAACGCTCGGCCCCGACCAATTGCCGAAGTGGAATCGGGATCGATGAGCCATTATCGGGTTCAAAGTAATATTTCGCCCGATGCTAACTATGCGGTCGTCACTTACCGTGCAGGAAGCAAAGTTTGCAATTTTACAACGACTTACCTCAAGGGTTTTCAAAATGGCGTTCGTATTCCGAAGTGGAATAAAAATGCCACGGCAGAAGGCGGAGCCCGATGTGAAGTGAAAATTACCACGGTGAATTACGCAACTCATGCCTGGGCGGTGGAGTTTGTGATGAGGTAAGGGATATTTAATCTATTCAGATAACAGTGCGGTGTTTAATGTTTAGTGGCGCTGCACTGTTGTTAAGTGATCATTCCAGGAGGTTGTAGTTATGCGTGATGTCAGTTTTTCTGGTTGCACCGCCGTCGCTATAAGTACGATGAATGCTCGTATTGAAGATCGGTACTCTGAGGCAGCTAAATTAAAAAAATCAACACAAGTTGAATCGATGAAAACCGACACCGCCAGCGTATCCACTCTTTCCCGTCAACTGGGCGAAAGTGCTGTTCGCGCTGAGGCTCGCGACAAAAGCCTGACCCGCCAACAATTAAGTGACTTTGTAACGAAATCAATTGCCCAGATTTCGCCTGAATCCACCAGTGCGAAAAAAGCCCTTCACGACGCTGAAGTCCCTAAAACCGATGATCTTGAACTGCTTGAGCGGGCCCGGCAGGCGACGATTTACGTCAACAAAGCAGCCATCCAGGATCCTACCGCTAAAAATCCATTCGCAAGTCTGACCCGCGAACAGGCCGCGCTGATTGCTTATGACGACAAGGGGCCTTACACGGCGAACGAGAGGTGCGCTGCCTATCGGCATGGCAATAATCTGGAAGAGCAATGGCGAGCAGGTCTAATGGCTCGGGGCTGGCAGGAGTCCAATAGTAATGGTGGTCGAGCACCCAAGTTCATGACTGAATGCCTCGATCACTACAGAGCTTTGCCAGCCATTGAGCAAGCGCGGTATGACGAAGGCTACGAAGGACGGCTACTAACCAGTATCAAAGAGCATGGAGGTCCGGCGAAGCCTAACGAACGGAATCTGAACTTATATGAAATCCTGGCCGGAATTCAGCAGCCCGGAAAGAAAAAAGAAGAGCAGACCGCTGTCGCGAAACAACCCCAGAGCGCAAGCAAAGTCATCAAGGATGAGAAGGCTCCTGCTCCCGCCTCTGCCCCCGTCAACGCCAAGACAGACGAATTCCGCATCCTGACCCTATTCGAAATCCTCGCCGGACACCGCTACCCAGATAACAAGGCAGCCAAAAAACAGCCGGGGGAAGTCGTGGAGTCTTCTCAGAAACCTTCCATCACGCCCAAGCCAGAGCCTACGACGAACAACTTATCTCCAGGTGCTTCCCCCACTCCGGCGGACGCTCGGCGTAGCTAGCCATGCCCGGTTGTTCGGTGAAGGGATTGCAGAGCACTTTGTGCAGACGGCGAACCTCTTCATAGTTGCCGTCTTCTGCTGCATCGATGGCTTTTTGCGCCAGATAGTTGCGCAGGATGTAGAGGGGATTTACCGCATGCATGCGGGTCTGGCGTTGTTCGTCGCTGCCGCTGTCTTCCCGAGAAATTCGCGCCAGATAGTCTTCGCCCCAGGCGTCGAAGCCTTTAATGTCGACGAAGTCGTCGCGTAGTGCGCGCAATGCATCCGCTGCCGGGTTGTCACCGAGACGACGGAAGAACAGGGTGTAATCCACGCCGCTGTTCTGCATCAGTTTCAGCAGCCTGCCGAGCAGTTGTTCGTCGTCCTCTTCGGCGCTGATCAGGCCCAGACGCCGGCGCATCAAGTCCAGGTAATGGGCTTGATAGAGCGGCAGGAACAGGCCGATGGTTTCCCGTAGCGCCTCGACGCTGATGAACGGCGTCAATGCCTGAGCCAGCGCGCTGAGGTTCCACTGCGCAATCGGCACCTGATTGCTGAAGGAATAACGGCCTTCGTGGTCGGAGTGGTTGCAGATAAAGTTCTGGTCGAAATCGTCAAGGAACGCGAACGGCCCGAAGTCAAAGGTGATACCCAGAATTGACATGTTGTCGGTGTTCATGACGCCATGGCAAAAACCATATGCCTGCCATTGGGCGAGCAGCTCGGCGTTGCGCTCGACGATTTCCCGGAACATCGCCAGGTAGGGTTCGTCCTGCTCAAGGCACTCAGGGAAATGCATGGCCAGCACGTGCTCGCCCAGTGCCTTCAACTGTTCAGGCTGCTTGGTGTAGTAGAAATATTCAAAGCTGCCAAAGCGCACATGGCTTTGCGCCAGGCGCAGGACCATCGCGGCGCGCTCCTGCTTTTCCCGCCAGACCGGTGTGCTGGAGCCAATGACGCAGGCGGCGCGGCTGCTGGGGATACCCAGGGCGAACAAAGCTTCGGACGCGAGAAACTCGCGGATCGACGAACGCAGTACGGCGCGACCATCGCCCATCCGCGAGTACGGGGTTTGTCCGGCGCCTTTCAGATGCAGGTCCCAATGTTCCCCGGCGCCGTTGTACACCTCACCGAGTAACAGGCCTCGGCCATCGCCCAGGCGCGGGTTGTAGGACCCGAATTGGTGACCGGAATAGACCATCGCCCGGGGATCGGCGTCTGCCCAGAGTTTATGGCCGCTGAAGATTTCAGCAAACAGGGGGAGTTCGGCCTGAGCAGGGTCAAGGTCGAGCAGCGCCAGGGCGGCATCGCTGGACACCACCAGGCGCGGCTCGGCGATGGGCTCGGGCAAGACCGAAGTAGAGAACACATCGCCAAGGCGAGCGAAGCGGTTATCGAAGGTCAGTTCGTCGAGGGCTTTCAAGGGCCATCTCCAGCAGAATGTCCGAGCATTCTGCTGGGTTACCTGTGGTAGGTCAAAAAAGCTCGATGGCGGGAGGTACACAGTTCCTGTGGGAGCGGTGCTTGCCCGCGATAAGAGCACCGCAATTCTAAGGCGAACCGCGTCTAGCCTTATCGCGGGCAAGCACCGCTCCCACAGGTTCAGCATCCCCATGCCCGCCAGGTTAATCCAGCCTGAGCTCTGGCGGCTCGGGCGCATCTTTCGGTGCTGGCTTGATCGGCTGGTCGGGTTCGAGTTTCAGCGGGCCGCTTGCCTTGGGCTCTTCGTCCGTAGGCACCAGCTTGTATTCCTGACCGTGCAGGTTCTTGAGGTAAACCTCCATCTGCCGGAACGAGATGTTGATGTGCTGCTTCTTGAATTCTTTGTTGATGAAGCGGTTGATCTCGTCGAGCACCGGGTTGCGGTCGCCCAGGTCGCGCACGTGCATGCGCAACTCGTGGTCCAGGGTGCTTTCACCGAAGTTGAGGAAGTAGACGATCGGCTCCGGGTCCTTGAGCACTCGCGGGTTATCCCGGGCGGCCTTGAGCAGCAGACTGCGCACCAGATCAAGATCCGAGCCGTAATCCACCCCCAGTTTGAGCGTCACCCGGGTAATGGTGTCGGTCAGGGACCAGTTGATCAGCTGCCCGGTGATGAACGTCTTGTTCGGGACAATGATGTCTTTGCGATCAAAATCGGTGATGGTCGTGGCGCGGATCCGGATCTTGCTGACCGTGCCTGACAGGTTGCCGATGGTGATGGTGTCGCCGATCCGCACCGGGCGTTCGAACAGGATCATGATGCCGGAGATGAAGTTGGCGAAGATTTCCTGCATGCCGAAACCCAGCCCGACCGACAGCGCCGCCACCAGCCACTGCAGTTTGTCCCAGCTCACACCCAGGGCCGACAAGGTCGAAACGAAGCCTATACCGGCAATGGCATATGAAAGCAGGGTAGTGGTCGCGTACGCACTGCCCTGAGCCAGGCTCAACCGTGACAACACCAGCACTTCCAGCAAGCCAGGCAAGTTGCCCGCGAGCACGAACGTGATGCCGATGATCAGCAGTGCGCCGATCATGTCGCCGAGGCTGATGGGCACCATGCTCATGGTCGCCCCGGTGCCGCTGGTGTATTCGTACAGGGTGATGTTGTCCAGATACGAGAACACGGTGATCAGGTCCGACCAGACCCAATACAGCGCGCCGACGAAACCGGCCAGCAGCGCCAGACGAATCAGGCGCAGGGACTGCTGGTTGACCTGTTCGATGTCCAGAGTCGGTTCTTCGATGGCGATCTCGCCGTCACCAGCTTCCTTGGCCGCCTGGCGCTTGGCCAGCGCACGTTGGTAAGCCAGACGCCGTGCGGCGACGCCCAGGCCACGCACGAAGGCGGCTTCGACCACCAGCCAGAACATCACCAGATACAGTGTGTCGATGAGCCGATCACTGAGTTTCAGCGCGGTGTAGTAGTAGCCAAAACAGACGCCCAGGAACAGGGCCACGGGCAGCGCGGTAAAGGCCAGACCTAACGCCCTGCGGAACAGCGAGGCGTTGTGGTGGGTCGGGCTGGTGAGCAACAGGCGGGCGAGCAGCCAGGTCATCAGCGCATAGCAGGTCAGAACTACACCAATGCCGAGCACATCGTCAGCCAGTGCGGCCGGCTGATGCTCGGCGACCGCAACGACGGCAACCAACGCCAATACCACCAGCCCCAGACGGCGGATCCAGCCCTGGAGGAATTCGACCTGGGCCTTTTCCCAGCGGAAATGCAACTGAGCGACGCCGCCCGGCGCCAATATCCGGTACGCGGTATAGAACACCAGCCAGGCCAGGCCGATCTGCAACAAGGCTTCGCCCAGATTGGCGTTTTGCCCGCGAGCATCGATCTGCAGCGCGTAGCCACATAAAGCGAGGGCCAGTGCCACTGGCACGGCCAGCAGGACGTTGATCAGAATCGCCAGTGGCGTCTGCCACTGGCTGTCACGTTTGAAATGGCCGATGTCAGCGTGCAGCTTGTTGAGCTTGCTGTAGAGCGCCTTACGTTTCCAGGTCAGTACACCGATCAGCAGCAGCAACGGCAGGAACAACAGCGGACGCTGGGTCAGCCCGTCGCTCAGTTCGCTGGCACTTGAGGCCAGCGGCAGGGTGGCGACCTGTTTTTCCAGGCGCGGCCAGATGCCTTGGAACCATTCGACGTCCAGTGGCTTGTTGCTGGGGATCCAGAACATCTGCTCATCAAGGGTCGAACGCAGGCTGCTGGCGGTGCTCACCAACTGCTTCTGGTTGAGCTGCAAAGTGATGGATTCATTTAGCAGCGAGCTGAGTTCGCGGTTCAGGCGCTCCAGCAAGTCGCTGCGGGTGACGGCCAGGTCCAGCAGGGTTTTGCGCAACTGCGGGGTGATGTCTTCTGGCGGTTGAGTCGCCAGCAGTTTCTCTACGTAG
>Ga0247810_10001179_pt1 | contig 17629 bp, 22 predicted proteins | sample UWRJL119311C1_FD_179918 | JGI IMG/M metagenome (GOLD analysis project Ga0247810, IMG submission 179918) | Plant litter microbial communities from Arlington Agricultural Research Station in Wisconsin, United States - UWRJ-L119-311C-1 | ecosystem: Environmental > Terrestrial > Plant litter >...
AATTTAAAAGATCAACAGCATTTTGAACAGGAAACGGAAATGCACATTTGATCTCCTCTTTTATTTTGGCATTGGTACGTTCTTCCTTAACCACAAAACCTCCTCCGATAGAATAAAAAACAGACTCATATTCAGTATCATCAGTTTTATAAGCAGTAAATTTTAATGCGTTTGCATGGAAAGGCAGAAATTCTTTATTAAACGCAATGTCCTGAAGAAAGTAAAACGGAATTGTAATCTGATTCCCCAAAATAATCTCATTTGTGGTTTCGATTTTTTTAATAATTCCGGCAATATGGTCAATGGGAATATATTCAGGATCCTGACCGCTTAAACCCAGCATAACGGCTAAATCAGTAGCGTGGCCTTTACCGGTTAAGGAGAGTGATCCGTATAAGTCTACTTTAACTCTCGCAATTTCTTCTAAAATAGATTGGCTTCTTAACTCTTCTAAAAAACGTTCAGCTGCCCGCCAAGGTCCCAATGTATGTGAACTCGATGGGCCAACCCCAATTTTAAGCATATCAAATACAGAGATACATTCTTCCATTGTTCAATTTTTATTAAAACAAAGATAATTGAATAATGCAAAGAAGTTTCGTTTTAGTTTGTTAATGTTGCAGTTTTGTTAAAAAATATATTAAATATTAATGATTTGTCAATGAAATAAAATTAAATGCTTAATATAGACCTTTAGTAAAAAGTTCAGCCAATTTTAGGTATTTTTGTAGAAGAAATATTTCTGCAAAAAACTGATCTTTTTAGTTTTTTAATGATCGAAATAAACTGCAACTTTGGGTGTTCGTCTGAATTCTGAAAATGATTTTTTAAGAAATCAATAAACGCACAGCAGCTAAAATTACACTATGATAGAATTTTTCAGGCATCTAATACAAGAGTTCGAATTACCTCTTAATAATCCCGTATTGATTTTTTCGTTAATACTTTTCATTATTTTATTATCACCTATTTTACTGAAAAAAATTAATATTCCCGGAATTATTGGTTTGATTATTTCAGGGGTTATTATTGGACCTCACGGGCTTAATATTTTAGCTAAAAATTCGGCAGTTGATTTGTTTTCAACTATCGGATTACTCTATATTATGTTCATTGCAGGTTTGGAGCTGGATATGAATGAGTTCAAGGCCAATAGAAATAAGAGTTTATTATTCGGTTTTTTTACCTTCATTTTTCCACTTGCAATTGGATTTCCGGTTTGTTTTTATCTATTGCAATACGATTTTAATGCCAGTTTTTTGACGGCAAGTATGTTTGCAACACACACTTTGGTTGCTTATCCAATTGTGAGTAAATTAGGAATTGCCAAAAATCAGGCTGTTGCTATAACAGTTGGAGGAACAATTTTGACTGATACAGCTGTTTTGATTATTTTGGCCGTCATTATGGGAAGCAGCGAAGGGAATTTAAATCAGGCTTTCTGGATAAAATTAGGCGTTTCTCTGGCTATTTTTTCAGCAATAATGTTTTTAGTGATTCCAAGAATTGCAAAATGGTTCTTTAAAAAACTGGAAAGCGAAAAACATGCCCATTATATTTTTGTGCTTTCAGTGGTTTTCTTTGCTGCATTTTTAGCTGAAGTAGCAGGGGTGGAGCCAATTATTGGTGCTTTCGTGGCCGGTTTGGCTTTAAATCCTTTAATTCCGCATTCATCTGCTTTAATGAACAGGATTGAGTTTATTGGAAATTCTTTGTTTATACCTTTTTTCCTGATTTCTGTGGGAATGCTGGTTGATATCAGTGTTATCCTAAGCGGTCCAACAGCTTTAATTGTTGCCGGAACTTTGAGTGTTGTGGCTATTTTTGGAAAATGGATTGCAGCCTTTTTTACTCAAATTGTTTTTAAATATACCAAAACCGAAAGACAATTAATCTTTGGGTTGAGCAGTGCACATGCCGCCGCAACTCTTGCTGTAATTTTGGTTGGATTTAAAGCCAGGATTCTGGATGAAAATATATTGAACGGAACAATTATTCTAATATTGATTACCTGTATTGTAGCTTCTTTTGCTACTGAAAAAGCCGCTAAAAAAATTGCAATCTGCGAGGAAGAAGTTTCACCTGAAGATGCTAATAAAGATCAGATTTTGGATGAACATATTTTGATTCCTTTAGCAAAAACATCGGCTACCGAACCTTTATTGGATTTTGCTCTTTTAATAAAAGATAAAAAATCGGCAAATCCGGTAACATTATTAACGATCGTACCTAATAACGATCAGGCCGAAATTAATATTTTAAAATACAGAAAAGCAGTTGATAAGTTCGTTATTCAGGGATCAGCTTCTGAAATAAAAATCAATACAATTGCCAGAATCGATCACAATCCGGCCAGTGGAATTGCACGAACTTCCAAAGAAATCATGTCTGATATTGTGATTATCGGATGGCCAAGAAAAACCGGATTTCTGGATAAAATTTTTGGTGAAAACGTAGATTCAATAATCAATAACGTGGATAAAAACCTTTTTATCTGTCGATTCCAAAAACCGTTTGTAGAAGAGAAGAGATTGGTTTTTATTTGTCCACCTTTTTCTGAAAGAGGAATTGGATTTCCTCCACTCATCCAGAAAATATGCAGATTATCTCAGGAATTGAGTACTCAGATTGTTATTTATGGTGAATATAAAACACATCAGGCCATTCAGCAAATAGCGAATACTCTCAAATTGAATGCAAAATTAGGTTTCAAAAGTATTTTGGATTGGGAAGATTTTGAAGCTATTTCAGATGAAATAAAACCAACCGATTTAATTGTATTTAATTTATCCAGAAAAGGATCTGTTTCCTATCAGTCTATCTTTGATAAATTACCTCAGAAATTTGAGAAATCTTTTAGTGAAAATAACCTGATTCTTGTTTATCCACAGGACGAACGGAAAGAAAGTGCCATGGATGCTTATGAAGACTTTACTGCAACACCATTAACAAAAAGTATTGAGGCTATTGAGCAGATAAGTAAAGGTTTAGGGAATATTTTGAAGAAAGGATAGAAAGTTTTAAATATGAATGAACATTTACTATTAATTTTTGAAAAGTACGATTTTCCTAAAAACGATCAGAAATTTTCAATTACAATTGAAGATGTAGAGCGATATTCAAATTTAAAGCTTCCTGATGATTATGTTTTTTATTTAGAAAATTATTCCGGAATTGATCAATTTATTGGTGTTGAGTTTATAAAACTTTGGAGCTTAGGAGAAATTCTTGAAGAGAATAAAAGTTATAATATTTTTAAAGAATTACCAAGGACAATTGCAATTGGTACAAACGGTAGCGGAGAATTTATTGGAATTGAGTTTGATTCACATAACGACACAAAAATAATACTTTCGCCTTTTGTTGATTTGAATGCTAAATTTCACACTGAAATTGGAATATCATTTACAGATTTCCTTATTAGACTTGATAAAGGAATCGAATGGTTTTTATAAGATTTTTCACTTTTTGAAATACCATACCTAACAATACTACAAATAAAGATCACACAGATTAATAGTGTTTCTTTCTCGCTGATACCAGTCGTTATACACTAATTCAATTTTTTCAACCGTAAATTTTCCAAAATTGTGGTTTCTGAATTTATCAATGACTTCTATTAGTTTCTTCGGATTTTCTAATTTTTGCTGAAACCGCATTACTGTTGAATGTGCAGTTGTGATACTGTAACGGCTGTCAATACTTTGTTTTAAGGAAGAAGTTTTGAAATTATCACGAAGTTTGTCTCTCAAAATATTCAGTGAATCATCCGAAGGAAATCCCTGAATCATTATAGCCGAAGGAGAAAACGTTACACCTCGGTAATCAATCTCGATTTTGTTTATATCTACAAGGCCTTTTTCAATTATTTCAATGTAATCTGACGTTGAAAATTTATTCAAAGTAAAACCTTCTGAACAAGAAATAACGGATAAGATGGTTGTATGGATATCAGCGTTTGGATAATAATACTGCTCTGACTCTGTTTTTTTTAATTCTTCCAGAAATGCCTGTATGTTAGCCTTTATTTCTTCATTGGGACGAACAAGTAAAGTAATCCCAAATCTCTTATCTGAATCATCATTAATTTTAGAATCTATTGTATAATTTTCAGATAGAATGAGTTCAGATGATGTTTTGAAAAGCTCATTATAATGTTCAGATAAATTCATATTTGATTATTTATTTTTTACTTTTTCAAGATTTTCCTGTACTCTGAATTTTACAATTTTGGTAATTAAATCAAAAGGGATGGGTTCATTTAAAGGAAATTGTACAGAACCTTTGCCTGATTTATATTTTGAAAATGCTTCTTTAAATTTTTCATGACCAGTGGGCAGCGCATAAAGACCAATATGTTTTTTATAAGCGGCAAAATAAACAACGATTCCGTTTTGTTCAAAAGCAGGCATCGAATAACTTATTTTTTCTTTGGCATAGGGAGCTGCCTTTTGAATTGTCATTCTGATTTTCTCTAAAATTTTCTGGACATCATTTGGAAAACCGCCAATGTATTCATTAATATTTGCAGGTTTTGGAATAGGAATTGTTGCCATGACAATTTATTTTTAGAACGGTTAACTGAGGCCTTGTGGAAATCTGTCCAATACTAAATTCAATTGAATCTGATGTTCTAAAAAAGCTTTGGCTCCTGCCAGAACCAATGTAAAACCTTCGGTAGAATTCCGAACTTCAGAAAGTATTTTATCAGCTTCTCCCTGAAAATTATAATTCGTAATGCTTACAAAAGTTTCTTTTTCGTCTAACGGGCTGAATATCCATTCGACTAAGGTTTCTTCACCACTATTTCCCCACTCAATTACAATACGTCTGTTTTTTTCTATGACTTTGGTTAAAACGGTAAGCGAAAAGCCATACATCTCCCAGGTCCATACAGTCGATTTTCCTTCTTCTAATTTGTCTGATCCTTTAGTAAACCAAAATTTACTTGTAATTTCAGGATCAATAAATGCCGCAAAAACTTCTGAAACGGGTTTTCTGATCAGCATTTCGGCTTTTGCAAAATTATTATTTACTGTTGCCATATCTACAGATTTTGAAATGTTACTTACTGCTGCTAAAAGGTATATTGTTATAAATTACAATCTGAAATTGATTACGCCCGGTTTTTTCCTGAATTTGTCTCATAAAACCGGCTTCAACCCTGAAATTCTTATTAATCACATAACCCAATGCACCATATACACGGTCCCGATCAAAAGTGGGTGACTCTGCATTAATGAAAATTTCGTTGTAAGCTGAAATATAAAATGCATTATCTTCCATTTTAGGCTTATTTATTGGAACATTCAAAGCTAAGAAATAACGAAAGCGAATTTGAAAATCATCTTTTAAAAAACGTTCCTCTATACGATAACGGTGCTGCAAATAAACTCGACCAAAATTCTGGCGTGTTATAAATTGCTGATAAATACGATGTTCATTATTTTGTGCTTTATTATCTGTTCCGGGTATATAATTTTGTGAATTAATAAAGCCATACCCTAATAAAATATTGTTATTGTTTTCGGTCAGGTTATATCCAATTCCTGTTCTTAAAAGTAATTGTTGTGTATCGCCGGCAAAATTATAGTTACGATATTGTACTTCGTTATGCCAGTTCCATTTTTTGTCTATTGCCTGATTTCCAAAATAAATAAACCAGTTGCCGGTATCTGTTTTTTGAGCGTTAGTAAAATTTGTAAATAAAATCAGGGCTAATAAAAGGGAATAGGCTTTTAAATGTTTCATTTTGTAATTGAGAATTTCAGATCTTTTTTTTGGAACCACAAGATAAGAAAGTTATTTTGTAAATTATGTTAAAAATAGAAATTCAGCCTTGCAAAAAGAATTAAACGTCTTGTTTATCAATCCATTTTCCAACGGTTGGAGCTTTGTAATTATTCATTTTATCCAATAAATCATCAATAGTATCACTTACCAGAAGCATTTGCTGATTGACTTCTTTCAAAAGACCTTTTTCGACCATGACTTCAGTTAATTGTATAAGAGAATCGTAAAAACCGTTAATATTCAAAATAGCGATTGGTTTTTTATGCAGTCCTAATTGAGCCCATGTAAGCATTTCGAAAAGTTCTTCCAAAGTTCCAAAACCTCCGGGAAGTGCAATAACACCATCACATAAATCATTCATTTTGGTTTTTCTTTCATGCATGCTTTCAACCAGAATAAGTTCCGTTAAACCCTGATGTGCTATCTCTTTTGATCTCAAAAAATCAGGCAAAACACCAATTACTTTTCCGCCTTTATTTAAAACACCATCCGCTAAAACTCCCATTAATCCTACATTGGCACCGCCATAAACCAATTCGATATTTTGTTTTGCTAATGTTTCGCCAAGTAAGGCTGCCTGCTCTTTATAAATTTCTTCCGTACCAAAACTGGATCCGCAAAAGACTGTTATTCTTTTCATCATTTATTGTTTCTTTAATTCGTATTCAAAGTGAAGTATTCCATCATTAATTGGAAAAGTGATTTCGTTTATTTTTACTGCACCCAATTTTAAGACTGCTTTTTGTGAACGAAAATTTTCAGCACCTACGTGAAAAAGTATAGCATCGACATTCTGAAAAGCATAATCGATTAGTAACTTCTTTGTTGATTGGTTATAAGGACCGCCCCAAAATTTTCTGCCTATGAACGTATAACCAATTCCTACATTAGATTTTTCTGGATTATAATCATAGAATCGGGTAGCACCTATAACTTCGTTTGTTTTTTGGTCTAAAATTAAAAAAGCTCCGTTTGAAGTTATGGCTGTTTCAAAAAAAGTTTTAAAAACGTCTTTTTGATAACGGTCTTTATTAGGATGCTGGTCCCAGATTAAAGGATCGGATGCCACTTCATAAAGTGCAGCAAAATGATCTTCATGAAGCGGAATTAATTTTATGATTTCGTTTTCTAAAATTTCTGGTTGTAAATTAAAGTCTAAGTTGTTCATTTTTTTATTTTTTTACATATATAATCGTAAAATACGTCATTTCGACGAAGGAGAAATCACACTAGTGAATCTACAAAGATTGTCGATTTGATTATTGGAGTTTCTTGCGGAGATCCTTCGTTCCTCAGGATGACAAAAATGAGAATAAAATTATATTCTTTTAATCTGAACACAGGAAACATTTTCCATTTTAATTTCCTTTCCTACTTTTTTAAGCAATCCGGTTTTTGAGTTTCTTTTAAAAACAATGACATTTCCGGAGTTTACATTTGTTGCAATCAGGAATTTACCGCTCTCATCAATAGCAAAAATTCGGGGATGATTTCCGAAAGTAGATTGATAACCAATGTTTTTTAAAAGCCCATTTTCTTCAATGGAAAAAATGGCAATATTATTTTCTTTGCCCCGATTAGAAGCATATAAAAATTTTCCGTCAGGCGAAATATGAATATCAGAGCTTTCAAATCCTTCCTTAATTTTATCCGGATGTGTATTGATGCGTTGTACTTTCGTTAAATCCCCGTTTTCATATTGATAAACACTTATAGAACCTGACATTTCTTCAATACAATAACCATATTTTTTATTTGGGTGAAAAGTAAAATGTCTCGGACCTGCTTCTAAATCTGTTTTTGTAAAGGGAGTTTTTGTTTCGACCAAAGGTTGTTTGAGCGTTCCATCAAAACGATAACAGCGTATTTTATCAGCACCTAAATCGGGCAAAAAAAGATAATCGAATTCTGGAGAAAATACAGCCGAATGAACATGAGATTTTGTTTGTCTTTCTTTATGCAAGCTTCCGTCAGTATATTGAAAATTTTGAGCAATTGAATCGATTTTTCCGTTTTCTAATAACGGATGAACGGATACGCTTCCTTCGGTATAATTAGCATTTACAAGCCATTTACCACTTTTATGAACCGAAACATAAACCGGATTTTCGCCACCGCTTCCCTGTTTGTTTAAAAAAGTCAGCGATTTACTTTCCGGATTAAATTCAAAACTGCTTACACTTCCTGAATTTGGTGTTTTTGTATCGGTACACGCGTAAACATATTTTCCGTTTGGAGAAACAGTCAGATAAGATGGATTGATAATGTCTTTTGCAAAAGCGATTTTACTCAGTTGTCCGTTTAAAGTATCCAACTGATAAACCTGGATTGATTCGGCTGTTTTATCACGATTATAAGATCCCAAAAAGACGTAGGTGTTTTGAGAAAATACAGAAGTACAAATTAGTAAACTAAGGACAAGAGAAAGTATATTTTTTTTCAGGTTCAATTTTTTTCTTTTTTATAGGGTGAAAATTTAGAAGTTTAAGAATTCCTTGGCTTTTATTAACAATTAACCATCAACAATTATTATTTCACTCCTTTCCACCATTGTATAAATTGTTGTTCGTCATTTTTTAATTCAACTATTTCCCCAATCATCGGAGTTATTAATGGAATCGGATTTTCAGACAAACTATTCAATTCAGTTACTCTAATTAAAGGTTCATCCCAGGAATGAAGAGCCAATGGAAATTTCGAATTATGCACCGGAAAAACCCTTTTTGCTTTTAAGTCTTTCATCGCTTTTATGACATCTTCCGGCAAATTGTGAATGTATTTCCATGCCGGATTATATTGGCCATTATCAATGAGTGCAATGTCAAAAGGACCATATTTCTCGCCAATTGCTGCAAAGTGTGTGTCGTAACCGCTGTCGCCGCCCAAATACATTTTGAAATCTTTGGTTTCTAAAATAAAAGAAGTCCAAAGTGTATTACAACGTTTGATGCTTCTACCGGAAAAATGCCTTGATGGAGCAGTATAAAGTGTTAGGTTTTGATCTAATGTTATTTTTTCGTGCCAGTCTTTTTCGATAATATTTTCTGTTGGAAAGCCCCAAAATTCAAAATGCGAACCAACGCCAAGTGCCGTGATTACTTTTTTTATTTTTGGTTTCAGTTCCATTATAGTTTTATAATCTAAATGGTCATAATGGTCGTGCGTGATCAACAAATAATCAATTTCCGGAATATCATCATACGTATAAATGTCAGTTCCTTTAAAGGCTTTTGTCGTTCCGTAAATAGGAGAGGCGTTGCCGCTGAAAACAGGATCAATTAAAAAACGTTTGCCTTCAAGCTGGATAAAATAGGAGGAATGCCCAAACCAAATTAAAACATCCTGATGTAAAGGAAGTTCCTTTAGATTCGTTTTTACGGAAGGAATAACATCAGTTGGAATTTTTCGGTCGACCTTCTTAAAGAAAAAATTGGTCAAAACATCATAATAACTATAACCTTCCGCCAGTTCCGGAGTGAAATTTTCATTTTCGAATTTTCCGTTTTTGTATTGAGGTGATTTTTGTATTAAAGCCAGCCTGTCTCCGGAAGGTTGTTTTCCGAATCTGGGATGCAATAAAAAATAAAAAATAATTGCCAGTAAAATAAGGATTATTGTTAAGCTCATGATCTTTTTTTAGTTAGGAGGATATAATTTTTGTAATTCTTTTACAGATGAGGAAATCATGATTTTCATAATTTCAAGATCAATATCAGTTAGTTTTTTAATGTAAATACATCCTTTTCCGGCTTTATATTTCCCGAATTTAGAAAGTAATTCTTCTCTGTTTTCAGGAGATAAATAAACGTATAAAGAAATAGCAGCTTTTCTTGGCGAGAATCCTGCCAGAGGTGCATCACCTTCATGTCCGCTGTCATATTTGTAATGATAGCTTCCAAAACCAATAATACTTGGTCCCCACATTTTAGGTTCAAAACCGGTTACGTTCTGCATTATTTTGATAAGCTCAAAAGCATCATTTCTTTTTGCTTCCTTCTCTGTAAAAGTATTTATAAAATCTAAAACACTGATTTCTTTTTCAGTAGTTTTATTTTTTGCCATAGCTTATTTTTTTGTTTTCACTAAATCACTTTTCATTAGAATATTTTTGATTTTGAATTCAGATGCATAAAACAAGTCTGAACTTTCATTCATTTGATTTTCAATAACAATCAAACTCACATCGCTTTCGGGGAAATACAAATTTACAGAAGAAAATCCATCACCCAAACCAGTATGACCAAGATATTTTACTGTATCTTTTTCAACAATTCTAATGCTGTAACCATATCCCTCTTTTTCTTTTCCGAAGAAATTATGTTGTGATAATGCGGTTGGTTTTATGAGTAATTGATATGAATCAGGTCTTAGGATTTTTCCTTTATGAAGATTATTGTTCCAAATTGCTAAATCGTGAGCGGTAGAAATAACTCCATCAGCACCCAGGTTTTGTAATGTTATTAACGATTTTTTTAAAGATTCGTATGTGTTTTTATTATTTATGTATCCTGTAGTCAAATTTTGAATTTTGTCTTGATTATAAGCAAAGGTATTCTTCATTTGAAGTTTTTTGAAAAGTGCATTGACGACTTCGCTGTAACTTTTACCCGAAGTACGCTCAACAATTTGACCAAGAAGACTGTAGCTCATGTTTCCGTAATGAAAATTAGTCCCAGGCTTAAATTCAAGAGATTTATTGATGTCCACAATTCCGTGTGTATGATTTAAAAGTTGATGAACCGTAACAGAATCTGCCCAGTTTTGGGTAAGTTCAGGAAGGTGTTTTTTGATAGGATCCTGCAAATTAATTTTCCCTTTTTCGACTTCCAATAAAATCAAAACCGCGGTAATTTGTTTGCTGTTAGACATAATTTCAAACTGGCTGTCTAGTTTTAAAGGTTTCTTAGTTTCAAAATTGGCAAAACCATACGCTTTGTTATACAAAGTTTTTCCTTTTTTGGTAATTAGAATTACACCATTAAATTTAGGATCGGCAACTTTAATTAAACTGTCAATTTGGGTCGTATAATTATCTTTTTTTTGAGCGAATGAATTGCAGTTGGACAGAAGAAAAAGGAAAGAAAATAAAGAGGATATTCTAAAAATTAGATTCATTATTGTGATTTGTTTTTTGATGATTTTGTTGTCTTTGAAATTTTATTTTAGTTTAAAACATTCCATTTTCATTGATACTTTCCTTTGGAATTGGCTGTCCTAAATCCCAAAGTTCGACTATTTTGTCTGATTCAAATCGAAAAATATGAACAACAGCGACACCTGAATCTACTGAACTTTGTTTGACATGTGAATGAACGGCAACTAAATCTCCATCTTTTAAGACATGATGAATTTCAAAAATTTTATTCGGATTAGTTCTTGCAGATTCTTCCAAAGCCAGCATCAAAGTATCGGCATCTCCTTTAAAATAAGCATTATGATGTTTAAAATTTTGGCCTGCATACAATCGAAAAGCTTCATGAGAATGCCCGGTTGCAGCGAGTGTTAGAAAGTTTCGGGCTATAGATTTCTTAGTCATGGCATATGCTTTAAAAAGAAATCTAAGTTATGAAATTTAGCTGTTTTATATTAAATAACATTCTACTTAAATACTTAGGATTTGCCATCCGAGCAATAGCAAACAGGTGAAGCAAATCATTCAAATGCAGACCCAACTTTTCATTAGCCAATTGTCAAATCTGTTGTAGTAGCTTTGGCAACTGATTTATGATTTAATTGTTATATAGTATTCTGCTATTCTCAATATTACAAAACAAATAAAAGCAATAACAAATTTGATTATAAATTTATATTTCGGTTGTTGATATTTATTGGAATTAATTAATGCCTTTGCACTTCGCATAACTTTATCTTTATTCAACCATAAAATCACTAAAATTAACAATTGGTATAGAATCGCGGCTTTTAAAGCCCCAGAATGCACTTCGAAATATATGTCTTGTAAAATCACATTTACAAGTATTGCAGAAACGAACAAACAACCAATAATTCTAGTCCTTTTTATCAAAATTAATGTTCCTCCAATTATTTCAAAAAGCCCTAAAGTTATTGCATATGATTTGGAATAACCATAAAAAGCCCACATCAATTCCATCCCGGTCATTTCCGAAACAGTTTTGTTAATTTCAGAAGCCCCATCAAATTGTAATATTTTAGCTCCACCATAAATAAACATTGCAAATACTACAATCCAGCTAATTGCATTTTCAAAAATCTCTATTTTATCTTTTCTATCGAATTTCATTCTTCGTGTTTTCTTTCAGATTTTGTCATTTTGGTACTACAGCGGGTTTGGGACTAAATAAGTCCTATTCTTTGATTTGCAAAATCATCACAGGACAAAACCATCTTTCCATTAAGCCTATTGCCTAAATCCGTTGTAGCTGTTACATGCTGGCTTTTTCGAGTTTGTCGTTTATAATATATTTTATTTTCCCTGTTCCAATAACTGTTCTTCCTTCTCTGAATTCAAATTCCATATCTTTTGTTAAACTTTCTGCAAAGTGATCAGCAGATAATAATTTAATTTTTGCGTCAACTTTGTCTCCCGGATATACAGTTTCTTTATCAATAAATGTTTGTTGTCCTGATGTCTGCATTTCAGTAAAGGCAAATTTTATTTGAGGTCGGTAACCCGAATTTGCTGGTGTTTTTCTTCCACCTTGTTCCGTTTTCAAGTATTGAAGTTCAGCTATAAAGTCAACTTTATTAAACTCTTCAGAATAGTAATTTAGAATATTTTCGACGATTTGATCAAAGTTGGATTGGTTACAAAACTTTGTAGAAATGTCAATTAAATCAGCGATCGAACTTCCTGCTTCGTTACGCCAAACACTTAGGTCAGATGAAATATCAAGTTTTTGAGAATCAATTTTTTCAATTGTCAAAGGTGTTCCGAAATAGTTTTTTAGTTCTGTAATAAAGTCCGCTATGTTGGTTTGATTATAAGTTGGCCAATCATTCATTGCATTTAAAAACAAAGTCGCAATATCTTTTAACTTATGTTTTTTTACTTCAATTTCAACTAAGTTCCAAAGTGTCGAATAAGTTATTATTTTGCTATCCATTTTTTGTTAGATTCTCGATTTTGATTGGTTCTTGCAGGTAACGTTCTGGTACTACAGCGGGTTTGGGACTAAATTAAGCCCTATTTTCGGATTTGCCAACTCATCCCAAATACAAAACCATTTTTTCATTTAGCCTATTCCCAAATCCGTTGTAGTAGCTGTTATGGGTGGTTTTTATAGCCTCATTATTTTTTATAATATTCGCTTTCTTGCGGAGTTTATTTGATTTAAATTCCCACATAATTATTTGTCATGCGTCATTTATACGATACTCAATGAGACGTTGAGCAATTTCTAAGTCTGTCTTTAAGTTTGAAAAGTCAATTGTGATTAGTTCGTATGCAAGTGAGTATGGAAAAATTTGAATATATTTCTTTTCCTCAAAATTAATTTCCAAATCGTCTTCAGTCTTTTCTAATTCTATTAAAAGAATATCGCTATTAATGTCTAATTTGTCGAGAGCGTAAATTAAAACCTCTTCGCAATTATTGTCTATGTTTAAGTCCGTAAGTAAATCTTCCCATTTGTCCGTGTCCTTCAGATAAGGGATTATATCAGTTAGTTTCATTGTTTACACTTTCGTTCTTAAAATTGCCTACAACGTTCTCGCGCCTCTAGCTGTTTGCAACTTATGAAAACGAGTCTTTTCGGCTAAACGAAAATAGGAATTAAAAACGATAATTCCACTAAAGTTGCAAATAGCTAGAGACGTATGTTATGGTGTGTAGCGACACGATTGTTAAGCACGAAAGATTTTACCATTCCAATTATCGATTCCAATTTCGGCAAGCTTTTCCGCCTTCCGATTTTCCGTTCCAAATAGTTTCCGCTTTGCAAAACAAACTTAAAACTTAAATTAAATCTCAAAAAGATCGACAAAAAAATTCCGCTTTCGGTTGTCCGAAAAGCGGTTCAATCTTGTTTGTCCGCAACAATTAGGGCACCAATTTTTGGTTTCTATTTCGGTCAGCTCGGTTTCGGCTTTATTATGTTTTCCGAACTAAAACGTCAGATTAAAATCAGTTGATTCTCGTCGGCGGAGCTATACACCATAACGTTCTGGCACTACAGCGGGTTTGGGACTAAATCAGCGTTATCTTTCGGATTTGCCAAATCTTCCAAATACACAACCAATTTCAAATTAAGCCTAATGCCCAAATTGCTTGTAGCGTGTGTTGGCAGTCGTACTTTTAATATGTTTGAATTAAAACATCTGTAGGTATATGAAGTCTTTCGTGTAGTTGTCTTATCATTTCCAATGAAAGTTTTCTTTTTCGGTTTAGAATTTCACTTGCACGACTTTTAAGTCCGACAATATTTGCTAAATCATTTTGATTGTAACCCATTTGTTCCATTCTAAATTTGATCGCTTCAATTGGGTCTGGTAAACTGATAGGAAATTTTTCATTTTCATATTTTTCAATTAAAATACCGAGTACCTCAAGTTCATCTCCTTCAGGAGAACCAACTTTTGCGTCAAAGATTATTTCAAGTCTTTGTAAAGCTTGATTGTAATCGTTTTCTGTTTTTATAGGTTTAATTTCCATAATATTTAAATTTCATTTGCATTAATCTTGTCATATTCTGCATGCGTTCCAATAAATCGAATCCAAATCATTTGATATTCATAAGTTACCTTAACAATTAATCTATAATTATTTCCTTTAATATTGAAAACTATTCTATTATCATTTAATATACTAGCACTAGGATAATCTAATTTTATTTCGTTTGGGTTTTTCCATTCAGCTGTACTTGCTTCTTGAAACCATGATTTTAATTGTTGTTCACAATCGCCATGTATCTCCCAAAAATCTCTTAATATTTTTTTAGCTACTACTCTCAAAAGATTATTTTTTTTCAAAGATAACAAAAAAAGTTCCCAAAACGGGATTTTTATTTTTTTTCGTCTCGAACGTGTATGACTGCCAACGTTCTGGCACTACAGCGGGTTTGGGATTAAAAATGCGTAATCTTTCGGGTATGCCAAAACTTACAAATATAAAACCATCTTTCCATTAAGACCAATGCCTAAATCCGTTGTAGTGGCTGTTATAAGCAGGCTTATTCTTAAATGTTTGTTTTCCCAATCTTATCAATTTTTCCAGTGTAAACATCAAAAATGAAATGGATTTCTGTTTTCAGAAGTTTGATTACTAAATAGTTTGTGTCTTTCGTTACAACAGGTTCCCAACTAATTAATTTTTCGTTTAGATAATTTAGAACTTCATGAATTTTTGATTCAGTTAAGTTCAAGTTATCGTCTCCGTCAAACATTAAAATGCTAGATTTGGATTGAGAAAAATCTATTCCAATTTCGTCAATTTTGTTTTCTGAAAACCCAAATCTAAAGCCATTGGATAAATAATAGTAGCCACAATTTCCATCTCCAAGTAAGATGGGATTTCCGATTTTAGTTAATGATAATTCCAAATCATCACCGATGTTTATCTCATACAAAGGTTGATTATTAAATATCCATTCATTTATTTTTAAGTCATCCATTTTTAGGTCTTTTCAGCAATCTATGTTTTGCTTGCTTGTAGCGTGTGTTATGCGTTCGGTTTTTTATTTAGTTGCAAAGTAGTTCCAATTCTCCAAGTTTTGCTCTTTCAATGGTGCTAGAATATTCCAATACTTTTAAATTCCAAAAAAATAATTGAAATAACTTTTATTCGGTTCTTTAATTATTTCTTTTCCAATTTCAACATATTCTCCATTTGAGTTTTTTCTCATTACTATTATTTCGCTAATACTTTTTCGAACTACATCACCAACTTTTATCTCTAATCCTTCACAATCACTATCATAAAAATATTTGTCATTTTCATAATATATTTTGCTCTCTCTTCCTTCTGTTATTTTTTGAATTTCTCCACTAAAAGTACTTCTGCTAAATTCCTTGCTTTTTTCGTAATACTCCGTTTTAGAGTTATAAACCATAAAACAGAAAATTAGAATTACTATTATTGCAGGAATTATTTTTCTCATTACATTTTAATTTTTTCGTTTAGGTTTCTGTCGCTCTAAACTGACGCATAACGTTCTCGCGCTACAAGCAGTTTGGGGCTAAATCAGCGTTATTTTCGGATTTGCCAAATCTTCCAAATACAAACCAATTTTTCCATTAATCCAATTCCCCAAATTGCTTGTAGCGTGTGTTATGCGGGGGTTGTTTTGTCGAAATTATTATTAAACCGCTAACTTTTTACGCTTCTGTTGGCAAACTCCAACTTATTGATGTTAGTTTTAATTGATGTTTTCAATGAATTTCATCTTCTTAAAATTCATCTTCTTCATTTCCATAGTCTTCAATTTTATCATCTTCATCTTCAACTTTATCAATTTCATCATCTTCATATGACTTTCTAATACGGTCTTGAATAAGCATTGTTATAAATAAGATTACAGAAAAAAGTAACGACAACATTACAAGTCCAACTAATGGCATTCCACAAGTATTATTATTCTTTTCAAGATAATATACAATTAGCTTAAAAGCAGAAATTGTCAATATGATTTGACCTAAAAAACTAATTAAGCAAACCGATCCAAAGCTCAATTTAATATCGCCTCCAATAGCTTTTCTGCCAAAAATAATTTGAAATAATAGTGGTAAAATAATTAAAATTATGTGCATTTTTTTTAGATTCTATTTGTTATTAGTTTCCAATTTTCAAGCTTCTGTTAGCAAGTTCCAACTTTCACGCTTCTGCTTTGTAAACTTCTTGCGGAAACAAATGTTTTTCTTCTGATTGATTTCTTCTGCGTAATTTCGGCACAACTCCCGCATAACGTTCTGGCGCTTGGCGAGGTTGGGGATTAAAGATGCGTGATTTTTCGGTCAAACACAAATTTTTAAAATACAAAACCATCTTTAAATTCAGCCTAAAACCCCAATCTCGCCAAACGGCTGTTATGCCCAGTTTTTATTCGTCAAGCAAGTTCTTCTGATATAAAGTCAATAGTTTTTCCGTTGTCATTTGTTGCCCAAATTTGTAATGTGTCGTAACCGTTTCGCTTTACTTTTTCAAATTTAATTTTTGTTCCGTCAATAACTTCTATTAAACCATTTTCGTCAACTTGATCTGCAAACTCGTCATCATAGTCAACACCGTTATATGTAGAGATAACAATTTCAAAAATTTCGTTGCAGTCTTTGTCCTGGTAATAATTTGTTGCGTGTCTGTTTTTAATTTGTTCGTCTGTAAAAGTGTCACAGAACAAAGCATTGTAGCCGTGTTTACAACCATCAAATAACAAAATTTCTTGTCCCGTTGCATTGTCAACCGCAAAAACTAATGAAGGAGCAAATTCAGTCCCAACGATTAAATTTTTATATTCTTGGTGTAGTTGTCCATAAAATTTGATTTTGAATTTCGTCTGCCCAGAAGTTGTTTTTAGTTTTCTTCTCCATTCGTTTGAATGAAGGTCTTTTGGATTTTGAATATGTTCGGTCAAACCGTCAAGAAATGTCGGTCCTAAAACTCCATTGTCCGTTGTCGAGTTGTTAGGTTTATTGTTCTTTTTAAATATGTCTAAAATTCCCATTGTTTGTTTCTTTATTGTGTCGTCCTAAAATTGGGCATAACGTTCCTGCGCCTCTAGCTGTTTGCAACTTATGAAAACGAGTCTTTTCGGCTAAACGAAAATAGGAATTAAAAACGATAATTCCACAAAACTTGCAAATAGCTAGAGACGTGTGTTGTGCGAGGTTGCGACACGCAAAGTGAGCAAGTTCTGAAAATCGC
>Ga0247810_10001180_pt1 | contig 17626 bp, 15 predicted proteins | sample UWRJL119311C1_FD_179918 | JGI IMG/M metagenome (GOLD analysis project Ga0247810, IMG submission 179918) | Plant litter microbial communities from Arlington Agricultural Research Station in Wisconsin, United States - UWRJ-L119-311C-1 | ecosystem: Environmental > Terrestrial > Plant litter >...
TTGTGGCCGTAGTAGGAAAGTTCCTCGGCAGTGCCATTGCGGCAAAATTCGTCGGGCAAAACTGGCGCGATAGCCTTATGATAGGGGCATTGATGAATACACGCGGATTAATGGAACTGATTGTATTAAATATAGGTCTTGACCTTAAAGTCCTTTCCCCACAAATCTTTACTATGCTGGTGATTATGGCCTTGGTTACTACCTTCATGACCGGACCTGCACTCGACCTGATCAACTTCATATTTAAAACCAAAGATGAAATCATTCCTGATGAAGTAAAAACAGACTGTAAGTTTAAGGTCCTGATCTCATTCGGTAACACAGACCGTGGAAAAGCACTACTAAGGCTTGCAAACAGTTTTGTGAAAAAACAGAACGACGACGCTATCGTTACTGCCATGCATCTTACCCTAAGTAACGAATTGCATACTTTTGATCTGGCCGACCAGGAGAAGAAAAGCTTTGCTCCTATACTTTCAGAATCCAACCACCTAAACCAAAAAATCGTTACACTCTTTAAAGCTTCAAATGATATCGACAATGATATTGTGGATATTGCAAATCACGGAGAATACGACTTACTTTTGGTGGGATTAGGACAGTCTATTTTTGAAGGAACCCTATTAGGAAAACTGCTCGGCTACACTACCCGTATCATTAACCCAGACAGGCTTATTGATAAATTTATAGGCAAGGAAGGCTTATTCGAAAACTCTCCTTTCGACGAAAGAACCAGGCAAATCATTGCCAAAAGTAAAATGCCTGTAGGTATATTGGTCGATAAAAACCTCGAGAAAGTAAATGAAGTCTTTATGCCGATATTCACACCCGAAGATGCTTTCCTGATCGACTATGCCCACAAACTGATTACTAATAACGAGTCACACATTACTTTTATAGATCCAAATGATGCAATTGCTAACGACAAGGAAGTATACGGCAAAATTGATAGCATAGAAATGCAGACACCTAACTATGTCACTATGCAGGAAGACCGGATTATGAAAAAAGATTTCTTAGAGAAAATGGATATGATGATTATCAGTCTCGAAAGCTGGAAGAAACTCGTCAATTCACAAAGCACCTGGTTGAGCAACATTCCTTCTGTTTTAATTATCAAACCTTAATTATGGACTGGATTCTATTGATTATAGGTGGATTATTCGAAGTCGGTTTTGCAACCTGCCTCGGAAAAGCTAAGGAAACTACCGGAACTGCCTCTACATTATGGCTGGCTGGCTTTTTAATATGCCTGACGATCAGTATGGCCTTATTGTACAAAGCCACCCAAACCTTACCCATCGGCACTGCCTATGCGGTATGGACCGGAATCGGTGCCGTCGGGACAGTTATAGTCGGAATCTTTATATTTAAAGAACCAGCCGATTTCTGGAGGGTTTTCTTTCTGACAACCTTGATCGCTTCCATTATCGGACTTAAATTTGTTTCAAGTCATTAGATTTGTGTATCTCACCGACAACGTTTATCGACAAACTATGTATGCTCAATTCCTCCCCTTTCCGATAGAGTCGGGAGGTGCCTGAAAGGCGGAGTGGTTCATTCAAAATTTATAATTCGAAACTTAAAATAACAAAAATGGACAATAACATTTCATTTCTATTAATCAGCATTATCCTATTGCTGGCAATCGTTCTTTGTTATCTGATCTATCTCCTAATGCAATCCGAGAAAAACAAAAAGAAAGCTCAGGAAAAGTATTACCTGCTCGAAATGAAAGTCAATGACCTCCAACTCGAAACACTCGAATCCCGCCTTAACCCACACCTGTTTAAAAACATACTGAATTCCATACAATCCCATGCTTACCAAACCTACTTTGCATTAGACAAACTCGCCAATGTCCTGGATTATATCCTCTACGAAAGCCAAAAGAAGCTCGTCTCCGCAAAAGAAGAAATTGAATTCGCTCTAAATCTTATAGAAATCAATAAAATCAAGGTAAGCCCGCTTTTTGAACTTAAGGTTAAGACCAAGATCAATGAAGGTGAAGCACTATACAATCAACGCTTATTGGCCCCACTTATTTCTATTGACCTTATTGAAAATGCTTTTAAACATGCCGACTTACAGAGTTCCGATGCCTTTATAACCGTAGTATTTGAATTCCGCGATAACTGCTTCTACCTTACCGTTTCAAATAAAATATCAGACAAAAAAGCACTAAAAAAAGAACATAGCGGCATTGGTACAGCTACGCTCGAACAGAGACTGAAGATTATCTATAAAAACCAATTCAAACTCGACCGTTTTGTAGAAAACGATATTTATACCGCACACCTAAAAATCAATCTGCTTGAATACAAAACTCAAATGCTTACTGCTTGATGACGAGCTGCCCGGACTCACCTATCTCAAGATGTTATGTGAGCAACTCCCGGAACTCGAAGTCGTAAAAGCGTTTAACGACCCGGAAAAACTTCTGGCAGAAGCCCCATTTCTGGATTTTGACCTTTGCATTTCAGATATAGAAATGCCTGGAATTGATGGCCTGAGCCTCGCCCGCCTACTCAAAGAAAAACTCGTCATCTTTACTACTGCCTATAAAGAGTATGCAGTCGATGCATTCGATATTGATGCGATAGACTACATCACCAAACCCGTAAAAAAAGAACGCCTGCAAAGGGCAGTCCTCAAAGCATTGGAGCGTTTTAGCAAAAAAGCAGTACCCTCCAGATTCATTTCATTGAATACCGATAAAGGAAAAACATTACTTTATTTCAATCAGGTTGTAGTAATTAAAACCGCTGCAAATGAAAGCCGTGATAAAGAGGTATTGCTTAAAGACGGCACCTCCGTCCTGTTAAAAAACATCAGTTTCGATACGCTGTTAAACGAATTGCCGGAAAGTGATTTTTACAGGGTCAATAAAAAAGAAATCATTGCAATCAAAGCAGTAAAATTCTTTACCCATAACGAAATCACATTATCCCAAAACGACCAAAACGACAAACCCATCACGGTAATACTGACCGAAAAGTACCGCCCGGGTTTTCTCGCAGTTGTAAAATCAGATTAGGTTACAAAATTTTACCGTCTTGTTACATCGGGTAAAAATTAGATTCCCAATTGTTTCTCTGGCCGAAAATCACTTCCCATATTTGCACTGAAAAATCTAAAAAGCCTTATGGGAAAATTTAAAAACTCCATATTTTACGTATTAATAATTGGGGGATTCTCCGCACTGATGTACTGGATAGTAGTAAAGGGAAAACTTCTTGAAACGGGAAGGAATATCATTCCTAAAAATATCGAAACCAATCCTTGGAACGACTTTATCACTTCGATGGTCCAAAACCTAAAGCATCCGTTACCAATACTTCTCGCTCAAATTATTACCATTATATTCGTTGCCCGTTTCTTTGGCTGGATCAGCAGGAAAATCGGACAGCCTTCCGTTGTCGGTGAAGTTATTGCCGGTATCGTATTAGGACCCTCCCTGATTGGAATGTACTTTCCCGATTTCGCAGCTACGCTATTCCCTAAAGACTCATTGGGCAACCTACAGTTCCTCAGCCAGATCGGACTTATCTTTTTCATGTTTGTAATCGGTATGGAACTCGACCTGAAAGCGCTTAAGAACAAAGCCCACGAAGCAGTGGTTATCAGCCATGCGAGCATTATTATCCCATTCGCTCTTGGATTGGGCCTGGCCTATTTCATCTACGACCAGTTTGCCCCTCAGGGTATTGAATTCGCATCCTTCGGTTTGTTTATCGGTATTTCCATGAGCATTACAGCCTTTCCCGTTTTGGCAAGGATCGTACAGGAGCGCGGTATCCAGAAAACCAAACTCGGCTCTATAGTAATCACCTGTGCCGCGGCCGACGATATCACCGCCTGGTGTATTCTCGCAGCCGTTATTGCAATCGTAAAGGCAGGATCTTTCGTAAGCTCGCTATACATCATCGGGCTAGCTATTATTTATGTTTTGGTAATGCTAAAAGTAGTACGCCCGTTCCTTAAACGTGTGGGCGACCTAAATGCTACCCGTGAGAGCCTTAATAAACCTGTAGTGGCAATCTTCTTCCTTACATTATTATTATCTGCTTACGTATCCGAATCTATTGGAATCCACGCTCTGTTCGGCGCTTTTCTAGCCGGCGCAATCATGCCCGAGAACAGCAAATTCAGAAACATCTTTATTGAAAAGGTTGAAGATGTATCCGTAATCGTTTTATTGCCGCTATTCTTCGTTTTTACAGGTCTGCGCACACAAATAGGTTTACTTGATGATCCGTATCTATGGCAAATCACCGGATTGATTATTCTCGTTGCCGTCGTAGGTAAATTCTTTGGAAGTGCACTCGCAGCAAAGTTTGTAGGCCAGAACTGGAAAGACAGCTTGTCTATAGGTGCATTGATGAACACCAGGGGATTAATGGAACTGATCGTCTTAAACATCGGTTTCGATTTGGGCGTATTGTCTTCAGAAGTGTTTACGATGATGGTAATTATGGCATTGCTGACAACTTTTATGACCGGACCGGCACTCGACCTGATCAACTACGTATTCAAAACCAAAAAGACAATTGTTCCCGAAGAAATTAGCAGCAGGAGCAAATATAAAATACTGATTTCTTTTGCATCTTCAGACAGCGGTAAGACTTTATTAAAAGTAGCCAACAGCCTCGTAAAGAAGCAAGGAAACAACACTATCGTTACTGCGATGCACCTTTCATTAAGTACAGAGCTTCACTCATTTGACCTCAAGGATTATGAAAGGGATACCTTCCAGCCTGTTTTATTGGAATCAGAACTGCTAAACCAAAAGATCATAACCATGTTCAAGCCTTCAAGTGATATCGACTCCGATATCATAGAAACGGCCAACCACGCACAATACGATCTTCTATTGATAGGTTTAGGGCAATCGATCTTCGAAGGAACACTATTAGGTAAAGTATTGGGATTCACAACCCGAATCATCAATCCCGATAGATTAATCGACAAGTTTACCGGTAAGGAAGGACTGTTTGAAAACTCCCCTTTTGACGAAAGGACCAGACAAATTATTGCCAAAAGCAAAATGCCTGTAGGAATCCTGGTCGACAAGGAACTACAGCAAATCAACAGGGTCTTTATGCCTATTTTCAGCAATGACGATGCATTCCTGATTGAATACGCACAAAAGCTGATCCATAATAATGGCTCACAAATTACGGTACTGGACGCTTCCGGAGATATCAAAAACAATCCTGAGATACGCGAAACCATCCGTTCCATAGAACAAACTGCCCCAAATCATATTATGAGTATGACAGACAAGACGGTTAAGAAAGAGTTTTTGGAAGATCAGGATTTGATGATCATCAGTCTGGAAAGCTGGAAGAAGTTAGTGGATTCCCACAGCATCTGGCTCAACAACACCCCTTCTGTATTAATAATCAAACCTTAGTTATTCTTTTATGATCCGCATTTTTAAACCGCTGTTGTTAGTATTGTTATTAACATCAGCTCCGGCTTTCTGCCAGGAACCTGAAAAACCCAAAGCAGAGCAACCTAAAACAGCAGAGAATCCTGTTCAGGAAAAATTGGACATCAGCCTTGACGGTATGCTTGGAGTATCTGTCGGAGATAATGTTGTCGGAATAAACGTTGGCGGACCCAGCCTAAAGTTTCACTACAAAAACATAAAGATTGGCATTGGGGCTTTCCCTTCACTAATTATATTGGACGACAAAGCCTCTCCGAGATTAGCAGTCTCCCCAATTGTAGAATACAAAAAATGGATGTTAATAACACCCTATTATGGTTACGACTCCAGAGACAAAATGATCTGGACTTTTGGATTAGGTTATAAGTTTAAATAGTTACTATAAACATAAAACGAAAATGGGCTGTCTCCCAATGTGAGATAGCCCGTTTATGTTTAGTCGTTTTCTCCATTATTTAAAGGAGACTAAGTATCTACAATAAAAAAAAGCAATAATAAGGCATTCTATTTCTTCAATCAAATATGATACATTCATAACTCAATTTATCACAATCCCAAATCCAAAACAAAACTCAACTTTACAGAAATATTATCCTCAAACCTCGGCAGCTGATTAGGCCCATATCTATAAAAACCCGACAATCCAAACCCCTTATAAATCTGGTTCAGTTCCAGTCCCGATTCAAAATAACCTCTATCAAGCGTTTTATAATCCAACCCTATATGACGCTCCGAATGCTCCATATCTCCCCATGCCATTCTCGTAGCCACAACCAACGAAGGGCGTACCTTCTTCAAAATTGTAATCCTCTGAAAAGCATGCTTAACCTGGAAGAACACATATTTGCTCGAGAAAAACTCATTAAAATACATCGTCTCAAAACTATTCTTTCCCGCAATCGTAATACGCTGTATTATATTATCTTTTGTCAAGCTATTTGGCGAAGTGTTGTACAGATGCGTCAAAGGAACATCCCCAAAAGCATAACCCATCTCCAAAAATAAAGCGGTCTTCTGACCATTCAGATATTTCTTCTGGTATTCTGTCCTAAAATCAATCTTCCCAAAATCAAAGTCATTGTCCAATACATGGGGTAAAGATTTTGTAAACTGAAAGGTAAATTTAGGAAAACGCTTATCAATCTCTATCCTGCCCGTAGGTGTCTGCATATAATCGCTAAAAGGATTCCATTGCAACGACACCATAGCGGTAGTCATCGTATACGCATCAAAAGGTTTTCCGTTTAGATTGTATATATAATCAAATTTAGGCTCGACTACAGTCCTTGAAATCTGCCAAAGGCTTTCTGTCTTAGGAATGATCTTGGTCTCTATATATGCCCTATAACTCTGGTATCCATAAAAAGTACTGACGTTAATCGGACGCGGGTCATACAACTTAAAGACCCTCTTGTCAATCGCAAATGACGTACTCGCAATCTCTTTTACATCATCCGTATAAGCTCCTCCTATCCAGGTATTCGAAAACTTCCCTATTCTCGTAGCACCACCAAGATTGTATTTAAAATTACCATCCTTAGTACCATAAGCAGTATATCCCTCTATCCTGTATTTGGTCGAAAACTTTTCATTCGTAATCCCACCCAGACCCGGACGGAAACCTTCATAATTATTATAACTCAACAAATAACGCAGGTCAAGGTCTATAGGTCCTAACGGTACATAACCATTTAGCACTTTCCTGCCTATCCGCAGTTTCTTCTCTACTTTTTCCTTTTTGGCTATACTGTCCAGCGCGATATACGTTTTCCTTCCCCTTGCATCGAGGCTATCCCTCCTATACTGGTTCCAGAACTCATCATCCATCTTAATCGCATTGTCCTTGATCTCAATAGCAACACCGGCCCTTTTTATTGAGATATCTGTATTATATTCCGCGTCAAAATAAGTCGATTTCGATAACAGATACGTAAAGTCCGAACTCTCCTTCTTGCGCTTTGAAGCTTTACTATCGGGAGCATCAAACTTAAATGTCTCACCTAAAATCTTGATATCCTCATCATTCTTACCCTTTACGATCTTAAACTCCTTTACAGTCGGAAACCAAAGGTCCTTCTCCGGAATATAAGCAAACTCGTGGGTCGCACTGACATCAAGCATCGTCTTGATCCGCATCACCGCTTTGGCAACCGCATAATTCTCCGAATCAATGTAAAGCACACCCCTCAAACCATTCTTCTTATGCCGCATAGGAGTAAAATAAATCAGATACGTCTCCCTGTTTTGTACACTCACTTTACCAAGCAGCTTAAAATTATAGTCCGTAAACGCATCACCCGCAATCGGGCTATTGTACTTGGTTTCAAAAAGCTCATACTTCTCGTCATAAACAGAAAAGGACTGCAGGTTTAAGGCAATCACCTCATAAACAGGCTGGTCAAAACCCGACATCTTAATCCCTAAAATAGTCTCCTTAAGCTTATTGTCGCTAAATTGAAAATGAGAAACCTTCTCCGTCAGGAACAAATGCTGCGAACTGATCAGTTTCTTAAATTTATAACCAGAAGAATCTATCTTTTCAAATTGCGAACCTTCATACTTCTTGATAAAAACAGAATCAACCGCCCCATTGATAGAATCGGGATTAGCAGTCACTATCAGCTTATTATACGATTTAAACTGAAAACTCCTAAGCTTCCGCTGTGGATCATTTTTACCCTTTTGGCTAATGGCCATACGTATAATCCCATTAGCTGGATTCTCCTTTTTCAGAACTACCTCATCAAGACGTTGGGTGTCTTCTGCAAGTAGTACAATAAAATATTTCTGTTGTTGGGTCTCGATTGTTTTTTTGTGGAAACCTACATAAGACACCTCAAACCTGACAATCTCCTTAGGGCTTTCCAGTAAAAACTTCCCGTCTATATCAGTAATGGTTTCTATCCCGCCTTTCGCAGAAACAGAGGCAAAAGCGAGCGGGTTATTCGTAACGCCATCTTTTACAACACCATTAATACGGAATTGAGCCTGGGAAAAAATAGTAAAGAACAGAAACAGCAACGTTATTTGTTTCATGAAATCAGGTTTGCCAATAGTGTTAATTTGCCCGCAAGGTACGAACTCTTATATAACAAAAATCCGTCCAAAATAACTCGGGACGGATTTTATAAAATATTTATGATTTTTAAACTTTCATGATCTCTGCCTCTTTGGCAACCAGCACTTCATCTACTTTTTTGATGAAATTATTGGTCAGGGCCTGAACTTCCTCTTCTGCGCTTTTACACACATCTTCCGAAGTACCCTCTTTTTCAAGTTTCTTGATATCAGTATTCGCATCTTTACGAGCGTTCCTGATCCCGATTTTAGCATCTTCCGCCTCAATCTTAGCCTGTTTGGCAAGATCACGACGACGCTCTTCAGTCAATGGCGGAATATTAATGATAATAATATCACCATTGTTCATTGGGTTAAAACCAAGATTGGCAATCATAATCGCTTTTTCAATTGGCTGTAACATACTTTTCTCATAAGGCTGTAAAGTAATGGTCCTTGCATCTGGAACATTAATATTGGCTACCTGAGAAAGTGGTGTCGCCGAACCGTAATAATCAACAAAAACGCTTCCCAGCATCGCAGGATTTGCTTTCCCTGCACGAATATTCAGGAAGGATTTTTCTAAATGCGCAATAGAACCCGCCATGGATTCTTTTGTACTGTCTAATATAAAATCAATTTCTTCTGTCATTTCTTTATGTTTATTGCGTATATTTTGTAAAATTGTATAATGTATTTATGTATGCTGTAAATCGTATCGTGTGTATTGTCTTCTCGTAATGGAACACATTATAATAATAATTGATAATTGTATTCTACAATGCCACGTACATTTTACAATATACAATATACATTCCTAAACATTAACCACTGTCCCAACATTCTCACCCTCAACAATCTTCAACAAATTCCCTTCCTTATTCATATCAAAAACAATTATCGGTAACTTATTCTCCTGGCTTAAAGTAAAAGCCGTAGTATCCATTACATTAAGTCCTTTTTTCAATACGTCTTCGAAAGAAATATAATCAAATTTAGTCGCATCGGCATTTTTCTCCGGATCCGAACTATAAATTCCATCAACACGCGTTCCTTTTAAAATTACATCTGCATGGATTTCAACTCCTCTTAATACCGCAGCCGTATCAGTTGTAAAATAAGGATTTCCGGTTCCGGCTCCAAAAATTACAATACGCCCTTTTTCAAGATGGCGTACAGCCCTTCTCTTAATATACGGTTCTGCAATGGCTTCTATTTTCAAAGCTGTCTGCAAACGCGTCAACATTCCTTTATCCTCCAGCGCACCCTGTAGTGCCATTCCGTTGATTATTGTTGCCAACATCCCCATATAATCGCCCTGCACACGGTCCATACCGTTACTTGCGCCTGCGACTCCTCTAAAGATATTTCCACCGCCAATTACAATAGCAATTTCTACTCCCTTATCATGGATCTGCTTAATTTCTTCTGCATATTCTGCCAGTCTTACAGGATCAATTCCGTACTGTCTCTCTCCCATTAATGCCTCACCACTCAGTTTCAGAAGAATTCTTTTGTATTTCATGCGCTTGTTTTTATTGTTTTAAAGGTCATTATGGAATTCACTAAAACAGAAAGCCTGCATTTTTAGTAAAGTTGTGCAAATATAGACATATTCTGTTTTTATTAAAAATAAGTTTTAATCAATATTAACTATCCTATTTCAGCTCTGACACCAGACGCCCGACAATCAACCAACCTTTTCCAAAAGTTCCTCATAAGATTCCTTAGCCGAATTATACCCTATCGAAAAAATAGCATTCATCTTAACCTTATTCGTCTCAAAAGTCCCAAAATTGCAAAGCTCCTGAGGCGATATGATCCAATCACACAAACTAAACTTCTGCGTATTATTATTGGCAGAAAGCAATTCAAATGCCCTCGTAGTAACCGATTTGATAGAATGCAGATCCTTAGCCTCTATATTCTGAAGCGGACTAACATACACTCCTATCAGATGGTCACACCTTCCCTGTAATACATCAGTAGGAAAATGGTTTAAAATCCCACCATCGCTATAAAACTTCCCGTCAATCTCATAAGGCGAAAGTATCCCCGGAAATGCTGAAGAAGCTAATACCGCATCCACGATCTTAGTCTCAGGCTCAAATATTTTAATCTTGCCCTTAACCATATCCGTAGCTGTAATATGGGTCTGAATATCCAAATCACCCAACGTTGCATCCTTAAAAATAGCGGTAAAATAATTCTTAAAAGAATCAGAGTCAATAAGCCCGGCCTTCTTAAAAGTAAAATGCCGCCAATGGAAGAAGTAAATAGATTTAAAAAATTCGAGGATCTCCTCCGGTGTCTTACCAGCCGCATACAAAACGCCAACTATTGCTCCCGCACTAGTACCTGCTATCTGTGTTGGCCTGATCGACTGCTCCTCAAGAAATTTGATCACTCCAGCATGCGCAAGTCCCTTTGTACCTCCACCTGATAATATTAATCCCGTCGGTTCTGTACTAAAATTCATTGTCAAAAGAATATTTATGCTAAGATACTGTAAAGAAACAGTAAATTCTAACCTGACAAAACTATGGATTAGGTATCCAACTATAACCAAAAATATGTTAACAGTTGCACCTTTAAAAATTAGGTTTACAATTGTGGTATTGTGATCAAATCCTCAAGACCATCAGGAGTTATAGCGCCCTCAGTTGTATAATCGCCAATTTTAGTGCGTCTCAATACAGTAAGATGTGCGCCCGACTCCAATGCCCTGCCAAAATCAAATGCAAGCGAACGTATATAGGTTCCCTTACTACACACTACCCTAAAATCAACCTCAGGAAGTGCAATCCTTGTAATTTCAAACTCGTGTATCACCGTTTTCCGAAACGCAATCTCAACAGTTTCTCCCGCACGTGCATGCTCATACAAGCGTACCCCGTCTTTTTTAATTGCCGAAAAAATAGGTGGCTTCTGGTCTATCTCACCCAAAAATTGCTGAACAGCAGAATGGATAAGGTCCGTATCAATATGCTCCGTAGGGTAAGTATCGTCAATCTCCGTTTCTAAATCATAAGAAGGCGTAGTAGCCCCTATATAAAATGTTCCCGTATATTCCTTAGCCTGTCCCTGAAGCTCCGTGATCCTCTTGGTAAACTTACCCGTACAGACTAACAGTAACCCGGTAGCTAATGGATCTAATGTCCCCGCATGGCCAATCTTGATTTTCTTTAAACCAAGCCTGCTCTTGAGTATCCACTTCATTTTGTTCACTGCCTGGAACGAAGTCCAATGCAATGGCTTGTCTACACAAAGAATCTGCCCGTTTTGAAAATCTTCTGCAGTCATTAAATTACGGTAAGGGGATGAATGAAAAAATGGATAATCAACAAGGCGGCTCCCGCAATAATACGATAATAACCAAATACCTTGAACCCATTTCTACTTAAAAAACCTATAAAGCTCTTAATCGCAAGCAATGCGACTATAAATGCCACTACATTACCAATAATCAAAAAATTAACCTGTTCAGGACTAATCTCAAATCCAGCCTTATAATAATCATAACACTTCTTTGCAGTAGCGCCGAACATCGTAGGCACAGCAAGAAAGAAAGAAAACTCCGCCGCTGTAATACGCGAAAGTTGCTGTGACATACCTCCAACGATACTGGCACCGCTGCGGGAAACTCCCGGAATCATCGCCAGGCATTGGAACATACCAATTTTAAATGCAGTAAGATAACTGATTTCTTTTCCTGCCGAATCCTTATACCAATCGTCGACTTTTAAAAGAATAAAGCCTCCTATGATAAGCGAAACGGCAACAGTAATCGGATTCTCCAGCAAGCCATCTATAAAATCACTTAAAAGCAACCCTAAAACAACCGCCGGTATAAAAGCAACCAATAATTTAAAATAGAAATCAAGGGTCTGGAAGAAACGCCTGAAATACAATACACATACCGAGAGGATGGCTCCCAACTGTATCACAATCGTAAAAAGCTTCGTAAAATCATCATGCGCAATCCCAAAGAACGAACTCGCTATGATCATATGACCCGTTGAAGAAACCGGTAAAAATTCCGTCAAACCTTCAATTATAGCAAGAACTATAGCCTGTATATAATCCATCTATGCCTTTTTTGTATTCGGGTTCTTAAGTATTGAATAAATAGTGATCCCAAATCCAATCAACACCGTAGTAGGCGCAAGACGAATTCTCCTAAAATTAAAAATTTCCTCACTAAATACTTTCGGATCCGGGCTTCCGCCACCAGCCATCAGTATAAAACCCAAAGCAATAACCCCAATCCCTATCAAGAGGATTTTATAGTTTATACTCCCAAAAAGAAACTCCGAATGCTCCTCCCTCTTACTATTTTCCATAATATAATCGTTTATAAAAATTCCCCAATCCTACCATAATATCAAACGGAAAAGCGGTTCATTTAAAATTTATAATTCAGAATTCAAAATATTAATACAAATCGTCCGTCCTCAAATTCAAAAATCGCTGAGTCGCAAAAAACGTACTAAACCAGGTAATAAAAATACCCACAACAATAACGGCAAGCAATACCAGCCCAACCATCAAATGGTCATCACCAATCCCCAAATCCGGGTAATTCGCATCCAGGTAAAACAACACCCCTATCAAAGCCAATACAGCCAATACAGACCCTATAATCCCCAACTTGATACTCCTCCAGATAAAGGGTTTCCTGATAAAAGATTTCGTAGCCCCAACCATCTGCATCGTCTTAATGATAAAACGGTTCGAATAAATGGCCAGACGCATCGAGCTATTGATCAATAAAACCGCTACCAAAGCAAGAAATCCACTGACAATCAGTATCCACATACTCACTTTCTGTATATTGTCATTCACAAGATTAACCAGTACCTTATCGTAACCAATATCCGATACCATCTCATTCTTACGCAGGCGCGCATCGATCTTCTGTATACTGTCATTAACGATATATGCCGCATTCAGGTGGATATCAAATGAGTTTTCCAAAGGATTCGTCCCGAGAAAAGCCATAAAGTCCTCCCCTATGTCTTCAATATGTTGTTTTGCCGCCTGTTCCTTAGTCACAAAGACACTGGTCTTTACAAATTTGGCCGTTTTCATTTCCGCTTCAAATGCCTTTAAGATACTGTCATTGGCCTCGTTTTTAAAAAACACGGTCATAGGGATCTGCTCCTTAAAGTTATCGGACAGCTTTTTAGAATTGATTACGAACAAACCTAAAATTCCCAGAAGAAAAAGTACCAGAAAGATACTCAGTACGACGGAGAAATAAGACGAAATCAGCCTGCGCTTTTTAAATTTTTCGTAAGAAGAACTCATAGTTGGATTAAATTATTTGGTAAAAATAATAAAGAATTTGTTTAATCATAGTTTATAACGTTCAAAGTTTTGACTTTCGTACAATAAACGTATTTTTGCGCACACGAAGCATTTTTTTTCGTATGAGCAATAAAAACGCCCTAACAATAAAACATGAAATACAATCCTAACGAAATAGAAAAGAACTGGCAGAAATATTGGGCAGAAAACCAAACCTTTGCAGCAGAAAACAATTCAGACAAACCAAAATACTACGTGCTTGATATGTTCCCTTACCCATCAGGAGCAGGTCTTCACGTCGGGCACCCACTCGGATACATCGCTTCCGACATTTACGCAAGATACAAACGCCATAAAGGCTTTAATGTATTGCACCCTCAAGGATACGACAGTTTCGGCCTGCCTGCCGAACAATATGCAATACAAACCGGGCAGCATCCCGATAAAACAACCAAAGAAAACATTGCACGCTATCGTGAGCAACTTGATAAAATAGGCTTCTCTTTTGACTGGAGCCGCGAAGTGCGCACCTCAAATGCAGAATACTACAAATGGACACAGTGGATCTTTATCCAATTGTTCAACTCCTGGTACAATATCGACACGAATCAGGCTGAAAACATCAGTACGCTGGTTCTCGAATTCGAATTCAACGGAAACGCTAAAGTAAAAGCCGTATCCGATGACAATATTGCTGCTTTCTCTGCCGACGAATGGAAAACCTATACCAAAGAACAACAAGAAAAAATCCTATTGCAGTACAGGCTGACCTACCTTGCCGAAACAGAAGTCAACTGGTGCCCTGGCCTTGGAACCGTACTCGCCAATGACGAAATAGTAAATGGTGTTTCAGAACGTGGCGGTTATCCCGTGATCCGCAAAAAGATGACCCAATGGAGCATGCGCATCTCTGCCTATGCCGAACGCCTGTTACAGGGACTCGATACGCTGGACTGGACCGAAGCGCTAAAAGAAAGCCAGCGCAACTGGATCGGTAAATCCGTTGGTGCATTGGTAAGCTTTAAGGTAAAAGATTCGGAAGACGAAAAAGACAACCTGGACTATATCATCTCAGGCGACGAAACAAACGATTATACGATCGATGTATTCACCACCCGCCCTGATACTATCTTCGGGGTAACCTTTATGACACTGGCTCCGGAACACGAACTCGTCGCTAAAATAACATCACCTTCCCAAAAAGCAGCCGTTGAAGCTTATGTAGAGGCTACGGCCAAACGTTCCGAAAGGGAAAGAATGGCCGATGTCAAAACCATCTCGGGTGTATTCACCGGTGCCTATGCCGAACACCCCTTTACAAAAGAAGCTATTCCGGTATGGATAGGCGACTATGTATTGGCAGGTTACGGAACAGGCGCGGTTATGGCCGTTCCTTGCGGTGACGAACGCGATTATGCGTTTGCGAACCACTTCAAAGCCCAGGACGGTATGCCCGAAATCAAAAACATCTTTAGGGATGTGGATATTTCAACCGAAGCCTATGGCTCTAAAGACAATGTGATCATAGACAACTCCGATTTCCTAAACGGATTGACCTACAAAGAGGCTACGAAAAAAGTAATAGAGGCACTTGAGGAATTAAACCAGGGCAAAGGAAAAACAAACTACCGCCTGCGCGATGCCGTTTTCTCCCGCCAAAGATATTGGGGAGAACCATTCCCTGTTTATTACGTGAACGGCCTACCTCAAATGATCGCAGCCAAACACCTTCCAATCCGCCTTCCTGAAGTAGAAAAATACCTGCCTACAGAAGACGGGCAGCCACCTTTAGGAAACTCTAAGGAATGGGCCTGGGACAGTGTCAACAACACCGTAGTAAGCAACGACCTGATCGACGAGCAAACCGTATTCGCCCTGGAATTAAATACAATGCCAGGCTGGGCAGGCAGCTCATGGTACTGGCTACGCTATATGGATGCGCACAATGAAGATGAATTCGTATCCAAAGAAAACGAAGCCTACTGGCAAAATGTCGATTTATATATAGGCGGAAGCGAACACGCAACCGGCCATTTATTATATTCCCGTTTCTGGAACAAATTCCTAAAAGACAGGGGATTCATAACCCAGGAAGAGCCTTTCAAGAAACTGATCAACCAGGGAATGATCTTAGGAATGAGTGCGTTTGTATATCGATTGGAAGGAACAAATACTTTCGTTTCTAAAAATCAGGTAGGTGACCGTAACGTTCAGCCAATCCATGCAGATGTGAGTTTTGTAAATGCTTCCGATGAACTAAACCTCGAAAGCTTTAAACAATGGAGAGAAGATTATAAAAATGCCGAATTCATTACTGAAGAAAATGGCAGGTTTATCATAGGCCGCGAAGTAGAAAAAATGTCGAAGTCCAAATACAACGTAGTAACCCCAGACGATATCTGCCAGGATTACGGCGCCGATACGTTACGCCTTTACGAAATGTTCCTCGGCCCTTTAGAACAGGCAAAACCATGGAATACGGCCGGTATCACCGGAGTATTTGGTTTCCTTAAAAAACTTTGGAAATTGTATTTCGATGACAATGGCCTAATCGTAAATGCGAACCCTGCAAGCAAAGAAGCATTAAAGACTTTACACAAAACAATCAAAAAGGTACAGGAAGATATAGAAGGATTCTCATTCAATACTTCCGTTAGCCAGTTCATGATCTGCGTGAATGAATTGACAGCTATGAACTGCCACGAAAGAAGCATCCTTGAGCCGTTAGCGATCCTGATCTCTCCATATGCACCGCATATAGCCGAAGAGCTCTGGAAAGAACTCGGACACCAGGGAAGTATCTCAACAGTGCCTTTCCCAAAATTCAATCCGGAATATTTGGTGGAAAGCAGCAAGGAATACCCTGTTTCATTCAACGGAAAAATGCGTTATACTATCGAACTGCCTTTGGATTTATCCAAAGAACAGATCGAGGAAATCATAATGAAAGACGAAAGGACAATAAAACAACTCGAGGGAAGAATCCCTAATAAAGTTATTATTGTTCCGGGAAAAATTATTAATTTAGTAAGCTAAAACCTTACTGTCATGATATATAAAGCTTCAATGGATACTATGGCAAAAGTAGGGACTGTAGCAGTTACAGTCCTTTTTGCAGCTATTATTTATAATCTACTACAGGGTGTTACAGATGGAAACGGGCCTCTGTATACAATAACCCTGATAATTTTAGGTTATTTTATCACATATATTTACCGCCCTATGGGTTATACGCTGACCGAAAAAGAATTGGTCATTAAAAGACCCATAGGCAATGTAAAAATCCCAAGGGTTTCTATAGCCGAAGTTACACCTGTCAGAAGGGGAAAAATAGCCTGGGCAATCCGGACATTTGGCGTAGGTGGGGTATTCGGTTATTATGGCTCATTCTATAATTTCTCTATTGGAAGAATGACCTGGTATATGACCAATCTCAACAATGCGCTTCTGATAAAAACCTCATCAGGAAGAAAAATCCTGATCTCCCCAGACGAATCCGAAAGCTTTCAGCTGGCACTTCACAAAATTAAATCCACACAATCGTCCGTGTAATCTCCGTGTAAAGTCCGTGTGATGTCCGTGTAAAGTCCGTGCAGGTATCTACACTGCCTTATTAATGCTCCCACTATGCCTCATATATGGTGTACTTATATCTCATTCTTATCATATTCATAATGAATCATAATCGCCATTACTCATTCAATTGAAATAACCACGGCTATACAATTCCAAACCATTTCAGATTACTCAATAGAAACTGTCATTTTTTCAGCCTCTACACGAATGGCTCTATTTTTGCAATAA
>Ga0247810_10001181_pt1 | contig 17625 bp, 20 predicted proteins | sample UWRJL119311C1_FD_179918 | JGI IMG/M metagenome (GOLD analysis project Ga0247810, IMG submission 179918) | Plant litter microbial communities from Arlington Agricultural Research Station in Wisconsin, United States - UWRJ-L119-311C-1 | ecosystem: Environmental > Terrestrial > Plant litter >...
TTAAGCAACTGTCGTCTTCATCATCAAAAAGCTGGACAATCGATTTACCTGCCCTGGCCGGCTACCGACCGGATATTTCCTATAAAATAGCTGTTTTAGCAAATACAAATGGAAAATTTGAATTCGATAAAAAGAACAACAGGGTGGAATCTGCGCAATTTGCCTGCGGACAAGCAGCTTTGAGCAATGCGCAGGCCCAACCGGCAGGCGGTGGTTCCGGAACCAGCGAAAAATCTACTGCAAAACCGGCCGATGCTGCTTCGGACATGAGAGATCTCGCCAAAGACGTAGCTGATATGAAAGCAAGCCGCGATCAGATGATGGCCGATAGTAAAGCCGCTAAGGAACAGGAAAAACAAACCCTGACCTCGAAAGTAGAAAACCTGAAACAAAAAGTTCCGAAACGGATTGCGGAAAGAGACGAATACGAAAAAGGCACGAAAGACTGGAGTGATATGGCGTATGAAGTCGCGGACCTGGAATTGGAATTAAAAATTTCAGAAACAGAGCTGGAAAAGGTAACGGATGAACTGGCTTATGGCCAGGAAGGTTTGAGCAAGTCTGAAAAAGAGCGTTACAAAACAAAGCTCGATAAGCTGGAATCACAGCAAAGTGAAAACAAAAAGAACAAGAAAAACGGATTACTGTTCGGTCAGACTACCGCTGCACCTGCGAACGATGTAAAAGAACCGGTGAAATCAACCGAAAAGGAGCCCGCAGCAGAGGAAACAGAAGTTACCAAGTACTATAGCGCTGAAGAAATTGCACAGTTGAGCGTTCACGATATAAAGAAGCTGAAATTTGATTCCAATACCTTGATTGGAAGACGTAAAGTGAAGCTGAAAACAAAAGGCTCTTACCTTTCACCGGCAGAGAAAACAGCCCTTGAAACAGAAATTGCGGAATTAACAAAACAAGTAGAGCTCGCAGAAGCTGAATTGGCCAAACGCGAGTAAGCAAATTGCGTTGATGATCTAGTTGTTATCTTAAAACATAATGGAACCAAAAGAAAAGCGGATTACAGTGATCCGCTTTTTCTTTTAACTAAATTCGTAAGGATCAGCTAACATTTGCAAAACCTATCTTATCTTTTCGGGATAATTCCCTTTTCGATCCGGATGAGCTCATCGTCTCTTTTTGTTTTGATCAGCAACTGATCCTGAGAGATCATTTGCCTGCTCCATGATCTGAACTCGCAGAAATCAGTAAAAACCGGTAATTGCTGCTGGTTGATCTCCACAATCGTATCCGTTAACTGCAGGCCGGCAAGAGCAGCTGAAGATCCTTCATAAATATTCGCAACATAACAGGTGGCACTTTTCGAATCATACAACAGGTGGAATCCAAGCTCTTTTTCATCCGTGCTTTTCTTTTCGGCAGCACCTATCGGCTTGAAATACAGATCCTCTTTCCGGAAATCAATGATCATGGAATAATCGGAAAAAATCGCTGTGCCGATAAGTGATTGATTGTGATTGGAGATATCGATGGAATGGTTATTCAAATTCAGCGGCCCCATATAGATATTCGGTGAATAATAATAAAAAGTAGTATCCATCTCTGCTCCCAGTAAACCAAAAGTGGAATACCCCGTCAGTACTTCTTTCAAGTCATGTTCAAACAGTTTTGCAGTTACTTCGTTCTTAGGTAGCGTAATTGATCCGCTCGATCCCAGATCTATATACACATCTTTGAATACCTGGTCGTTTACTTTCAGATCCACCGTCAGGCCCGGAAGAACATTCAGCCAGGGCAGGTTACCGAATGGAGAACGTTTGGTAAAGGAAACCTTCTGATAGCCTGCCAGATCCGGTAAAGAAGATTTCAGATCGGATATGATCAGTTTTTTATGGACGAAATCGATTTCCCAGTTTGCTGTCTGCATTAAATCTGCGCCAATTATACCACCAGGCGCAATGCAGGTGATAAATTCGTTCGGATCCGCCGAATAAGCAGTAAAAATGTCTTTGAATATACTGTTCCCGATCGTCACATCCAGCAGCACATATGCACTCTGCGTTTTGTTTCCCTGGGAGTCGGATACGCCATAAGTCATCACGGTTTCTGCTTTCGATGTCTCAAAAGCCTCTTTAAAGATAACGGAGGCAGGCGCGCCCGAATCCACCATGAACTCAAATTCTTTGTCGGAACCATTGAGCTTCACTTTGATGATAATGAGCCCGTTATTTAATTCAAACGGAATTTCTGTCCGGAAAGTCCCTTTGGGTGCTTTTCCTTTCGACATATAGCGAAATTGCCTGATCGAAGAGCAGCTGCCAGCCAGCGCCATCAGTAAAAGTAATAGCAAAAGCCCCGTAATTTTTTTCATTCGTCAATGGAGTTAAACCAGTTCATCAACCGGGATGAAGTATCCCGATCTGCAGGCCGCGAAGATAAGAGATAGTTGATTACTTATGATGGGATTAACGATTGAAGACAGAAAGCACATAAAAAAACAGGAAGCAGAGAGATCAGAGCGCTTAAAAGCTTAACTTGAACCCATGAACATTCCATTCACAAAAGCGTTTCTTTACAACGCTCCAATAGACAAAGCCTGGTCCGCTTTAACCGATCCGGCTAAACTGCGAAAATGGTATTTCCCCCAGCTTCAGCAATTTGAGCCAGTTGTGGGCTATCATTTTGAGTTCGACGATAACACTTCCGACTACCAGAAAGAATGGATCGTAACGAAAGTAACAGCAGGTAAAACGTTGGCACACAGCTGGGCTTACAAAGGTTATCCGGGAAGCTCAGAAGTCACTTTCGACCTGTTTGCGGAAGGAAACAAAACCATGCTGAGAGTCACTCAAACAGACCTGGAAAGTTTCCCCGATCATCCGCATTTCAACAGAGAGCGATTCGAGCAGGGCTGGGATAATCTGCTTGGACAGAACCTGAAGCAGCTTCTTGAGCACTGACAGGTCGGATTTAGCCGTAAAGCCAATCACTTTCGCTTTTTCTTCTTCTCTGTAATGAACACATAATGCTCAACGACAGTTCCCCGGATGTAAACCCGAACGCGCGAACACTGCGGCATTTTCCTGCCCGGCCTGCATGTAACGCGGAAGATAGCCGAGCTGTCAGCACACACAGCCGAATCACCGAATGTAACTTCCGTGAAAGCATCGGTAAGCACGCTGTCGATCACAAAGCCATCCGGGCAATCCCCGCAGGTTTTGTGCGAAACAGTGAAAGACGTTTTCACCTGGCGATCCCGCTCCAGAACAGAAGTATTCCGATCGATCCACAAATGCTTCGGCAGAACAGTACCTTTGAAATGAATGGTCATTGGACCAAAATTCGTTTGAACCGTGCTCGATTTATTAATTGGACAATCCGGCCTCAGGCTGGTATGACAGGTAAAACGCATTTTCCCGGCTTTTCCCGGCATGATCGGCTCTTTGGTCCATTCCGGTTGGATATTCGGCTCGCCCCAGTAAGCGTTTGCAATAATCAGCGGAACGGTGGAATCGTTGACCAGTTCCAGTTCGAAAATGGCTTTCGGCCCGAAGTTAAGGGTTCCGGTAGCTATGAAAACATGTTCATAGGAAGCAACGTTTCCTGTTAGTACACAAACGGTGTCCCATTTATTCGGCAAACCGATCCGGTAGTTCAGCGGACTTTTCACTTTCACGGTAACCTGGGCAAAAAAGGAAAATGGAAACAGTAACAGGAGGAAAAATAATTTATGCATAAGCGACGATCAAAGGGCTGAAATTAACGCATCTTCTGCACGCACCGCTGGAATTAACCAAACGTTAGTAATTCTTCTTTTCGCGAAAGCAGGTCAGGGTCAGGCGAAGCTATAGCTGCGGGCTTGTATATGAAATGAAAGATTTACGGAAAATCACTCTCACTTCTCACACTCACACTGCTTTTACAGCCACTTCTTCTTTTTAAAATAACCCAGCGGAAGAACCACGCTCAGCAGCATGGCCAGCAAGGCAAAGGCATAACCGTATTTCGAGGATAATTCCGGCATGTGCTGGAAATTCATTCCATAAATACCCGCGATCAGCGTCGGCATTGAAATGCAGAAAGTGACCATCGTGAGCAGCTTAAAGATCTTATTCTGTTCCAGCTCAATTTTGTTGCTGATATTTTCTTTCAGATCGTCCAGCCGGTCGAAATTAAACTGGATGTAATCCGAAACAACAGAAAGGTCAGTCAATTCCTCATCAATTTTGGACCGTACGTTCATTCCCGATTTACGGCTGCTCTTTTTATAAAGCGTTAGGATCCTTACAAATTCGTTAATGGATTCTTTGATCAGTATATTATTGAAATTGAGCTGGGTGATGGTATCCAGGTCATCATCCTGGAATTCCTTTTTTACCAGCACGCGCGAAGCCAGCACCTTGATCCTTTTAGCTATGTTTTCAGTAACATCTGCGTAGTAGTCCGATAAAAATTCGATCAGGAATTTGAACAGGTCTTCGATCTCGTAAATGCCGTTCATGCGCAGATCGAATTTATTGCCGTAGATCTCGTTTAAATAATCATCCAGGCTGGCATTAAAAAAACCAAACACCCGGTCTTCAGTCAGTATCATAAACAATGATTCTTCGACCATAAAATGTTTCTGATGGAAGCACGGCAGAGAAAAGTGAAAAGAAGACTGGCGGTCGCTTTCGTGAAAATGGGAGCTGATCTCGATATCTTCCACGTTGTTCATGATGGTCAGATCAATATCAAAGTTTGCTTTCACCCATTCCAGGTCTTCTTCGCGGTAATCGTGAAACTGTATGGAGATAAAATCAGTATGATCTCCGGCAATGTTTTTCACACTTTCCAGTTTGACAAATTCTCCCGCCTTAGTGTATAATTCAACCATGTACCGCTTTTAGTGGTGTCTAAAGTAATTAAACCGCTCTTAACAGGATTCACCTCAAGGGCACAACGGACACAAAGTTACCTGCCGGTTGAAACTGATAAAGCGTGGATTACTGCCTGAACCTTTCCTTGTGCGCCTTGTGTCTTTGTGGTAAAAAGAACATGCAGATCATCCGACCATGCAGTAGTCAGACCTTCAGTGATCCCCGGAATCCTCTCGCCGCATAATAAGACTCGGCCCCATTGTGATACAGGAAGACGGTCTCGTACCTGCGGTCACAAAAGACGGCGCCGCCATGTTTCCGGATAACAGCAGGCGTTTGTACCCAGCTGGATGTTTTCGTATCGAATTTGCCAAGCTGCTGCAGCTCCCTGTACTCTTCTTCGGTTAACAGCTCAATGCCCATTTCAGCTGCCATATTTACAGCGCTGTTTTTTGGCTTGTGCTCTTTTCGGGATTCCAGCGCTTCACCATCGTAACAGATGCTTCTGCGGCCTTTCGGACTTTCCGGCGAACAATCGTAAAAAAGGTATTCGCCTGTCTTTTTATCGTAACCGACTACATCCGGTTCTCCTTCGGTAAGCTCCATTTCATCGAGCGACCATAATTTCCCGGGATTTGCTTCCAGCTTTGCTTTTACATCGGCCCATTCAATGCCTTTATGTCTATCCCTGTTTTTTTCAAAACGGGCTTTTAACGTGCCGAGCAGCTCTTCCTGTTGTTCCGGCGACAGTATCTTTTTAGTGCTTTTCATGTTGTTCAAACTTAGAGAGTTTACCGGTCGAAACCAAATTCACTAATCGTTTAATCCTTTTCCGTTGAGAATTTGCTCGATCGATTTTTCAATCCTCGACTCCCGGGTTTTGGATTGTTTGGGCTGGGAAAAATAGAGAAAATAAGCTCGTTGCCGTCCCGGGGTCAAGGCTTCGAAAGCAGTTTTCAAAGCGGGCAGCTCCTCCAGCTTTCGTTGAAACTCTTCAGGAATGCTGAATGCTGTGTGCTTTTTCATTTCCACCTTCAACCCGGATTTTTCGACTTCAATAGCTTCATAGATGGTCGCTTTCACAACCGTCTCCAATTCATCGATCTCCCGGACATCGGTGAACCGGATCTGACGGGCTGCCTGTACATTTTCCGTCTGGCGGATCAGGATTCCGTGCGTATCGGTTAATAAGGCACCTTTGAAAAACAACAGCGCGCAATACTCTTTAAACACATGTATGAGGACAATGTTTTTCTTCTGATACGTATAAGAAGGAACGCCCCATTTCAGCTCTTCGGTAAGCCCGCAGTCGAGAACGATCATGCGCAGCTTTTCCAGCTCTTCCTGCCACTTTTTAGCTTTACTGAAATAAAAATCAACTTTCGGATTCATCTGTACCTGGGTTATTCTTCGATTATATCAAACTATTCTCTTGTGGTCTTTTGTCTCTTTTGTGGTTAAAACCCTGTCGGCAGGCCTGAAATACCACGACACCAAAGTAAGCAACAGCAACAGCAGCGAAGGAAGTATTTCCGTCACCTGGCTTCCCGATGCCAGATGCGAAACAACCGCTCCGGACATCGCAAAGAAAAAGCCGGCATAAGCCCATTCTTTCAGTAAAGGAAATTTAGGAATCAACACTGCTACAACTCCCAGGATCTTCCAGACGCCAAGTATTGTCAGCAGGTAAAGCGGGTAACCCAGCTGCGTGATTTTATCGACATCCTCCTTTACTTTCATTAACTGTACAATGCCGGTCGACAGCATTCCCAATGCCAGCCAGATAGTGGCGATCCAATAGATGATCTTTGTTCTCTTTGTCATAGTTACCGGTTTAATTTAGTGACGATTTCTTCTAATCGGTTATGCGCCCTATTTATGCCCTGGGCAAAAGGCAGCTTCAGCAGCTGGTCCCTTACAGCAACCGATTTATAAATTACGTGCATGGTGAGCTTGCTGGTTTTGTCGGTAAGAGGTTCAAATTCCAGGTATTCGAGCTGAACCGGGAAAGGCGTGTTTTCCATTTCGAATGTCCGCGTGATCTTTTGGTTGGGAACAAACTCATGGATCGCTCCATGGGACCGAAACACGACGTTTCCTTTAGGATCGGATGTTTCAAACCGCCAGCTGCCATGTTGTTTGTTTTCGAGCTTCATCACTTTCGTTCCCATCCATTGCTCTACAATTGCGGGCTCTTCATACGCTTTGAAGAGCAATTCCAGGGGAAGATCAAATTCCCTCGTGATCATCAGTTCCTGTTTGCCATCTTCGGCAATGATCTTTGTTTTTCGTTCCATATCTATGTTTTACAGCGATGATTATCGCGGGTAGTTTTTCATGATGTCTTCCAGTTTATTAAAGCGGTCATCCCACATCTGGCGGAATGGCTCGATGAAATCGGCTACTTCTTTCATTTTTTCTGCATTGATGTGGTAGTAGATCTCCCTGCCGTTTTGTTCCTGTTCGAGTAATTCGCAGGTGGTAAGTATTTGCAGGTGTTTTGAAACGGTTGGCCTGGCTGTATCGAAATTGGAAGCTATAGCACCTGCCGTCATGGATTGCGAAGCCACCAGCAAAAGTATGGCTCTTCTCGTCGGGTCAGCAATGGCTTGAAATACATCTCGTCTTAAATTCATCGTGTAGCTATTTGGCTACAAATGTATAGGTAGCTATTTAACTACACAACTTTTTATACGATTTTCTCTCATAATCGAAAAACGGACCGTTCAGACGGTGTATTCGAATAAGATCATTCTCAGAAAGAACGACCCTTTTTGGAATGGACTAAAAGTAAATGCCGATTTTTTTTCCTTTCGAAAAAAGCACCTATTCACTTCATTTTCTGATACTATACAAAAGCTTAGTTCATGGCTGCTTTACCAGCATTGATCCTGGCGAATTTCAGGTGATCGTTTTAACATTTTTTGTTTTTCTCACACAATTCTTAGTATTCTAACCAGCAGTGATCTTTGTGTTTTTAATGGCACAAAACACCTTTTTCTGCGGAAAGTACGGTTGACTGATGAAATCAAATCGTCTAACTTGTCTTCATTATTCACTTTTATTATTCACTGATTTATGAAAAAAGCACTATTTACAGTGACGCTGCTACTTGCGTCAGGTCTGTGCAATGCACAGCAATTTTTTGAAGCGACCAACGCAAGTTGGGACAATCAGAACCTGTCGGTTGAGACCTACCGCGATCTTGTGATCACAGGGTTCACCGAAACCAATCCTTCCACCGGGTTACTTGCTCCTACATTTAAGATCACCACCATCAGCGGATCACCGGTGAATGCGTTTTACGTGGATTGCCCCGATGCCATGTACCTGATGGACTTTACCATCCGCGAAGAGAGAAGAACGATCGTTCTGACCGGAATGACAGCCGTAACGGATGACGGAACGCCTTACAAGATGTATGTCGCAGAAGTCGATCTGGTTACCGGAACTCTTGTACAGATGCACATCGAATACAACGGTAACAGGAATTCCATGATACCTCACCAGGTTATCCTCTCCGAAAATGAACGCCAGGTAACAGTCGTTGGTACGGAAGTAGAAGGCTACCTTACCCGCGACAACTTTGTCAGCATCCGGAAGTACGGTTTCGTCCTCGGGCTGGATATCAACGATTACAACATCCAGGCTTATCCGCCTGTCCACATGGATGTGCCTTCACCCGATGATGCGGATTACGACATGCTCGAAAATATTACGGAAACGGGAAGAGGCTACTTCATCTCTGGATCAACGAACGGCCCTGATAGTAAACAGAGCCTTTTAACAATGGGGATCGATTATTCCGGAGGTATCATATTCTCTTATATAATTGACAATAGCGATTACCGAATGGCAGGAGCTTCCGTTATGTACAACAAAAAACGTGATGCGGTTTACTTATTGGCCAATAACAGCAGGTACCACCAATTCCAGATCGCTGAGTGCGATCCTTATACGGGAATGTTCAATACACCTTGGGTCGGTCACGAGATAACGAGTCTGCCAGTAGGAAGAGAGCTTAACCAGAATGGCTTCCGGCTTCAGCAAACCCGGGATAATGAGATTGTTATCGGCGGCTACCTGAACTCGACAAGAGGTATTCTTTCTGAGATCCTTACTCCTTATGTGATGCTTTTGAAAGATGATCTGACCTTTATTTCTGTCAAACTATTCGGATCAGGGAACAACGCCCCGCTGTCTCCGAGCTATTTTGAAGAGGACGGCAGCTCGCCTTTCATCAATACGCCGGATATGATTGTTTACAACGAGTATTCCAATGCGAATTACCTTGTTAATCAAAACAGTAACAATGGCGGTTACGACCTCAACATCTCCGATTTGTACAAAGTGTCCGAATGTGAGAAGCCTTTGAGAACAAGACCATTCAGATTTGAGCCAAGATTTATCGACCGAGCGCCCTTCGAAAGAATGGAAATATATGCAGAACGCTACGAGCCAAGACCTAGACCAAGAGAGATCAATGAGCGCCTGATTTGCGGAAGATCTGAAAAAATGGCAGCCTTGCCGGCAACAGGAACAAGTGCAGTGCTTTCTCCTAACCCGGCTTCCGATCAGCTGAACATCAAACTCGCAGAAGGTGCGGAGATCGGTCAGGTAATCATCTACGACATGAAAGGCAACAAAGTATTGTCGCAGGATGCATCGAAACGAGCAGCCAACGAAATGACAATCGGTGTCGGCAATCTGAATATGGGAACATACATGATTGTGATCTCCACAAAAGATGGAATGACACAACGCGAAAGATTCGTAAAAAACTAACAGGAAATCTGTAGGTTCACAGAGCCCCCGTTTGCAGCTGCAGGCGGGGGCTTTTTTAATGGTGCAACCTCCGCATGAGTACTGGAAAAGGTCTGTCCGGCGAATCGACTTTTCAGCAGCCAATACTTTTTGCCCGCCGTTTACGTTTGTTAGCCGTAACAAATAATTTCATGAAATTCAGATTAATCACCCCGATCTTACTTTACCTGCTGTCTGTCACCAATCAGGTAAACGCGCAACAGGATTTTCCGGAACCTATGCTGATGCGCAAGCTGGTTTATCCTGACAGTATGGCTTTCGTTCCTTACACCAACCTGTGTTTCATTCACAACGCTCAATTGCCGGATGATAGCGGATGGGTCATGGAATACACCATCAAAAAAAGCCGGCAGCAGTCGCTCCTGGTAATCGAAATGAACAGCAGCGATAGTTTGGGTTATAATTATTCCTCCGGATCGGTTCAGCTGGTAGTTGAGGTGCCCGACTTTAAAGATTCCGTAACTTTCGGAATGCAATCGCCGGGAATCAGAACCAGCCTTGTCAATAATTACGGAAGTATCAGCGCAACTACTGATCCGCCGAAAGGAACATTTACATTGACCAGGATGAACGGACAGATCAGGATAAACGGACAGGTGGAGCTCACCACTTCCCAACCTTACACCAGGCAGCTCATCGAATTCAAAGACAACCTCATTCCTGTTTACAGTCTCCATAACTACCAGGAGCTGATGAAAGAAAAAGAGCTTCAAATGGAGAAAATGATAGACGAAGTGATTGAAGAGATCGTGAAAGAGATCATGGAAGATACGATCCCGTCGGCAGAAGAAGCCGAAAAGCAATTACCTCCTCCTTCACAGGGATTCCGCTTTTCCTATCGGAATTACGGCCTCGGCTCAAACAGGTGGTCATCTTCAAGAGTGGTCGTACTGATCGAAAACGATGTGTTGAGCTACGGTATCATGAAGCAGTCTTCGGAAATCGACTACATCAATCCCGCAACGGGAGACACGACCTGGAAAAACAAAAGGAGCTGGCAGCATGTTCCCTTTTCGACCACATCCAGGGATTCCATACTGGCGGTAATCGCAACAGCTAAAGGCAGCGATCTCTATTATTCCAATTACCATATAATGAGCGGCTCCATACACCAGTTCTACATCGGGTACGAAGGATGGTGCACCAGCATCAGCATGCAGAATGTCTCGAACGCCAACAGCAACAGGATCTCGGCTTTGATCAATGCCTATCTTCCGGACGATTATAAACTAAGTATCACCACAGAACCCGGGTGGTACGACGATCAGACTATCCCGGGAGTAGAGGAGTGTAAAGGCAACAGGAACTTTACCGCAATTTCCGGAGAAGCCGGGAACGATTAACCGGATGGACGTCGGGTAGAAGGTTCAGCGACCGGAATCCACTCGCGAAACCCTGATCTCCCGCATGATCAGGAAGATCAATACGCTTTGCACCGCTGCAAAAAAGCACCAGACAGATACGAACCAGACATCAAAAAACACTTCGGTAATGATCAGTGAAACCAGGTTTACCGAAGCCAGGATGCGGGACCTGTTCCAGCTCGAAAAGAAAGGAGCCACCACAATAGCGCCTATGTACAGCACGCCCGTCAGGATCTGTATCATTTCGGGAGATGCGATATTATATTCGATATGACAGCCATCAATATGTGCAACCGTCGTATAGAACAGCAGGCGATAAGTTAACAGCAGGGAAACGCCTATCCCTCCGAAAAAGAACGAGCGGATGATCTTCCGGCGTTTCGGCAATGGCTCGATCAGCATAAAAGCCAGCGGTATCCAGAAAGGCCAGATCACCTGCGCAAAAATGAGAAAAGTGTATTTCGCCGGTGTGTACCACCCGGAATAATCTGATCCTGACAAAGCAAGCCAGAGCACGCCTTCACACAATTGCTGAATTCCGAAGAACAAAGGAATGCAGGCAAAAACCAAATGAGAAGGTTTTCTCACCTGGCTTATAGAAGCAATTCCTGCAACCGTCAAAGATGCTCCTGCTATAAAGCTGGCAGTAGCCGAAAAGCACATGGGTAGTTAAGTTTAAATGAAGACGACCTGGTTAATGAAAACGCTCCGTCATAAAAGCGAGCAGTTTCTCATCCTCCATCCGGTTAGACGTACTTTCACTCGATACCGCATTTTTGTACTGCGGAGTTTCGGCAAGGAATTTAATGAATTGCTCCTGCGCCTGTCCGGTACCCGTAACGTGGATCTCGTCGATATTAACCATTATACCGGCTATCTCCTTAAAGAATTTATGCGTCAGAGCAATCTCCTGGTGATTAGCAGCCTGCTCGTTCGAATTCTTGTCCGCACCCGGATTTTCCACTCGTGCAAGGATCACAAAATCCTTCTGATCGGTTTCTTTACCTGTAATGATCGCATGATGGGCATCCATCCATACGCCAAACTGTTTTTTGTTTTTTCCTGACATAACTGTTTTTTTGTAAGGTACCTGATATAAACAGCACGGCCGACTTTTTGGGATAGATTGTGAGCGTTTTGCTTTTGCGGGATGAAATATCTAGTCGACAGAATGCTCCAGGGCAACAGCCAACTTTCTCACTTCTCCGGATTTCAGTACGATCCTGCCCGCTTCTAACTGGTGATCGGTAAGAATACGGACACGGTAAGTGCCGGGCGCCAGGTAAGCCGAGAATTCACCGTTGAGCGCATTTTCATAGGAAATGAACTCAGTGGTCGTTTCACTGGTATGCGTATCCGTAAACAGGATAACTCCCGATACCGGCTTCTGGTATTCTGTAACAACACCGTAAACACGGGCTTTAGCATTCAGCGTATCGATGCGGATCAGCTCATTGGAAGTAATGCCGTTATAGCTGTTTTCCGGCGTAGGGCCAGGTTCGTTAACCACGCCTCTCGAAGCCGAGCATGCCGCAGAAATTATGAGAACAGGAATTAAAAAGAGGATGCTGTAATTACTCAAAGGGTTGTTCATTGATTCGGTTTTTACTCAGGATGCTGGAAAAGCGGTATTTCCACAAGCATGAAAGTAAGCTATAATTAAATACGAAAGAATGATTCCCAATTCAGGGCGTCTCAGTTACAAATTACGTTGTCGGATCCAAATGTTCAACGAAGAAAACATGTGCGGCTGTATCTGGAGCAGGTTCACTTGTATCTGGAGCAGGTTCACTTATATCTGGAGCAAGTTCACTTATATCTGGAGCAGGTTCACTCATATCTGGAGCAGGTTCACTCATATCTGGAGCAGGTTCACTCGTATCTGGAGCAGGTTTACTTATATCTGGAGCAGGTTCAATAATATCTGGAGCAAGTTCACTTATATCTGGAGCAAGTTCAATAATATCTGGAGCAAGTTCAATAATATCTGGAGCAAGTTCACTTATATCTGGAGCAAGTTCACTCATATCTGGAGCAAGTTCACTCATATCTGGAGCAAGTTCACTTATATCTGGAGCAGGTTCACTTATATCTGGAGCAGGTTCACTTATATCTGGAGCAAGTTCACTTAAATCTGAAACAAGTCGATTATCTCAACCCTTCGCGTCCTCAAAAACACTATGTGCGTCAAAATACCCTTGCGCCCTCTGCATCCTCCATTGCCTATTCTGGCATAAATCTTGCAAATTGCGCGCGTTCAGTTAATTTCCCGTATGAAGCAGATCTTTACGTTATTCCTTATCATAATCGCATCAAAAACAGGCTACAGCCAGGTAGGAGGCTATGGATTCGGGCAGGTGGTCAATGCAGCATCCACGATTACCGGCGGACTCATGAATGCGAAAGCGGAGCAGAACCGCAAAAAAGACGAGCAGTCATACATGGAATACATTACCTGGGGAGACACGCTCATCAATCAGAAAAAATACGGCGAATCCATTTTCGCTTACAATGAAGCGCTGGCAATCATACCCGATCAGCAATATCCACTCGACCAGATCGAAAGAGCGCGCATCGCGCTTGCACGCCTCAACAAGGACGATTACCAGTTACTGGTAGACAAGGCCGACAGTCTCTACGCCCGGATGGAATACGAAGAAGCCATCCAGGTTTTCAACCAGGCGCTGGCACAGAAACGGGAACAATACCCCCAGGACCGCATACTAAAGGCAAACACGGAAATCGCCCGCCTGAAGACCATACATTTCAGCGGGTTGCTGATCTCTGACACCCGGACAGACGATGTTTCCTCCAAAGCGTATTCGGCCGATCCATATTCCGATTTCATAAAACCCGGAAAATACGAATGGATCGATCGCTACCTCGTCTATTCCAACTTCCAGACACTCGATGGAATTGCCGTGCCCGCAGGAACAAGGCTGCTCATTTACAGCGAGCGCAATATGAACGGGAAGATCCTGCTCGATGTTACCGGACCCGCTGTTATCAACAATTCCGGGCTCAGGGCAACTGCCGGTTCGGAGGAAATTCAGTCGAAACCCTATACTTCCGCTCCCCGGTTACAGGAAACATTTCCCCCATCCGTTCGCTCATGGAGTGAAACCGATATGCGTGCCTGGGTGAATGGCTCCATGGAGATCATCCTTTTGTAACGCATCATTTAAAACTCAGATCATGAAACAGTATTTTACCCTTCTTTTAGTAGCTCTGACAGTCAATGCCGTCAGCGCGCAATCCAACGGCCGCATGGGAACTCCACCCGTGGCTACCACAACCGGAAGTGCCGGAGATTTCATCGATGGAGTCGGACGAGCGCTTGGCAATGGCAGAACGATGGGCGGAGTGCTCTTCCCTGCCCCTTCAAACACAAACGATCCCCAATCAGCTGTGAATGCGCAGCAGGAATACAGCAGGCTCATAGACTTAGCCGATATGTATTACCGGGAGCACAGCTATCAGCACGCTATATTCACTTATACGAATGCGCTTGCGCAAAAAGACGAGCAATATCCGAAGGATCAGATCCTGATGTCTTATGCCGAAATGGAGCGCGCAAGAAAAGACCAGGTGCTCAGTTCCGAGGCAGCAACAGAAGCAGCACGCTTAATTGAGCTTTCTAAGGTACACTTCACGGGACTTGTAATGTCAGACCATTTCTCTTCCCGCGATCTCTCGAAGATCAGGCAGAAAGATGAGTTCTCCGATTTCATCAGCCCGGGAAAATACGCAAACATCAACGCTGTTCTGAAGCAGTCCACTAACAGCACCCTCGACGGGATCGCTATTCCTCCGGGAACAAGATTGGTCATTTACAGCAAGGATGATTTCGAAGGCGAGATCCTGCTCGATGTTACAGGCCCCGCCATTATAAACAATGGTATATGGCAGAACGACAAACGCTACATGGAAGCCAATTCAAAAGATTACCCTGCCGATCTCCAGGGCGTATACCCGCAGTCGGTCCGTAAATGGAGCAGCAGTAATATGCATCCATGGAGCGAAGGTTCGATGGAGATCACTGTGCAGTAATTGACAGCACTGTTTAATACTAAATTCCAGCACATGAAAAAAGCTATTACTCTTTTCTTAATAGTAGGTTCATCACCTGTCGTTCATAGTCAGACACCCGAACAGGAACTTCACCGTGATGTTAACCGAACAGTGAAGGTTATTCCCGCAAATCAGCATGAAAACACTTTCGGGGATAACAGGCAGGATCCGTCCGGTATTGTACGCCCGCACGATCCGATTCCGGCACAAGTCAGCAGCATAGACAGCGACGGGAAATATCTTGAATCAATTGCTCAGGGGGATGCGCATTTCGAAAAACAGCAGTATCAGCAAGCTATCTTAGCTTACAAAACAGCACTTGAATGGAAAGAAGATCAGTATCCGAAAGATCAGATTCTCCGGTCAGAGGCAGAAAAGGTCCGATTCGAAAGAGAACGGGAGTTAAGCTACCAGGAGGAGTCAAAAACAGAACACTTCCAGCAAGTGCATTCCGTACATTTCACAGGACTGGTTATAAGAAATGGAACTTACATGACCCACAATTTCAAATTGTTTCAGGATGATTTATACTCAGACATGCTGAAACCAGGAAAATACGACCATATAGATACTCTTCTGGAACACACCTTTAACAGCTCGCTCGACGGGATTGCAATACCTGCCGGTACACGCGTCATTTACTACAGCGAACCCGGTTTAAAAGGCAAAGTATTGCTCGACATGACAGGACCTGCAATTATCAATAACTGTAAATGGAGAGATGACGAGGTCCTCAAGGTAGCCAATACGGAAAGTTACACCTACGGAGGTATGGACTATGGTTATCCACCGAATGTTCGTCACTGGAGTCCAACGGATATGCATACTTGGCCCTCCGGATCGGTTGAAATCATTGCCGTTCGGTAAAGAAAAGGAGAGCACGCAGACTCTCCCCTAGTTAAGTGGCAGAACTAAAGGTAATTCGAATACATCGTTTCCAGGTAGGTCTCTATGGGCATCGTCTTACGCATTTCGATTAACTGGTGAGCGACATTGCCTACAAGTGTCCGGAACTGGTTGCTTTCTCCCGTTGCAACTTTAGCAACTGCTTTTACAATATCCAAGGTGTCGTCTTTCATAGACGGATCCCTGTTCTCAAACAGCGCTTTCAGCTTTTCTGTCAGCGAATCGTAGGCGGTGATCTCCGGATTTTCATTCCAGACAATGCTGTTATTGAAGTTGTTATCCGTCGATCCTCCCTGCTCTATCAGCCGGACATCGATATTCTGCGACTTCAGCTCGTAGTAAAGTCCTTCGGTTAGTCCTTCCAGCGCAAACTTCGACATATTGTAAAGCGATCCCAGCGGAACGGCCGTCGTAACGCCCATAAACGAGCTGATATTGATGAACATTCCTTCGCCATTCGCACGGAAATGTGGCAGAAAAGCCCGGATCACATTGATCGGCCCACGGGTATTCACCGCAAACTGCCAGTCGATATCGGCTTCTTTGGCAAGCTCCAGCGCCCCGTAAGTTCCCATTCCGGCATTGTTCAGCACAACGTCTATTTTGCCGAATTGCTGTATTGCCTGTTCGACAGCAGCTTTCACCTGTTCCGTGTCCGTAACGTCCAGCCGGAACACCCCGATATTCGGATAAGTTGTCAGCTCCGTTTCTTTCTCGGGCGAACGCATCGTTGCTGCTACATTCCAACCCGATTCGGCAAAATACTTCGCGCTTGCTTTCCCCAGGCCCGAGCTGGCACCTGTTATAAAAATGGTCTTTTTCATGAGTGTTTGAATTAATTTTCAGCAAAGTTAAAGGCGAATGGTATAACTTTGTAACCAGTATAACAGAGTATACCAAATGGAAGAAGAACAGCAGCCGGTGCGAAATGCCAAAGAAGAAATACAGGCTTTGCAGGATACGATTTATGTACTTGGAGGAAAATGGCGATTGCCCGTTATCAATTCCATCTGCAATGGAAACAACCGTTTCAGGGAGATTCAACGCAGTATTCCCAACATCACCACCAGGATGCTTTCAAGGGAGCTGAAAGAAATGGAGCTCAATAACATCATTACCCGGACCGAATCAGGAGAAAGTCCCGTTTCGGTCATCTACGAGTCTACGCCCTACTGCAAAACATTCGCTCCCATCATCCTGGAAATGATACGCTGGGGAAAAGAGCACCGGATGATCATATCCGGTAAAAAGCTCACCCGGGAATCCGTTTAAAAGCGAATCAGCCAAAGCAATCAGAAAATCTAATATCCCGGATAAAGAAATGGAAAGCTCGCCGAACATCCCGAAACGCTATTACTATCCCTCACCCGGATTTGACCGCTACTGGACGTCTGGTCACGGTAAAAAACTGGCGATACCTCTTGCCGGACAATTTCCCGGCGAAACACTTATCCGGCTCAATATTCCCTTACTGTTTCAAACCGATGAACAGGCTGATCGCGTGATCCGCGAAGTGATCGCAGTCGAAGGCTTTGCAAAAACACATGCCTGGATCGAACGGGGATTCAGTGATCCCGGAACAGAAGAACTACCGGAAGCCTTGCAGCAGCTGATCAGCTTCACGCGGAAACAGCCGGAATGGC
>Ga0247810_10001182_pt1 | contig 17612 bp, 29 predicted proteins | sample UWRJL119311C1_FD_179918 | JGI IMG/M metagenome (GOLD analysis project Ga0247810, IMG submission 179918) | Plant litter microbial communities from Arlington Agricultural Research Station in Wisconsin, United States - UWRJ-L119-311C-1 | ecosystem: Environmental > Terrestrial > Plant litter >...
ACGGGACGGTCCATGCCGGGTTCGTTGTTGGTGCCGCCGCGAGCTTTCGCCTTTGCGCCACGAGCTTCGGCCTCAACCTCAGACTCATTGGTGCGCGACAGGGTGACATCCGGCTTCGGCTGGGCAGGAGGTGCCGAAGTGGTGGACGAGACCGGGGTGATGTTTTCGGTGTTTTTGACTTCTTCAGCCATTGGTACGCTTCCTTTTGAAATGGGGGTGGCCACAACAACCACCCCTCTAAGTCATTGATTTTGCTAGATTAGATCCGCGACAACCCCAGAGCTCTTCTGGTTCTTGGCCACGAGCGTTGCCTCGTGCGTCAGAAGCCACTTCTCGGAGTCACCCGTCTTGGCGAGCATGTCCGACTTGAAGCCGTCCAGCGTACCCACGGCCCAGTAGTCAGGGTCATAGATGAAGCAGTCACGGGTCAGGGCGTACTGGTGCGGGACAATGGCGAGAGTGCCGAAGTCCGAGACGTAGTAGTCCGCGCCCGAGATGATGGTTGCTTGGTTGCGGCCCTTCACTTCGGTGCGGGTTTGGGCGATCCCGGTGAATGCCGAGAACTGCTGCTTGTTGGTGCCGCCCATCATGGCGATGGAAGGCGAAGCGCCCGAGTTGAACGCCAGAGCCATGACCGTCTTGACCAGAGCTTCCGTGAAGGTGCGCTGGGTGCCGTTGGTCGCAGCGGTGACGATACCGGCGGAGAAGCCGCCGTTAGCACCACCAGCGCCACGCGAGACGTTCGTGGTCAGCCAGGCAAGAGCGCCGGCAGACTTACGAGGGTTCGCGCCGGACTCGTTCTGCGATGCACGGTTCTGGAGGAAAGCCGCCTCCATGTCGCGGCGCATTTCGAGGCCCTTGATGACCTTCTGACGGGTCGATTCTTTGTCGCGACCAGCCAGATCGACCACGTCATCCGTACGCGAGACGCCGAAGGCCTTGGTGAAGATCTGGCAGTAGTTGCCGACGCGCTGCGGTTGGTTGCCCGCTTGCAGGGTTGCGTCGTCGCCTTCCAGTTGGGCGTTTTCAGGGTTCGGCGTGGCGAGGTCTTCAACCTGCCATTCGTGATAACGAGCTTTCGCCTTCACCTTGCCGATCGACGAGATGAAGGGGGTCTTCTCGGGGGCGACGCGATAGATGACGTCTTCGAGGTCTTCACGCTGGCCAACGGTGTTGAGCGTGGTGACCAGATTGGTAGGAGCAGCCATTCCTTATTTCCTTGAAAGGATCGCATCCACCGCGTCATCAATGGAGCCGGACTTGTTCAGTCTGGCCATTGCATTCGCGGAAGAGCGCTGTTGAAGGGTTGACGATTCCGAGCCGGAAGGTTTCAGGCCGGGTTTCGTCGCGGGAGGTTGTCTTGGCTGTTGCAGCTTGGCGACGCCCAGATCATACAACATGGCCTTTCGAGCCAGCGTCATCTGGACTGCATCCACGCGCGGAAGATCCTCCGGATCGACCCCTTCCTTGATCAGCCAGTCGGAGAGTTCCCGCAGGTTTTTCTCTCCATGGACTGGATCTACAAGGGCAGGGCAGAGCGTTTGAAGCTTCTCAGCCTGTTCCGACAGCCAGTCAGCGTGTTGCGTGGATTCAGCCTCTGCCCTGGCGGCTTTCGCCTGCTGGGTAGCGTGTTGTTCCGCGTCAAACTGCGCCTTTAGGGCCGTGTACTTGTTCGGGTCTTGTTGAGCGAGGGCGCTCCAGCCTTCCGGGGTAATACCTGCCCACCGGGATGCGAAGGTGGTCTCTGCCCTCTCGGCAGCTTCCGCCATGCGTCCGGTGAGCTGGGCGAACTTATCCCGTTCCGCCTTAGCCGCCTTCTTCTCTGCTGCCGTGCCTTCCAGTTTCTTCGCCGTCAGTTGCTTGACGCCGTTTTCCTCTGCAAGAATGGCCGCCTGTGCCTCCGGGGTCAGCGTTGCGAACAGCGCCTTGCCTTCAGCAGACCAGAATGTCGGAGCCTCAACTACCGTCGCCGGTGCCTCAACGTCTCCTTCTTGGGTATCGGCTGGCGTCTCCGCTGCTTCCTCCCCTGACGGCTGGTCACCGTCAGAAATCTCTGCGCCCTCAAGTGCTGCGTTTTCCTCGCGCTCAGGTGGGCTATCTGCCCCTACGCCTCCGTCCGTTACAATGTCAACGGCTTGGTCGATGGTCAGGGTATCGCTCATTTGCTCTCCTCAAGGATGTTGGCCTGCATAAGCGCATGTTCTGCCAACTGTCCGTCTGCAATGATTTTGATTATAGCCGTCTTTACCTTCTGTGTCGCGCTCAAGGCTGCGTGAACCGACAGGATCTGTTCTGACTGTCCAATAGGGATGATCTTCAGGCTTTCGACCAGACCATCAACAAGGCTGTCGATCGCAGGATTCAGCACTTCAATGGCCTGTGCGGCTTCCCGACTCAGGTTGATGGCCTTCTGTCCCTGAACGCTCATCCGCCAGCCCCTCCGGTTTCAACATCAGACGACGAGACCTGAGCCCGCTCCGAGAGGTGGGCGTCTACAGCCATTCCCTCGGCTTCCAACTCAAGCTCCGCGCCGATCTGCTGGCGCTTCAGGTTCAACTCTGCGGCGATCTGCTCACGCTTCAGCGTCAACTCGCCGGCCACCTGATCACGTCGCGCCTGAATGTTGGCCGCAGCCTCATCCCGCTTCAGTTGGGCGGTCAGCAGCGCATCCTCACGGGCCGCAGCCTGTTTGGCTGCATTGTTCTCCCGGTCCATCTCCAGACGCGCCTGAGCCTCGGCCTGTTTAGCCTGGAACTCCGCAGCCATCAGTTGCTGACGACCCTCAAGCTCCATCTGTGCAAGCTGCTGTTTGCCCTGCATCTCCATCTGGGCCATTTGCATCTTGGCCTGAGCCTCGATCAATGCGGGGTCAGGTTGTGGCTCTGGCGGCTCCTCACCCGGCTTCGGCGGTGCCTTCGGATCGGTGATGTAAAGCTCGGCGTTCTTGAAGCCCAAGCCCTTCTCAAAGAACTTCTTGGTCAGGTTATAGACGTTGGTTTCTGTCACGAGAGGGCCGTTCGCCCCGCCCTGCTGAACCACAATCTCCTGCATGGTCTGGAGGCCCTGCTGAAGCATCAGCATCTGCGCTTCCTTGCCGGATGCGCCCACGCCAATCTCGATCGTCATGTCAGAGCGTGAGCCCCACGACGTTGGATCGATCTGAACCCACTTGTTCCTCAGACGAGCCTTCAGCGGGCCGGATGCCGTCTCACGGATCAACTGGTGGACGCCAAGGAACATGTCCTTGATGCCTGTCTCGGCCAGAATGCGGGCGATCAGGCGGATGCGCTTCTGCGCCGCCGTCATCAGCGCCATCGCACCGGAAGCCGTGTCATGCAGCGTATCAGGATTCAGGCCCTGAGCGTTGCGAACGATACCCGTGCGCTGCTCAGCCTGCGTCGAGAAGTATTCCAGAGCGGCGAAGGGGTCGAATCCAAGACCCGATGAGACCAGCGGGCTAAGCGCATCACCCTGCGAGCGAACAGGCATGTTCGGCGCATTGTTGAGCAGATCCGGGATGGTCCACTCATTGATTTTATTCATGTTGACTTCGGTACGGCCATTCAGCGCGAAATAGCCGTTATCCAGCGACATGCGGGTCAGGGCCGTGCGAATGCGCTGGATCTCAATCAGGCGGTCAGCCACCGACTCGCCATAAAAGCGGTGCGTGGTCGGATAGGGCGTGATTGCGGAGAAGCGGTTGGTGGAAATCTCCTCCGGCCCCTCAAGGATCACGGATTCCGTCGCATCAGTCACGACACGCTTGTATTTGCCATCCTCGCGCAGATAATGCTCAACCACCTCGATCAGGCGGCGATCACCCGTACCCGTAGCCGAACGATCACCCTCGCCGGCGGTGTCGCGAGCGCGCTGAATCTGCTCCGTCTCACGTCCATACGACGAACAGGCGTCAACCTTGTCCTTCGGGTATCCAGCCTCAATCAGCTCGAAATAGCGATGTCTGGCCCGGTGAGCGCAGTAAGGCGTGTCCCTGAGTGAGACCGTATCTCGGGAAACCGTGAAGTCCTCCGGGGAGACAGCCTTGACGCAAACCTTCTTGCCCTTCTTCTTGATCTTAAAGGAGTAGGTCCCGTCCTCGTTCTTTACCTGATCGGCAAGTCCCTCAGGGTTCGCGTTAATAGCTGCAACAGCCTCAGCCTCTGACTTGCCCTCAAACGTCTCTGCGTCCTCGTAATCCTCGGAATACCACTTCATCACCCCAGTCTTGACCTGAAGGGCGTCCTTGATCGCGGTATAGAGGATCATGAACCCGTCATTCTCGTTGAAGAAGACGTGGTTGATGTAGTCCGTTTCCTGCTCTGCGGCGTCCTCGTCCTCTTCCCCCTTGGGAATGAACGCAGCCACGTCCTCCGAGGTGAAGATTTCCACCAGATCGGGGAGAATGGTCTCAATGGCGTCCGCTACATCGGTTGAGACAGCCTTGGAGCGCCCATCCAGCGATGGAACGTCCGACATGTCGCCCTTGTAGTACTTCAGGGCAAGCTCACGCTCTTTCGTAAGCGTTTGGGACTCGTCAAAGCCAATCGAGTTGCGACGCTCGCTCGACAGGATACCAAGAAGCTCACGATCCCCCTCGGAGCCGTGGCGCTTGTTGTCCTCGTCGTGGTCGTTATCCGTCATACGGTGCTATTCTGAAGGGCGATGACAGAAACAGTCACTCCCGACGCTGACCCGCCAAACGCATTAAGGTTCAGGCCGGTGGTTATGATTCCAAGGTTGAGAAGCGTGACTGAGCCGCGATAGCCCTTCACCACGCATCCAACATAGTCAGACCCACTCATGACCCAGCTATCAACCTGCAAGGCCACGGGCTGGGTTCCGCCGGGCGTAATGGGCGTGAGGTCAACGGACGGCATGGTGGCGAAGGTGCGCGTGAAGGTCGCTGTGGCCAAGCCAGAGCCATCAAGGCTTACGATGGTCGCGCTCGTCAGTCTCGGGTGTTTATGGTCACCCATGGCGAACTGTGCTGGATCAGACCCGGACGCACCTGTCCTCGACTCACCCGCAGGGATCGAAACATAAGGAACGGGGGGCGGAATGAAGACGCCCTGATCCATCAGTAGGTTTCCAGATACGAAACGGTGACCGCAGATGCGCCAATGGCAAACACGGCGGCAGAGGTCGGGATTGTGATCGACGCACCCGCAGCGCCGGCAACGTAGGAGCCTGTAGCTGCCGTAACGCCAGATGCCCCAACGTAGAACACGACAGCAGAGGTTGAGGTGATCGTCACGGCGCCACGACCAGCCCTTGCCGGCACAACCTGCGTGGCAGACGTGGTTACGGCCACCTGACCCGTCGCAATGTTAGCAAAGCCGACAGACCGGAAGAACTCCGGAGCCGAAGAGGTGGATACGCTCGTCGTCGGAAGTGGATTGGCAGCGCTTACCGCTACAGCGTTCCCCAGCGTTCCGGTTTCAAGTTGAAGGCCAGCCGACATCTGTAGTCCCCTATTTGCTTCGATATACCACGGAGATTATCGACGCGCCATGTTTGATAGTTTTCGCTTATGACCACAGATACAAGAAAGCCCGCCCCGATGAAAGGGCGGGCTTATTGTGCGAGGCCGGGCGCTATTCCGGCTATTCAGAACCCTCCAGCCTCCGCAGTCTGACCTACGGAGCGTCAAGTTTAAGGCTGCACTGGGTGCGTGTCTGCATTCCACGCCGCTCGCACAGACACTATACCGCACCCATACGAGGCATGACAAGCCGTCCGCCGCCTGCTGTCTGAACATCAGGTGCAACAGCCCCCGTCCTGAACGAGTCCGCGTCGTGTGAGCTTTGGTCGTGCCGTGGTCGATTGCGCCAGACACCCCGCTTGTCGTCCCATTCCTTGCGGTAGTTCTTCAGCGATCGAATGCCTTCAGCGCACTTCACCGCATCGAAATAGCATCGGCCCAGCATGTTCCGGACAGCCTCGATCCCGTCATTCACCTCCAGCTTCGGCGCGACAATGATCGGCTTTATGCCTAGTCCCTCAGCCACTTCCTTACGGGATTTGCCGTTGGTCTCGCTCAGATCGCGAACTGCAATATCGTGCGGCATGATGTGGCGCTCATAGACATAGGGCTTATCAGCCACGACCTTGGCGTAGTGGGCCAATCCCTCACCGTTGTTCGCATAGTGATCGATAATGCGGATTTCTCTCCGGTGGCGCTGGACGAACCAGATCGACATGTCATCGTTCATGCCTAGATCCCACCACGTCTCTACCTTGAGGGCTGACTCGTAGGGGACGCGACCGATGCGGTCCTCGCTCTCTGCAATCGCCATCTGAGATGAATAGTAAGCCCCCTCCACAGCAGCCTCGAAGGCCTCTTTAGGCGTCGCTGGATATTCACGCTTCATGTCCTCCCCTTGGACCTCGGCTTTCTTCGCGTACCAGGCTTTCTGCTCATCATCGAGATGGATGCGGTGTTCGTCGCTCAGCACCCGGAAATAACGCTCCATCGTGGGCGTGATGGTCACGGGCGAGTCAAGGCGATAGGCCGGCTCTTCCCACCACGGGTAGAAGTGGAACTTCCAGTCCAGCTCGGACAGTTGCTCCCCGCGACGTTGTTTGGCCTGCGCCTCCTCGCACAGGTCATAGAACCGTCCCTCCTGCCCCTCAGCCGTGGACTCGATGAAAGCCACCTGTCCCGCCTGAATGGTGTTCAGAGCCCCGGTGACAATCTCTCGCGCCCGCTCAGGGAACTTGGCGCAGATCTTCCCGAACTCGGAGATGTGTAGGAACTGGAGCGTACCCGAGCGCATGGACGTACCCACACGGATCATCGAGTTATTCGACAGCTCCAGCATGGTCGTATTGTCCCGGACGATGCGAGAGGCTGTCTTGATGCCTTCAGGCAGATTGTCGTACGGGAACTTCACCTTGTCCCGGAAGATAGCCTCCGCATCAGCCATGGTCTGGGCGATCACACCGCAGCGGGTGTCCGGGTGGAAGACCGCCATGTCCAGCAGGTATATCTGGATGAAAGTAGTACAGCCAAGCTGGCGGGCCTTCAGCACGAGATTCAAATAGTTCATCTCGTCAAGGAGCTTTACCTGCGCCCAGTTCATCTGGAACTTGACGCGCTTACCTTCCTTGTCCGTGATCCAGTAGAGGTTGTTCAGCCTCCAGCGCTGGTCTTTGAAGTGGTCGATGACTTGGGCTGCGCTTATTGACATTGGTTGTAACCAGCCCTTACTGTAAGTGCATGGCACACCGAATCCCAGAACGTCTTCGCTTTGATCGCGGTTATGAAATTGACCCAGAAACCGGATGCTGGAATTGGATAAAAGCCAAAGACGGTAGGGGGTACGGGGTTATGAAGATTAACCAAAAACAAACCACCACCCATCGCGCTTCTTGGATGCTGAACAGAGGGCCGATCCCCAAGGGCGACGGTTACCACGGAACATGCGTGTGCCATCGGTGCGATAACAGGGCTTGTGTCAATCCTGATCATTTGTTCCTCGGCACAAACCAAGACAACAGCGACGACAAGTACGCAAAGGGTCGCGCCAACCAACCACGGGGAGAGGCGATGTCGAAAAGGCTTACAGACGACGACATACGCGCCATTCGATCGACCAAAGGAAAAATAACGCAGCAGGAGTGGGCTGACCGCCTAGGTATGTCTAGGCCCCACATCAGCATGATACGAGGCCGAAAGGTTTGGACCCACGTAGAGTGATTGTCATTTACCCCGCCTCTGCCATCTGCGGATAGCCAAACACAGCTCAATAGCCACTATTCCGGCGAATCCATCCCATCCTATGTTGCCGCGCTCTGCAATGAGCCAGCAGGCTGAATAGCCAAACAGAGCCACCGAGGACCATGGGCTGTAGGCGAAGCGATCAACGATACGCTCCCAGCGCTCAAAGAAGGCTTTCACACACCACCAGGCTTAGGACGACCGGAACCGTTCACAGCCTCCATGAGAGAGGCGAACGGGTTGTTGCCTTGGGGATCTTCGTGGACCGTGGTTTGCTTGTCGCCCCAGTCCTTGCCGTTAAGGCGTCCAGCAGCCCATTTGCGTGCATCGTAGGCCAACCTGCCCAACTGAGGGTCTTCAGCCTTCAGCGCCTCCCTAACGGCCTTGAACGCCATATAGCTGCCGAGCTGGAGCTTCGCGTGCGCGTAGTCCTCGCGAAAAGTGGGGTTTGCGTGCAGCCAACGATAAACGGTCGAGAGATGCGGCATGTCGTCAGCCTCGCAGATCTCTGTCAGTCCCCCCTCACACGTAGAAAGCCGCTCACAGATAATGGCGGCCTTTTCTTCGGTGAAGTCTGATGGTCTTCCGGGCTCACCCATAGGTTAGGCTCGACAGTCGGTCTTCAATCCATTCGCGGGAGTGACCGGATGCAATGATCTCATCGGCGCGTTCTGCCCATGCAATGAACTCGTCGTCAGTGCTGGAAGCGCTCTCCGGGACAATGCCTGTGACGTTGTACGTCTTGTAGGTCATTGGCATGGGTGGGCGTGTGTAGAGGTGGTCGTGGTTGGCGGGTATCATGCCGTCTTCCCTTGCCTTGGCCGTTCCTGCAAGGGTGCGGGTTCCGCGCGTCAGGCTGGTGGATAGTCTCGCCGCTGGCCGTTTCCGCAGAGCAGACACATGGCAGGAAGATATTGCCTGACAGGGCCTACAGCGTCAAGACGCCGGCACGTGATGCGAACCAAAGGGCTGCAAGCAGGACACAAAGAGCCTGGATCAGGCGCTTGACTCGAACATCACCGATCGGGATCAGGTCAATCGCGTAAATGACCAATGCCACTACGATAAGCAGGACGATTAGGGATACGATCAAGCTGGCCATTCACGCGTAACGCTCTAGTGGCTTATCCGTTGCGTCGCTGGGCTTTATGTCGCTCAGGTCGCAGAAGGGCACCCACACGAAGCCACTCCAGTCTTCAGGGACGCGCATAGCCCACTGGCCGGAATACTCCCCTTCGCCTTCCTCTATGATCCACAGAGCCTCGAATCGCCCCCGCTTACCGATGTAAGGGACAGCCGCAGGGCGCAGCGTACCGGGCTTGGTGGGGGTGAATGTGGCCTCAACCACGTCGAACGATTGCATGATCTCAACGCTCATGGCTTTCCCCCTTCTGAGAGGATGGGAGTGTTAGGGTTTACTCCGCCTTGCTCCGTACCCACCGCGTTCGCTGACCGTTTCCCGGCAACCCAAAGGACCGCAAGGCACGCGACGATAAGAACCAAAGCCAGACCAAACGCAAACGGTCGGTTCAGTAGGCTCAGCCCCTCAAACCCAGCTATCGTTAGAAGGCACACGGGAAGGTCGATGTTGCGTTCTCTGTTCATTACTCGCCCCATCCTGAGAGGATCGCGTCGATCATCGCAGTGAAGATGATTTTGTGGACGGGCTGTGGATCATATTGCTTCATGCTCCACCGCTGCTGACCTGCGGTCACAGATGCGTCGTCGGGCTCTCGGATGGCCTGTAGGGCAGCGCGGGCGACGCGTTCGATTGCAGCGTCAGACAAAATGTTCCGAATGTCATCGAAGGGTGTTGCGGGAACCTCTCCGATCGCCCGCGCCATTTTCGCCAGCATGGTGGCGGGCTTGTCCGTCTGTGCGGTGGGTATGAAGGCGCTTGCGCCGGAATAAACCATCCTACTTCTCCGCTCTATCTGGTGATGGGTTAGGGGAAAGGGCTTGGCGAGCCTGACGGATCTCACCCATGGTCACGTCACAGGGCAGCACCATGCTGTCTGGAACATTGGGATTGTCGCCAATGTTTCTAGGAATGAGCGCTAATAGAGCCTCACCGCATGCAATCAGCGATCCAGCAGCAGACCTCATGATTGACGCGCGAGCGTGATGGCCCGTCCTTGTCGCACCCTCGGCAAACGCCTCTAGCGTATCGGCGAGCGCCCTCAGTTCTGAATGGTCGGTGGGGGTGGTTGTCATTGGGGCTGCCCCGAAACGTCGATGGCGAAAACCTGGACCTCGTCAGGGCCGAAATGCGGGTGCGTGAGCGCCTTCGTGACGTAACCGCGCCACGGCAGGACCAGACGGCGGGAGGCGTCTTCACGGGACGGATAGCCGCGCGTCAGGACGATCCAGTCGTAGGATCGACAGACGAGGCGCTTGTTCCAGTAGTCGGTGCGGAGGCGGTATTCTTCAGTCTTCGATCCATCGCGGATCGCGTCGAAATACTCGCCGTTCAGAGCCAGCGTCAGATCAGCCATGTCTCAGTCTCCCTTGTAGGGTTGGGATTGAAGGGTTTGGTCTATTCCGCTGCGCTTCATACCCACCGCGTCTGTGGAGATGCTTCCAGCCTCATCAACTATGGCGATGAAGGCGTTTGCCGCGCCGATCAGAGAATAGAGGTCATCCATCCTGATCTGGATGAGCGGCTCTTTCGGGCTCAGGCTCTCATAGAACGCCAGACCCAACCGCAACCGATCCAGCGCCTCGTCTAAGGCCGGGAAACCGAACTCGGCTTTTAAGCGAGCATAATCTTCCAAAATGGTGGAAGCCTCAGCCACCTGTGCGGTGGGTACGGAGCTCTCTGGGCGTAGTGAACCAATACCCCTTCCATCTACGGAAGCCGTAAGGGTGGAGCGGGTCATGCAGGGCTCTCCGGGTTGGAGCGGAGGGCGTCTTCGTCATCAATCGTTACGCAGGTGATCTGGATCGCTCCGCTCCGCCTGCCGTCGAGCCTACGCGGCCTCCATCTCCGCCGGCACCGCAGGCATTTGGCTTCCAGTCTGATATAACCATCAGGCTCATGAACGCCGTCGTCGCGATCCAGGCGACCGCCTATGACCTCGTACATCGTAGTCGCCTCGATGGTCTCAGTGAGGTGCAGATCGCGGCCCCCACACGTGCAGCGAAGGGGCGTCGAAGCGTTGGTCGCGCTCATCCCTGCACCTGTTTCGCTTGGGCGAGGGCTTTCGTAACCCGTCTTACCGAGGCTGGATCAACTCCAAACATGCGCGCAATCACTTTCTTCGGGGTGCCAGAAAGAACCCACCTATGGATCATATCCTTTTGCGCCTGTGGAATGCGCTTGTATGGAGCCTGAGGCCCTCGTCGGTTTCTAGACACCATGTCAGCCATATTTTGCTCGCGTGTCCCAAGGTAAAGGTGGTCTGGGTTCACACAGCATCGAACATCGCACTTGTGCAGGACGTGGAGGCCGTCAGGAATAGGCCCCCGCAGGATCGTCCATGAGTGTCGGTGCGCCTTTAGCTCTCTCTGCTCGCTCTCTATTCTAACGCGACCGTATCCATCAACACACAGAGACATCGACCAAAGCCAACAACCTCCGTTTGGATCGACCTCAACCCTGTCCAATATCCATTTCTCATCGAAAACCGGCATCAGTCTTTCTCCACCAACCCGGAAACGTCAGACGACTGCTGGGCGGGATGGGCGTAGAGGGCAGTTTCAGTGATCTCAAACTCGTTGAGGTCTTCGTCTGAAATGGCCTGACGCTCCATCGACAGGCGGTGGCGCGGGCCGTCTTTCCATCGGTTCTCGGTATAGAGCCAAGCCACCGCCCCCTCCTCATGGGGAGGCACGGGCCTCCACCCTTGATCGACAGCGTCTCGCGCGACAGCAAGGTTGGAGCCGTGTTCAGCCTTGTGCGCCTTGATCGCGTTGATGTAGTCTTGGCCGTTCCAAACGACCGTAGTGACCTCATCTGCGATCTGCTTTCGGATCGACGCCAACTCGATCATGGCGTGTTCCCGAATGTCATCGACCTCCATCAGGCGATCGTTGAAATCCAGCAGCGGTTCTTCAGTCAGGCTTTCGATGAAGGCCAGAGCGCGGTCGAGGGGGGATTCGGTCGGCTCACGCGGCACAGACACGACAAGGGAAGGGGTCGTCATTGGGCTGCTCTGAATGCTGGAGTGATGGAGACGCGGGCCAGTCGCCAGCCTTTGCGGTAGGCGCGCTTCCACGCGTGAGGGGCGTCCTCGCCATTCCGCGCCCACGTCTCCGCGAAGGCGATCATGGCGTCATGGCGCGTCGCGCGAACAGTCCAAATCGATGGCTGGCCGCTACCGTACCAACCGGGCTCGTCGGGAAAGAGAACTGCCCATCCGAAGGTCTCAGCCATCACGCACCTTCCCCTTTCGAGAGGGCTTCACGGGCGATAAACTGCGCCTCTTCCGCGGTTAGTAGCGGCGACACGGCTATGTCTGTCTGGCAGTAGCCGGACCTGTATTGCTGATCCGACGCTATGATTTCTAAAGCTTTGCGCTGAAACGGAACTGCCGCTGGAAACTCATCCACGATCTGCGCGGCGCACCTGTTCGCGATGACAGACCACGGCGCTCCTGAACCGCCCTCGTCCTCTAAGATCGCGCAAATGATTTCCGACAGGTCAGCGTCCAGCGCCTCCCTCAACCCCGTCTCGGGCGTAGTCACCCTAATAGGAAGGATTGGTTTATCGCCCGAGGGGGCGATACCGCAGGTGCTTGGGGATGCAGCCTTCAGGATCGCCGACGCGAAGTCATGGACGATGTGATGCGCGTGGTAACGAAGCCACGGGGATATTACGGAATCCTCTCGACAAACAACCAGAACGGTCTTGCCATGCTCCCAAGCGTATAGAACCTCCATGCTGGTTCCGACGCTGGGCCGGTCATAGTTCACAAGAAGAATGTCCGCTTCGTCGATGTCGAGTTTGTCTAGCTCAACGATCTCCCGGAAAGCTTCGGCCTCGCGTCCCCGATAGTCCCGAGCCATGGGATCAATGCAGCGGCCCACCCAAAGGCCTTTGACCATCGACCGCCAGTCGTTCGCTTCGGCGTCTGAGCAGCCATTTATAGGTCCGCAGAGGTAGAGTACGGGCTGGGTCACGCGGCTGCTCCGAACATTTCGTGCTGATGGGTTGGGGGCCACTCAAACGACCGACGCGCGGCCATGTGGTCCCAGCGGTCGGCGGTTTGCTTGACGGCCCAGAGATAGCGGTCGCCGAGGCATTTCAGCCGGTTGTGATTGCGGGCGCGGTCGGTGCTGTCCGCTGTCGTGATTGGCCACGGATGCTCTGGCTTCAGGAGCTGGAGGCCGCGAAAGAAGTGGATCGGCGGGATCACAGGAAAAGCCGCCGCGATGGCGTTGAACAACTCGTCCATGCGCTCGCAGAAGGCCGGCGACAGGATGACGCGATATTCGCCCGTCGCACCTACGCAGAGCCGCCCGTAGCGCTCCAGCAGCATCAGAGCGCGGTCGATTGGCTCATCAAGGTGATAGACCGGAGCGCCGTAGTCAGCGAGGTCAGCAGGCCACTCCCGCAGCAGCGCGTCCAACTCCTGTGTTCCCGTGCCGATGGGGTCAGGGATAACCGCCCACTTCAGTGCGCCGGATCCTTCATGCGCCCAGCGGCGGACGAACTCGTAATATCCGTCCAGATACTCGCGGGTCATCACGACCTCGCCGCCAGATTTCAGCGCGGCCATCCAGAACGAAAATACGCCGTTGTCGGCGAACCAGGACCGCGCGTTGGCGTCGATCCATTCGACATCATCAGGCCGGAAATAGGAGACGCAGTAGTCCCGCGCGCCCATTGCCTCCAGAACCGTGCGAGGAGTGATCGGGGTGCCGTGATAGGCAACCCCGACCCGAAGTTTCATCGGTGAAAGCGAACCCGTGCACGCGGGCCATACATTCGAACTCTCCTTTGTTTGTTGATGGTGGGTGGTGGCTGTGACGGCGCTCATGCCGCACCTGTGGCTTTGGCGATGGCGGCGACCGCCTGATCGCGCACAGGCTTGAAGTTCCGACCGAAATCACTGTTCGGCCCGCAAGCGTTCCACTGCTTGACGAAAGCCTGAAGCGCGTCTGTCAGAACAGCGGTCTTCTCTCGCTCGCTACGATAGGCCTGCCGGAAGTCCTGACGGCCCTTAACCGCGCTCTCATAAACCGACAGGGCAACCTGATCGGCGGGCTTATCAATCTGCTCGGTGGGTATTTCCGCCTCTTGAGCGGAAATGGAACCATCATCTCCAGCAGGGTCAGACTGGCGGGAGAGGCGGTAGGCGATGATGTCGCGCACCGTTCCTTTCGACGCAGCGCAGAGCATGGCGTCGATTTCGCGCTTGGCGACCTCGCGAAACGTCGTGACGACCCCGCCATCCACGAACGTCACCTGTTTCCCGTCAGGGGACCGGCCTGTCAGCTCGCAATAAGTATCGGCCCATGCATCAGTGATGACCGGCCATTCGTTGATCGACGCCATGTAGGCGGCTTCTGTTTGCTCTGGGGCCTCACCCACTGGCGGCACCTCGGGAGCGGGAGCAAGAACCTCAGTCATTTGTAATCTCCAAACAGGTCAGGTTGGTTGACGCTCTCAGCCTCAAGGGCTCGGCGGGAGGCGTTGAAAGTCATGGTTTATTCCGCCCTTTGGGCTTCATACCCACCGGGCCAGCGGAAAGGTTTCCACTCACGTGAGCCTGAGCCCACAAGTGGACGATGCGGGACATTCCCTCACCCCTGCTTTTGTGGTCGGCAAAAACGCGCTCAAGATCAGAGCCGATCTGGGGCCGGATCGCTATAGGTGCAGCTCGTGTTTTCATTCCTCAGGTTTACCACCTGCGATGGGTGGTTTACAAGCGGAAAATCTAGTCTTTTGGCTTTCTCTCAAACTTTCTCTTCGCCCATACCGTCTTCACACCCTTCTCAAACCCACGGCTTTTCAGGGTTGATCCATTCTTGGCGCGTTTAGCCCACTGTCCGGTCTCGCCGGCTTGCCTCTTGGCTTTGGCGATGGACCTCACATCGGCTTTTGTCTTTCCGGAATGGCAGTCAGGATGAGCTGGGTACAGGTTCGCATCGGAATCGTCGTAGGCCAGAGCCCATGCGATCCGGTGTTCAATCTCGTAGGCCCCAGCGATCTTCTCTCCGCAAATCTCACAGCGTCCATCATGTTGAAGGAATATTCTGGCCCGGCGGACCTTGGACATGCTCGGGCGAGGCGGCGCAGCGGTCACTGGCTCAACTCCACACCGTTGCTCGCGCACCAGGCATAGATGATCTCCAGCAATCCACTGAAGGATTCCTTATCCAGATCCGAGGAAGATCGGCCAAGCGAGACTAACCCCGTCGAATCCAGATTGGGAACCATGCGAACCTCACGGTTGAGGGCGTCGAGAAACAGAAGCCGCCAATCTGCCGGAGAAAGCTTGATGCCGTGGTAAAGGGCCTTCTCGCTTATCTCCGTCAGGACGGCCCAGAAACGGTCGTTCTGAGGCAAGGTGCGCTTCGGTGGCTGGAACGTCACGCGAGAACCCTCAGGAACGCCCAGCACCCATTTAACGGCCTTCTGACGCACGGCGTCGTTGGCCATGATCAGAAGGCGTTTCGTCAACCGTATATCCTTTTGGTTCCGCACCATATCGAGCTCACGAAAGCCGCAGAGACAGGCAAGACTTTTGCAATATCTCGCCCCCTTTCTCCGCGAGCGAGCCGCTCCTTAATCTCCCTGACTACGGCGCGTGGAATCTTTTCGTTAAATCCATCAGCAGCCCTGTTAACACCACCCCTTGCACGACCCTTCCTGTTCCTGTCGGCCATGTTTTCGGCATGAGTTCCCAGCATCAGATGCTGTGGGTTGACGCAAGCGGGGACGTCACACTTATGCATAACGTGCTGACCACGGGGTATCGGCCCGACGCACGATTCGTACATCACACGATGGGCTTGGTCGCGTTCCCCATTGACCATCGGCGTTCTACCATATCCGGTACTGTAAAGATTGCCAGACCACAGCCAGCAACCGCCGTTAGTGTCGTACTCAATCGGCAATGGCACCCAAGAACCTCCCTTTTTCCTCTGCCTCAGACCGGAGAATCATTCTCCATGAAAGCGGCATCTTTTGAATGTCTTCAAGGTTTGTGTCGGCCCACGTGCGCCACGCTTCAGCCGTAGGGATGCGGTCCAACTCAGAGCGCATCTGCTCGTGAACATCATCGAGCTTGGCTGCCTTGGCGGCATGAGCGCTCATGCCCGGTCCTTCACACTTCCAGAAGTCCTTGCCCTCAACCTCGCCCGGGCCGGTGTCCGATCGGTTGCCCAGTTTGGATTGGGCCGGCGCTGCGTCCTTGGCGAACTCGGCCTTCATCTCCTGAACGTATTTGTTATCGTCAAATCGGCCCATGTGGACATCGGAGGCCACACCGGCGAACTTGAATGCGTTCATCAGGGCATCGGTGTACGCCTTCTTGAATGACTCATCATCATTTTCCCAACGCTCAGGACGGTTGTATTGCTCGTTGGCCTTGATGTGCGTGACGACCTTGTCGCCGCCCACGCCAAACATGACGTTTGAGGGGGAGCCGTGCCACGCCCTGACTGTGCAGAACACCAGAACCTCCTTGTTGTCCCCGGGCACGACTTGGAATGAAGGCTCATCCATGCCCCACCCAACGCCTACAGGGCCAAACTCCTGCGTCAGTCGCAATATCACCCACTGAGGCTTTACAGCCGTCCCAGAGAAGCCCCCAGCACGTTTAAAGCCCTTTGTGTGGGCGGGATCTGTTTTGGACAGGCTGTCCCATATGGCGGTCTTGTCGGTCATGTGTTCTCCGGTACGGTTTGGATGCAGGCGCGCCTTATGGCTACGGCTCTTGCTCTTGATGATTCACAGGGGCTGTCCATTAGCCAGCCAGCTATGAGAAGGGCTCGGAGGCGGGAGACTGGTTCTCTTACACCACCATCCCAGAGAAGGATCGAACCGTCAGGCTGGCGGATGGCTTCTGTTGGGTCATACCAGATGTATGGGTCTGTCATTTTGGTTCATTCTCTTGGCCCACAGGCCTTAGGTTCCAACCACTTACAGCCCTGTCAGGAAACTCATCGACGCCTGGCTGAACTAGGCACTTGGACCTCGCGCTGTCGCAACCAACTGAAACCAAGCCGTCGTTTTGCTGGTACATTATTCCCGGCCCGCCACAGAATGGGCAAGGCTTGAGCGCAACATCTGAATCAAGCTTTTTCATTGATTTCCCATATTGAAACATGGATTCCGAGTCCCCTTAGAAGGCAAATATCGGCTTCGTTTTCTGCAAGAAGGTGGCTGAAGCGCTTCTTGTTTCGGCGCAGTCGTTTAATCTGACCGTGACGATCTTCCAATCTCCGCTTAGCGGCATAGGCGATGAGATACGTCTCCGACCGCTCGTAGGTATCATCCACGGATGAAGGCTGCTCCATACGGGAGAGAAGAGCTTCACCGCTTGCCTTGCGGAGAAAGCGTTTGAAGAAACCGATCATGAGAATGCTCCAAAAGCTGCCATTGCGACCGTAAAGCCGATGGCGAGAATGATGATGGCCTTGATCCATGCCCAGCGAGAGGCTCGGGGAACGGTGAAGTCTTCCTCCCACGGATTTGGGAGGAGGCCGGCGTCCATGTTGGATTCGATGGGCGCGCGGTAACGAACGAAACTGTTACGGTTCATTTGGATAAATCCTTCTTTTCGCGCTTCACGGCGCGTTTTTTCAGAGGGGGGAAATCATATTCGGTCATTGTTTCAGACGGCGCAGTCATCCGGAACAAATAGGCCTCAGCATCTTCAAAAACGTTGAATGCCAACACGGCATAGCCCTGAAGCCGGGGCACCTCAGCCATACCGTACGG
>Ga0247810_10001183_pt1 | contig 17594 bp, 19 predicted proteins | sample UWRJL119311C1_FD_179918 | JGI IMG/M metagenome (GOLD analysis project Ga0247810, IMG submission 179918) | Plant litter microbial communities from Arlington Agricultural Research Station in Wisconsin, United States - UWRJ-L119-311C-1 | ecosystem: Environmental > Terrestrial > Plant litter >...
CCAATCAACAGCTATACCTTCTTTTGCATTTGCTTCAAAATCCAAATCACTTAATCGATAAGTTTGTCTTCCCCAAGTCAGAGATCTGCCACCGACTTGATATCCACGAAACCAATTGAATGGTTTATCTTGTATGTAAGGATGTTCAGCATCACGGACATAAAAATGTTTGTTGGCCGGTGTATATCCTTGACTTTGAATTGGATCAGCAGCTATATCAGCCAATGTATTATTAAATCCTAATTTAAAATCCCAAGGATTTAATGTAGCAGTGGGATAGTCAACAATATGTTTAACATCCCTTCCCCTATCAAGTAATAATGTTTTTAAACCTTTTTTGCACAATTCCATCGCAGCCCATCCACCACTTATCCCAGAGCCAATAACTATTGCATCATATGTGTTATCCAAGTCTTTGTTGAAGCTATTATACATAGTTATTTAGTTGCCCAAGATTTTTGATTTGGTGTTAAAGCTGTGCAAGATTGATAAGTGCCGGGAATATAATCGTATGCAAGTCCCTGTGTAGCACCGATTCGAGATAAACAATATCCCTCAACAGTAATACTTCTTAATGCCGAATAAAAGGGTTTACCGAAAATCTTATTATTTATTTTATTCAATATCTGAATTGAGTAGCCATCATGATCAGCGAAATGTTTCAAAACAGCATTTCTTTGCTGCTTATCACATTTTATAAACGATAGATTATAAATGTCAAGTGCATAATTCTCTACAGATTCAATACCATTGTAAAATTTATTTTGTTGTCTAGCAGGATAGCAATTAGAAATTACGTTTATAATGTAATCATGCACTAAGGCCTCTTTTGCACCAGGGGTATCAGTAGCAGGAATGATTGTCTCGACTATTTCTGCCAGAATTTCTCTCTTCCCTAACAAATGCGTTAAACCAGGAAATTCATTAATATCATAATATTTATACAAACCAACCCCAGAGATGCCAGCCAGAGTTAACAATAGTGAATTTTTTATATAAGATCTTCTGTTCATCAGGCGGATGTATAAAATTGAAATGCGTTATAAATAATGAATACTATGATCAAGAGCGTAAAATTGGGACATAATTATTATTTTTTATTGTACACTACTTTTATACCATAATAAAAACCAATGACAAAGCAAATTAAACCAGGAACCGCAAAAATTTCATATGGCATGTTAATATATTTTAATTAATATTATTGGCAATATCATTATCTAACTTAGGGCTGATAAATATAAAAACCCAAGACATGTATACAATTATAGAGGAAGGCATAGTGTTAATTACCTCATTGCCATAACTACAAAATAATATCCCAGCGAAGCCAGAAGTTAATGCAATAGTTTTAATCCTTAATCGAGGGTCTTTTATATTCCATACAATACCACAACATTTTCCCAAGATATATAACATGATACCCAACCATATTGTGAATCCAACAATTCCATACATAGCCCAAACTTTAACCCAATAACTATCTGGTGGTACCGAAGAAAGGAACTTATCCTGATTGTATTTTGCACCCCATGCCCCCAATACACCTAAACCACCACCAAATGGTCGCGTACTCATATATTCTGTCAACAGTTTTTGGGTATTTAAACGAACATTAAAAGAGGCATCTGTGGGATCCAGTGCAGTTCTCAATCGATAAATCTGATAATTTCCATTACCTATAAACGTAAATTTAAGAATTAACAGAAATGATATAGCAATTGCGCCTCCTATGATAATAACTTTCAGTTGTTTACTTAAAACAATGGCAAGAAAAGCGCCGGTAACTAATGCAAAAAGTGCTCCCCTGGTACCTGATATCAACATTCCATACAACATTAAGCATGAAAAAATGATCAATAAGACTCTCTTCCACCACTTAAACGGACCTAAAGCCAATATTAATGCCATCAGACCTACCTGAGCTTGTGAGGCTCCGAATTGTCCCGCTTCGCTGTAAAATGAAAATACCCGCAACTGACCAAAAAGAAGATGTGTAATTGCTCCTCCCTCATCTAAAAATCGCTGTTCACCTGCAGAAGGACCAATATACAGTTGCTTAATACCATTTAAAGCAGCTAAAACTGAAAAAAATATTACAATTTTCAGAAAAATATTCAAGTCTTTATTAGTATTTAAAAATAAGAATGTTAAAGGGACTATTAGTGCTGGATATAATGCAGCTGACCTAATTTCCTGCAGCCAGCCCATAACACTTGCTCCCGCAGGATTTGCTACTTCAACAATGCTTAAAAGAAGCCAGAACAAGACAAGATAAAAAAGATCATTCTTTACTATCTTCCAATCTTCCCTGGGAATTTTTATCAAAGCATAAATCCATGATAAAGCTAAGAAAACCTCAATTAGCATCCCATATGGTAAATCTCCACCAATCTCACGCCCAAAGATTGGCAAAGTGAAACAGTAGACTATTAATACATAGAGTGTAAGCTTTGGATTGGTAAAATAAGCGATCTGGAGTAAAATTACAGCAGAAAGCATGATTATTATCAATGGTAAAATAATACCTTGATTAAATACTAAAAAACCAATTATGAAAGCCAGAGATATACCGAGGAATAGAAAAATGTTCCTTTTCGCATTGAAAGACAATTCATTAAGAAACCGCATCATAAAATATAAAACTTTAGTAGTTGAGTCAAAAACTTTATGAAATAGATTACGCTACTGATTTATCTTTGACTTTGTTTAGTACCCATCCCATAAACCCAGGATGTTCTTTTATGTAATTGATCGAATCGGCATCGTCGTCATTTATTGCATTGCCATATTGAAATACTGCTATACTTCTATCTGTAAAATGTAACCATTCCTTAGCCTTATTGATCTCGTTCAGGCTATTGATATCTATTATAATAAAATCAAACTCTTTACGAAGGACATCAAATCCAATTTTTAAGTTTTGTGCGCTTTGGCTTTCCAGTAAAGACGAATGTCCGGATTTACTATTGAAAACAGTTATTAAATCTTCGGTCTGAACTTCTTTTTTGACGATGAAAGTCTCAAAGAATTCACTTGGGATCAACTTCTGCGATGAGTCCTTTACCATAGTCTCCTGTTCGCTGCTGATTAACAACACTTTTTTACCGGTCATAGCAAATGCATAAACTAAACTTGAGGAAAGGAATGATTTTCCTTCACCTGAATTTAGGCTAGTAATACCTAATATCTGACTTCCGGTTTCAGCAAAATTTCTGTCAATCTCAAATCGGAGGGATCTCAGCAAATCTTTATAAATACTATAATCTACATTGGAGCCTTCATCTTTCCAAATAACTCTTGGATCTCTGTTTGTATCTCTGATTAAATTAAGTGACCCTATAACTGGCGCTCCTACAGCTTTTTTAAGACTGGAAACAGAATATATGGATCCGTCCATCATGAATAGCACTAGCAGGATAACAAAACAGACCATAAAACTTGCTACAGCAGATAACCCAACATAAATAATAGCCTTTGATGGCTGTGCAGCCCCAGGTAATCCCGCTTGAGCAATTTGCAGTTTTAATCCGGTATTTTGTTCAGTACGTCCCAGATTTGTACGATCAAGAGCTGCCATATAATCTTTAGTGGCAATATCAGCATCCCTTTCATAATTTTGGATTCCAGCATCAAATGGAACCATTGTGCTGTATTTAGCCTTCAGGGAGGCTAGTTCTTTATCAATAGAAGAAATAGTGTTTCTAATTTGACCTGTAGATATCTCCAAATTTACCTTTTGTTGGATTAGCCCTTGCTTTGCAACTTGTGGGTCAACTACATTATTATCTGAATTTTTGTAAGTCTGTACGTTTAAAGCATTTTGTAAAGAATCAATTCGGCGCTTGTCACCTGGTTTAAATCCACCATCAATGTATCTATCATTGGCAGATTTGAGTTGATTCTTGAGACTAATAATCAATGCATTATCAGCCACGGGATTACCTCCAGTAAAAGAGTCACTACCACCTCTTAGTTTACCATTAATAGCAGTTAACGCACCTTGATTTGCTTGAATATCTCGAATGGCCTGCGCTTTTCTTTCTTCATACTGTGTAATTTGAGCATATAGTGTTGCCCCCTGCTCATTGACATTCAAGACTCCACTCTTCATTTTAAAGTCTTTCAAAGCAGCATTTTTAGAGTTCATATCCAGCTCTTTCTTCTTCAACAAAGAATCCAAAATCTGAATGGAATTACTTTGATTATTAAATACATCTGAACTATAATTATTGATAAATTCAGTAGCGAGGGTATTTACTAAAAAGGCTGATAATAATGGATTCTCAGACACATAGTTGATATTAATAAAATCACTATTCTCCGATCTGAAAATCGCTAATTTTTTGTTAATACTTCCATCATCATATCCCATCGAGGCGACGATATCATATATTTTGTATTTGCCTTGATTATCCAGAACTGTAAGGGGCGCTTTGGAACGAAGCTTATTTTTAAATATATTGATAACTTCCAGTCGATTCTCCTCTGATAGAGAATCAATTTTGGAGCTATATTTTTTGAATGTCTGTTTTGGATTTTCTAAATCATGAAGTATCAAATTATAAGAAAGTATATTCATAATCTTTCTCATCTTCAACTTCTCAATAATATTACTGAATTGCTGACTAATCTTAAAGAAATCAGTAGGTGCTTGAGTAGCTACCTGTTTAGACTGATCAACCAGGCCTGTTGCAATTTGAACTTCAGATTTGTATTCACTCGGAAGATTTTTAGACAAAAGATAAGTTATGGTAGCTGCAATCAAAGGAACCAATATCAGAACCCATAAGTATCTCTTGAAAATATTTAAAAATCTCTTTGTATCCATTGTATTTCTATTTATTATTATTTAAAATCAGTAATTTTTTTACCGATTATTTCCTCAAGCGCATCTTTTGCAAGTAGGTAGTTCACTTCCGTTTGTATTTTTTCTGAACTTGAATCAGATAATTCAACTCTTGCATTATTATATGCATCAAGAGGAATCTCTCCTTTTTCAAATCTTCTGCGTGCATTTTCAGCAACACTTTTGTTATCCTGAGCTTTCTGAGTTCTTATTTTGAGTTCACTCAACATTTGAACATACGTGTAATATCTCTTTTTCACCTCAGTAATAAGAGAAACTTCATAATCAGCACTCTGTAATTTAGCAACTTTGTACTCTGCCTTTGCTCTCTTAATTAAAAATGGCTTTTGTAGAAATGTTCCTAAATTGAAGTTTATTCCATATTGAATACCATTTACAATATAAGGATTAGCAGTAGCTCCCGGTGTAACCAAAGCTGTTTTATCATTTGGACGATAAAAATAATTTGCAGTAAATATATCCAGATAAGAAATTGTAGCAGCAGTAACACCTGCTTTTGCTATCTCTTGCTGCGCATCAACTAGCTTTCTCTTTGGATAGTACTCTTTGGCAGACTGAATATACTGGTCAAGCAAACCGTAATTAATATCTCCAATAATTGATTCCTGTGCAGAACTTGCAAAACAAATTAAACAAGTCATTGCTGTTAGTAGAGAGAGTTTCTTCTTCATATTATATAATTATTGTTAAACTTTTTCTTTTTGAAATAATGCAGGAAACGTCTTCAACATGATATTAAGATCAAACCATATTGAATAGTTTTTAGCATAAAAATTGTCAAGTTTCTTTCTTTCGGTATCGGACATTTCTCCTTTACCTCGCTTACTGATTTGCCACAAACCTGTCAAACCTGATGGACCTAGGAACCTTAGCGACCATTCATTTGAAGTGAGCATTTCCGCTTCATAAAGAGGCAAAGGTCTATTACCTACCAAAGACATATCACCTTTAAGAACATTGATTAGTTGTGGTATTTCATCAATACTACTATTTCTTAGGAAATTACCCAACTTAGTAACTCTTGGATCATTCTTAATTTTCACAAAAGCATTCGAACCACTACCATCATCTGCATACTGATTTAGGGCGGAAAGATTCTGAAGTTCCTTATCCGCACCCGCTTTCATGGATCTAAATTTGTAAAAGTCAAATATTTTATACCCCGTTCCAACTCTTTTACTTTTATATATCACAGGGCCTTTAGAGTCCATTTTTATTAACAAGGCAATAATAAGCAGAAAAGGCGATGAGAACAATAAAATCCCACCAGATGAAATAATATCGAAAATACGCTTCGCCACAGGAATATTGTACTCTTTTCTTTCTTTCTTAATGATGGACAATTGTTCTATGTTTGGCTTAATAAGCTTAAATTTTATTAAGAAATTCAATCTGTCCTTTAGATCTTCAACCGGATAAGGATAAAAGTAAAGATCATGAACCTTAGCTTTTATTGCCCTTGATCTCAATGCCTGATTGGGAACACTACCTAACAAGACAATAATTAATCCACTTGTCAAAGTATTATTTTTTATCTTGTTCACTAACGAGAAGATCTTGTCATCATCACCATCCACCTGAATCATGATCACATCAGGAGTTGAAAATAAAGACAACGTGTTTAAATACGCTTCTAGCTTAGAAGAATCACCAACATGTACAATATTATATTCTTGTCCAAGTGATTGTGCAGTCTCTTCAAGAAGAGCAGTTCCTGAATAAACTAATCTTAAACCTCTGTAATTATGATCCATCTAATTATTTATAATATTTTGGTTCAAATTTAAAACTCTAGCTATTTCGGACTTCAAATTCTCTGGATTAAAAGGTTTAGGAAAATGCGATTCTACTTTAAATGGCAAATTAACAACTATTTTATCAAGATCTTCTGCTGCTGATAATATTATTACAGGTATTTCCCTATAAAACCCACTTATTTTAATACTTTTCAAGAATGATGAGCCATCAAAATGAGGCATGTGCAAATCTAAAATAACAATATCAGGAAAATTCCCATCCTCAAGCCATAAATGAGCTCTATATCCACTATTTACAGCGTGAATCTCATATTGCTTCGCAAGTATAAAATTGAGAAGTTTTAAAATACTAGGCTCATCATCGACGATCAGAATTTGCTTTTTATCAAAAGAGACGCTTTCCATTATTCGGGTAGATACATTAATTGTTGATAGACATAAGTTAAACCAAAATCCCAACTCAATAGGATATCATCCCAAATATATATCAATAAAAATACAATTTGCATATGATTTTTATAAATACGGATTTATCTCACTTTAAGATTTTAGAATTAACTAAAAGAATTAAAATTCAATGGATTAGAAGTCTCTATGGGCTTCAGATTACTGTAGATCGAATAGGGCTAATATTTGGATAGTTGCAATGAAAGTGTCTAAAGAATATTTTTATTAAATCTATAGTTTCTTTTCAAAAGCATTTCATGAAAAACTCATATATAAAATCGAGAAGGGGAATTTTATAACCTATATGTAGTATTTATGCCACTAATGTATATTCCCATTCAAGCGGACCAAGCTAGGAAAAGAAAAAAAATTTCATCATAACTGCATAAAGAAAAACATATAACAGACGGATATACATTTTTTGGCTATGACGGCATAATATTAGAGTTACTACATAACTTAAAATGGCCAGAATACCTGCTTATTATCTATCCTTCTTATTGGTAATATTTTTTTTTTGCTGCAGTTGTAATCATGGCAGACAAAAAAAGAATGTTAATAAAGCAGCCATGTCAGAGAAAAGCAGAGGTCAATATCTTTATTTAAGTACAGGAATTCCAATCATGATAGTGAGAATTGAGTGCAATGATTGCCAAGTAGAATATCGTGTGAATGGAAAATCAGCGATCAGGAACATTAAAGATGGTAACCTTGAAATGGGCATCAAATTGCATAAGAAAAATAAATTAAGAGTAATACTAAAAGCAAAGGCAGATCAGTATATAAGATCAGTTGTGATTGATCCTAATGGACAAGTCATATTCAATAAATTAGAAAAATACAATAAAAATAAAATTTACGAACGTCAATTCACAAGCGGTTATAAAATGGAGAAAGGAACAATGCTAAAGAACTCCAGAATTTACGACATAATTAATTAAGACAAATATTTAACAAAAATTACGCTATATTGTTATCACAAATAACTACTTTAAATTTCGTAAAATAAAAATCAAAATTATACTTAACTTGAGCAGCAATTCTCAGTTATTATAACTTAGTGACCTCTGAACCAAAATACCTGATGTTTTGTTTTGGAACTCATTTACGAATTATTATAAGATAAAAGCATATATAGCTATAGGTAGACTTATGATTTTAAAAAACAAGACAATTGTCTTCTTAGGTAACACACGTTTTGATAGTGAAATAAAAGCTACTTCATTATTTATTGCCAGAAACTTTGCAAAGGAGAATAAGGTTTTTTTTATCGACTACCCATTCACTTTAAAAGATTATTTTAAATACACAAACTCTGATGGATCAAAGGAAAGGAAGGAAAAGTTTTCACTGTTTTCTGATGGTCTACTTAATACTGATCTGCCTAATTTGAAAATCGTAATTACCCCTCCAGTATTACCTATCAATTTTCTACCTGAAGGTTTATTTTTCAGATCAACACTTAAGATTAATGAGTTCTTTATCGCAAAGAGATTAAAAAAAATATTTAAAAATGAGGGAGTAAAAGATTTTATATACATCAACTCGTTTAATTTCCATTATCCAAATATTGCAAGTCTAATAAAGCCATCACTCACTATCTATCACTGCGTAGATCCAATGATCGTTCCGTATGACATGAAACATGGTATTCAATCTGAGGAGCAACTAGTGAAAAACAGCGATTTAGTAATTTGCACCAGCAAAGCTCTGTATAATGAAAAAAGGCACATAAATGCACATACATATTTTGTCCCAAATGCTACAGATTCAGATCATGGTGAAAAAACGCTAAATCCCGATCTACCAGTACATAACAAAATTAGGACTTTACCGAAACCTATTATTGGATATTTAGGTACGATTGAACGCCGTATTAATTACGATCTCATATTAGAAGTCGTTCGACTAAATCCAGACAAAACATTTGTATTTGCCGGACCTATTTCAGATAATTTTGTACCTCAATCTCTGTTGGATGAAAAAAATGCCCATTTTCCGGGATCTATCCCATATGAAGAAGTGCCGCAAATGATTAAAAGTTTTGACGTTGCAATTATACCTTTTAAAAAAGACGAGGTGAGCGAAACTATATTCCCTATCAAACTTTTTGAATATCTGAGTGCCGGTAAACCTGTCGTTTTAACTGATTTTAATACGGATCTAAAAGAATTCACAATGGACATTGTAGACTACTGCAGTGATGCCAAATCATTCTCAAACGCATTAAAAACTGCGCTTGAGAGTAATACTCCATCTAAAATAGAAGAACGAAGACAACTGGCAAAACTTAACACCTGGGAAAATCGCTCAGATCAGATTGCTGAGATCATTAGTTCTCATTTAAAATGATTGACTATATAATTTTTCACTTCTTCATCTGATTTTGCGTGTAAAATTTTCGCACCAGAGAATTTCGGATATAATGTCTGATAACAATTGAAATGATGTTCTGGTCCTTTTTTAGAAATAATCAGATTAATCCCACCAAAATAACTCGCCAATGTTGCAGTTCCTCCGTGTACAGAGATGAATCTACTTGCATTCGCATACACCATTAACTGTAAATGGTTGAAATTATTTGCTTTAGCTTTATTCTCTTTATATAAATTCTCCATGAGAATTACTTCTGGATGATTGGATTCAAGCCATTCAAATTCATTCAAATCATAAGTATCACTATTATCAGTAGTAATATGCTCTGGCCGTGGTCGGTTATAAATAATGGTGTACTTACTTTTTAATGTACTTATAATAAATTCCAGTGTTGGAATATCGTAATAACTGATAGGTGGCCCATCCCATTCCATATTATATCGATTCGCAATTATTAGAATTGGTTTGTCGTATGTATAGATATTATTTTGATACTGCTCTTTCAAAGGAACAGGCAACCACTTTTTCATATCATAATCCTGGCTATACAGAATTCTCGGTACCTCAAAATTATAATTTCCCTCATTCGATCTTACTGTATAATCTTCATGATGTTCTGGTGAGAAAAAGTAAAGTTCTTTTGTAAATTTAGAAGAGTGTGTACTCTTTAATGTGCCATTCTTAAAGTGCCAATATGCGAAGGGTAATGCAAACTGAAGCTCTGGCGCAAATTCGCCATTAAAGGAAATATCTTTATATTTCTTTTTGAATACATAATCGGATAGCAAAAATTTAGCTTGAGCCATTTCACAACTGTAAGTATCTCTGTAAAAATACCTGAGACTTGGCGGAACATTTGGATATCGAAGTCTTACATACAAACTAAAAAGCTTGTTTGTTAAAATTGAAGGCATATATTTTACTAAATAATTTACGTTATAAAATTGTATAAAATGCGTCGCAATATACCCAAAGAAGCTGATCTAACGAACACAATTGCGAAATATATCAGCGTAACATCACCTTCTGATAATGATTATCACTTTTCATTCACATCTTCGGGCATTTTAATTGGCCTCTACAAAAATGGGAGTCTCTGTGAGGGTCATATCTAACTTACCATTCGTAGTTGGAATTATTTTGGAAGTCATATTATCTGCTCCGGCTACCAATGTATACACTTTACCATTCTTAGCTCCGCCAAGATCAAGAGTAAACTGGGCTGTTCTTCCCTTTTGATCGGGCACATACAACACGTATATCTTTCTATCTTTTAAACTATAAATATCAACGATGGGCTCATTGCTAATGTTCTTATAGAAACTGAACTCTCCAATTAGTTTTTTAGTCTGCACAAAATAATCAGCCACTGGCCTTCTAATATACCCTACCGCGAAACCAGAAGAAGAATATTGAATAGTACTGTTAATATCAACATCATCCAACATATAGAAAAAAGTCTTATTAACACCATGTCTTCCATACAATAATGCAGATCGCAGCATCCAGTCCGCCTGCGTAAGGATTGCATCTTTATCACCAATTTTGATTGCGCGCTGATTACTAGCAGGATTTAAATCGTAGCCTGCCTCTGTCATCCATATCTCAGCTGAATTCGCATTCTTTTTTGACATTGCTACGTACTCATCAGCTTTTTTAGCCGCCTCACTAAATTCTGGTGCTATTCCAGTAGTTCCATTATTACTATAATAATGGTAATTGATTATATCAAAACATAAATTAACACTGCCATCAGCTTTATAGCCTCTATTTTTTTTGCACCATTCAATCATTTTTAAAACAAAATCCATCGTTGAAACTGATAATCCTCCCATTACAACTTTCATAGTTGGATCAGCTGTTTTCACGCCGACATTGTTCCCTAGCTTTCCCATGTTCCCATCATAAAAGGCCGACATATTTGCAGCATATTCTTCCGCACTCTGTTCAGCTTTCGGACCTTTCCAATTTTTATCTGGTTCATTATTACACTCAATATAATTAATATAACCAAGACCAATTTTCACTTGGTTAACAGGATCAGCAGGCCAACGCTTGTTCGGATTTACCGTAACTAATTTAGGATCAACATTTGTATTATGCCCGTACCTTGCAGCAAATTGAAATCCAGCCTTTGCTTGTTTAATATAAGATGCGGGGTCAGTCCTTGGTAAGCCATAAGGGGCTGGAACATTTTCTGCATCCCGCTGATCGCCAGGATAAGTTGAGACTAACCATGGTGGGCTATTTTTCAAACAAGCCAGCATCTCTATACCATCCGTTTTACACCTCTCATAGATTAAATCGTAATTCCAGCCTCCCGAATGCACCGGATTAAAAGTATATTGACCTTCATTTGATTCAATTTTTTCCCAATCCATATAATGCCTGAATCCGCCAAAAGAATTAATAACATTCATTCTACCCGCAGAAATGATAGAATTATCGGCATCGAAAAAATCCCATTCAAAACCATTTATACCTAATTGATTTTTAAAGGTGATATTATTTGAAGGTAAAACAGAGTTATCAATTTCAATTGAACTCTCCACTTGCTCCGACTGCTGACCTTTAGAACAACTACTTGCAACAACGATCAGACCGATAATTATAACTTTGATTTTCATAATTGAGAAAGTTAAAAACTATTTTTTATGTTATATTTTATGATTGCAACTACTCTCTACAGCTTTGTTAAATTTGCTTTCCAAACAGCGGTGTAAGGATGTAACCATCCTTTTTCCTGTAAATACCAAAAAAGCCCTTCCTCTACTCTGAATGTAAACCATCCATGAAGTATATTTGTAGCATGAACTGTAGGATAGTTTTTGCGATAGCTAAAGTAAGTACTTAATGTAACATCGGTTCTGCTATTTTTTGTAACAGTTTCTATAGTACAGGGATCAAATGCTACTATATACCTAAAATCTTTATTTAGTACAAAATTCCACTTATTCCATCCAATCTGACCTTTCTGTCCAGTCTTTATTGCTCTCATTATACTAGGCGAGTTGAGCATTGAATTACTGTAAAAGGTTCTCTTTTTTCCATCTACGGGAAATAGCAAATAAAAATTTTCCTCACTAGCTTCTGGAAAAGGTATAGCATCAAAAGACATAATCATTATTATACATCCATATACACCTAATTTCTCTCTCGTAGTTAGTTCAATACTGCTATTTACACGTTTTTGAAGTTCTTCACCACGAAGATTATACTGCCTTAGATTAAATGGTATTGACACTACAAAAATAAAAAATCCAAGAAGCAAAAATTTCATTGCACTAGCTTTATTTCTTTTGAGTAGATAGATCACAATTGAAGATAAAAAAGCAATTATCAGTACAGAGCTAACATATAATGAGTAACAGTAACTCCATAACATTAAAAATAGATATAAAATTATAAACAAGGATGCAAAAAAAAAGATCAAGAATGCAACGAACTTATTTAGTAAAGGCTTATGGTCCATTATCAATATTTAAGCAGAATAAAATCAAATGTATAAAAATACGTAAGACTAACTATCTAATAATCATTAAAAAATATTAACATTGCTGTTTATTTGCATAAATTCTTCAAATCTGAATTTGTGTTTCAAATACTATGATAGAACAACATTTTATAAATTACACAACATGAAACAATTATTTCTTCTGTTCATTTTTTTTGCTGCATTTCCGTCTCTTCTTTTAGCTCAGCAGGATACACTTTCATACAATGTAGCAATTCCAAAACCTGCAGTAATCAAACTCATTAAAACTCCAGAAGCACTCGGTATTTCAGAAAAAGTACAGAAAAGAAATAGCACACTTAATAATCCTACAACCAACATCGCTTTATTTGCTGTTGATAGACGCAGTACAGATATTCAGGGTAATTCCGACGTAATCATGATTATATCTATTGACCCGGTAACAAAGAAAATTAAGATGTCTTCCCTCTTGAGGGATACTTATGTAAATATAGAGAGTCAGGGAAAAGACAAATTGAATTCAGCTTTTGCAACAGGAGGGCCACAGCTGGCTATCAAGACTATCAATCAGAATTTCGAACTGGATATAAAAGATTATATAAATGTTGATTTTTTTAGCGCCGCAAAGATTGTTGATGCGCTAGGTGGCGTAAATATTAATGTCAAACCAGCAGAATTACCTATTCTAAATAATTATCTCTACGAAATCTCCTTGATAGAAAAGATCCCCTCAATACCACTTACCTCTGCGGGGCTGCAAAAGTTAAATGGAAAACAAACCGTTGCTTACACCAGAATAAGAGCTGTTGGTAGAGGAGATTATGAAAGAACTGAAAGACAAAGAACTGTATTGGTTTCCTTATTCAGCAAAATGCAAGGTGCAGGACCAGATATATTCCCCGTCTTTATGAATGAAATCCTGCCTAACCTTGAAACAAGCATGTCTAGCATGACATTGTTTACTATTGGAAGCAACATCCTTAATTCAAAAACTAATGTGATAGAGCAAGCAAGATTCCCTTTAGATTCAGCAAGCAAAGGAGAAAGAATTAACAATATCTGGTATTTGAATACAGACTTGAAAGCAACGAGTGCTTCAATTTATAATTTCATCTATAAAAATATCCAACCAGGTAAATAATATTAGGAACCAGCTGGGCTTAAAATTTTTTCCCAGCCAATTCTGCCACTTTGCATACCGTACCTGCAGTTAGTGCAAATGCATAGTGAATAGCCGCTTTTATCTTACTTTCGTCTTTTTTAAGGTCATACATATCTTCTTTCCACGATTGATAATTATAACTATTCAGCTGATCATAGATTAATGATATATTCTGTCCAAATGCCATCGTAGTATGTAAAACACCATTAGGGATAAAGATAGTTTCTCCGGGTTGTAATACAACATCATATGCTTTTGCATCCTGAAATGCAGGAAACTTCTCTAAATCAGGGTTATGAATATCTACTGGTGATAAGAATTTCTCATATCCCCTCTTACCTATGTAAAAATTCTCATCCTGGTCTCCTGGATAAACTATAAATCTTTTCTCACCATAAAGCTGCGTAATCCAGGCATTAGTGTGATAAAAATCTTTATGCAGACTGTATTGATTACCATCGCCACCAATGAACAAATGGACATTATTTCCGTACTTACCATAAGGCATAACATTGGAACGGAACCAATTTGGCTGTGAGTAATTCATATGAATCGGATCAAACATTTCCATCAGTTCTGGAATCTGTTGCGGAATTTCAAAGAGAATAGGATATGGAGCAGGATTTTCTGCATTACTCTTAGCTGTAAGGTCCAAAATCTCAGTCATCTTATATTTTTGCCCTTGAAAGGTCGTCTCATGCTGTCCAAAGTTTTCTCTGAAATAATCGGGAGTAAACATTTTATTTGATTTCCAAGCTGCCGAAGCATTCTTAAATACTACGGGTGTCCCTGTCTTCACATATTGCTCAATGAAATCCTGATAAGAGATATTCTCTTTCTTTTCGATGGTTCCGAATATTTCCATATTTCTTTTGTGGAGTGTTAACGTGTTTAATAAATAACAAATCAAAATAAAGGCCACATACACATTTTAACAAATATGGGTAGCAACACTTATTAATTGAGGTTTGCGAATTAAGAACTAATATACAACTATTTTGAAATGATAACATTATTCCACAATTGCAGGATAGTATTACCCAATAACTGTCAAAAACCAATATTCAATTTTATTCGTAATTCAATCAATAGATTATGAAAAACATTAAAGCCCATATCAAAGCCATTGCTTCTCTGCTTTTTATGCTGGTCTTTTGTTTTAAAATATTGAGTGTCCTTCTTCCTCATTTCATTCCTACAACGCTGGGAAAAATCAGTAATGAGCTTAATACAGAGAAAGACGCTACGGATGAAAATGACGACAAGAAAGAATCCAAGAAACTCGAATTTCTGACAGCTTCACCTCTTTTTATTCATTACATCATTACAAGAATCCATATGTTCTCACCTGAGAAGTACAACTTGGCAACAACACACATTTCTATATTGATTCAGCCCCCAAGAGCAGTCTAATTAACAACAACAGCATTTTTAGTTAATTATACGATCAATAAAAATATAGAAAACATGTTAAAATTTACATCATACAAAGCAGTGGCTACCTATGCCCTGGCTTTTCTCTTTATACTATCATCTTGCAAAAAGGATAAGAATTCCGATATGGAAAATACCGTTGCGGGTCCTGACCTCAATTTATACGCTTTAACAGCGGATGCGAAATTATTGCTGCTAAATGCAAAAAATCCTTCCACTGTTACTTCAGAAGTTGCCATTACTGGACTGCAAACGGGTGAAACATTGTTAGGTATAGACTTCAGGCCTGCCACAGGTCAGTTGTATGGCATTGGAAGTACCAGCCGGATTTATATTATAGATCCTAAAACAGGTATCTCAAGGGCTGTTAATACCACAGCCTTCACTCCTGCCTTAAATGGAAATTCATTTGGATTTGATTTCAACCCAACGGTAGACAGGATCCGTCTCATCACATCTGCTGGACAGAACCTCCGCCTTAATCCGGAAACAGGATTGGTAGCTACTGCTGATGCCAATATCAACGGTGTGGCAAATGCCAAAACTACTGCTGCCGCGTATACAGAAAACCGTGCAGGTGCAGCTAGTACCGTGTTATATGATATTGATGTAGCGAATGATAAATTACATAAACAGGATCCGCCTAATGATGGTAAGCTTGTTGAGGTAGGCAGCCTGGGTATAGATGCAGATGATGCTTCAGGTTTTGATATCAGTCCGGATGGCACTGCTCTTGCCGCACTTTCAGTTGGAGGAAGCTCTGCTTTATATACAATTGACCTGGCTACTGGTAAAGCTGCAAAAATTGGCAATCTGAGAACACAGATAGTTGGAATAGCGATTCCTACACAAGCGGTTGCTTACGCAGTTAACAGTAGCAACCAACTGTTGATCTTCAACCCCCTGGCTCCCGGAACACCGGTTAGTAAAGCTATTACCGGCTTACAGACTGGCGAAATTATCCTGGGAATGGATATGCGCCCGGTAAATGGTCAGCTTTATGGAGTGGGTAATACGAGCAGAATTTATACTATCAATGCATCTTCTGGCGTAGCAACAATGGTTGGAACCGCTCCTATTGCAATTACTTTTATTGGGATGGATCTGGGTGTTGATTTTAACCCTTTTGTAGACCGACTTCGGATCCTGACAAGTGCAGGTCAGAATTACCGTGTTGATCCCCTCACTGCTGTAGCTATAGTGGATGGTAATATATCCATTCCTTCGGCAGTAATCTCGGGAGCGGCCTATACAAATAATTTCGCCGGAGCGGCAAGTACAGTATTATACGATATAGATTCACAAAGCGACAAGTTGTACAAACAGGATCCACCTAATGTAGGAACACTGGTTGAAGTTGGCGCACTTGGTATCAATGTAGAATCTGCTAACGGTTTCGATATTGGCGGCACAAGTGGGTTAGCTTATGGCATTTTCACAGTTGGCGGTGCGCAAAAGATATATAGCGTAAATCTGGCGACTGGTGCAGCGACAGCTGGGGTCGATTTCCCTCAAGCAGTTCGTGCATTTACTTTAGGACTTGGTTTCTAGCGAGTCTTTATTAGAGATTAGTTTTGTAAAGGCAGGAACTTCATATGGAGCTCCTGCCTTTTTATTTGGCCGTTTTATATGCCTAGGTATGCTAATTGATCTTAAGAGCGATCTGGGTAGATTCGGGGTCTGCTCTAGATGTGTTCTATAATAACGTATAGTAAAGGTATAGAGAAGGTAATGAGTAGGTATCTATTTAAGGCGGCTGACAGGAGTTTGATAGGGGGTTGCCAGGCGTTTGTAGGCGTCAAACCTTTTTCAATTCCTAATCAACTGTATTTCAAAGTTATGTAACATTTATGTCTCCCCTGCCTTTTCTATACCTCCCCTATTGTTTATCTCAGATCCTATCCATATCTTGCTCATAATCAACCCGGAACCCTTCAACTAACCAATCAGCATCATGGCAAAACATCCTTATGGTATCCTCGGCCCATTTATCGGCAGACTTGGCCCCACAGTAGGTTATATGCTCGGCGATATCAATGTCAGCCGCACCATTGGCAAATACCATGGCCCCAG
>Ga0247810_10001185_pt1 | contig 17574 bp, 18 predicted proteins | sample UWRJL119311C1_FD_179918 | JGI IMG/M metagenome (GOLD analysis project Ga0247810, IMG submission 179918) | Plant litter microbial communities from Arlington Agricultural Research Station in Wisconsin, United States - UWRJ-L119-311C-1 | ecosystem: Environmental > Terrestrial > Plant litter >...
CCTCCCCTCAGAAATACTCGTCACCGTCAACTATATGGGTATCAGTGGCCGAAGACTCGGAGGACTCGACAGGACCAAGAGATTCCGTCCTATGATTCACTCTCCCTCTAATAGCCTGCCTCAAATCGACGTCAGTTCTTCCTCACGGACCATACTCAGCCACATTCCGCATTCTCTTGTAAGTAATATGAATACGTGGTCAGGCGCAGCTCTGGTATGAAATTATCGAAACCGAAGCACACAGCGAAGCAGACATTCTACTTTGTCGAACTGCCGTAGGCTAGACCCTTGCCCTCTGCTGAATGGTACCGGATTCGAAGCTTTGCACTTAACAAAGTCCTCTGGCTCATCAGGTGAGACCACAAGCCAAATACTTGTACGCGCCGCGAGTATCGGACAGATGCCCTCGGTAAGATCATCGTACGCGGCTATAGAGAACGGTGTCCCTGACCGACAATATTGCACACAAGCCTGCTGGTTAGGACTCATACGAAAGCGGTTTTTGGACGAAGCTTGTCAAAATGTCAATGTCTCATGGGGTCGGCAATTATCATTCTTTGGCGCAGAGATCACTTGCAAAGCTTGTGTTACATCAGCCCGCTGGAAACCTCGACAGTTGATGTGAGCACTCGAAGAGTAAGGTGCATGTAACTCCCTTCCTAAGTTGACCCCAATATCATATGGCTATACTTTTGTTGCGAAAGGAACATCTGCTTTCGATGAGTTTGCTTCTTTATTGTTTGCCAAGATTTAATTCAACTCATTTCTATATATCATGCAGAGGCAGTGTTTGGCAGATGAGTGCGAGTAGAAACATGCCAATTGACTAGTCCTTCCAAGTACCTACAAAACCCCTCTAATATTAACATATCTCTGCCTTGCGCTGCCATGAGATCATTGTTGGACATACAACACGGGTGTAAGATCTCATCTGATCTATGGACGATCCCACTACAAAGGCGTGACAGCAGATAAGTCCGTGAGTTCATATCCATAATCGAGGTTAGCCAACTCGGTAGTCTGGAAGAAGTAGTCCTCAAAATTTTCATTTGGGATGTTGACGCAACTAAGGTTGCGCGCTGCAGGATCTGTAAGCTCCTTCGTCCAATATCTCCTATCGAGTGAGGAACTTGAGGAGGCTATTGAAATCTGGTTGTCGTAAACTCTATTTGAATTTACTTGACTGATACTGTTGCTCTTAAATAAGGTCGCTGGTGGTTGACTAACGCGTGATCTCCTCTCGCCCGGTTCAGGCTCCCTAGGCCCGCCCTCATGCTGCGTTTCAGGTGGAATGTAGCACTTCAACGTTGCTACGACAGCGGTTCCGCTGCTTAGAAGATCTATGAAAAGCCATCCAATTTCCTCAAGTTTCCTGATAATTTCTTGTGATACTACCGAGTTGTGCGACCTGATCCATTCATCTAGAGGTAAAATGTTCGTCCTTATGTACGCAAAGATATGAGGAATATCTTCAATTGCCATAGTCTTTTCCCATCTTAGAACATAATATTAGTAACCACTAGTGAGGTAAAACATGATAGAAGTACTCACACAGAACTCGGTGCATCCCTATCTAGTAGCAATGAGGCTGGACCTCCTTCACTCATTATCTTCAAAATGTTTCTACGTTTTTTGTAATCATTCGATGTTATGTCCAATTCTTTCTCAGCTATTCTTTTTGCAGCAGCTATTGAGTTGACTCCCTTATCAGTGTAATCCTGGATTTCATCCGACTGAGAAATATATTGAATTTCGTGAGCAAGCAAAACCAGCCAGAGACGTTGAGCGACTCGATCCTTCCTCTTTATATCTTTGCGAAGTCCGTTCAATCGACTAAGTCTTTGGGCGGTTCTGGTTCTAAAGTCTGACTCCGGTGCTGGCCTGGCATTTTGGTCGAGCAATGAGGACAGCTGTCTAGAACAAAGCGTATCTACTACATCAGATGGGTATTCAGCCGTAGAAATGCGCTCAGCAATAGTGGTAAGCTGTTCCACCCGCTTTTCTTTGGATTCCCCAAGTGCAGCTGTGAAGAACTCTTTCGGACTTGTGGTTGTCGATATTTCGGTGGTCAAGATGCTGCATAGCTGAGAGTCCGGCGGCAATAATGGCTGTAAACTCTAGGCGGTGATTAGCAGATTTACTTGTAGAGAGTATAATTGTATTAACTGACCTGTGACGGAAGATAATTACCCAGAAGAGGAGGATCAAAATCCGAATGTCGATTTATATCATTAGCAATATCTTTTACCTGTTCAGATCTTAGAAGTATATCCATTTGGTGCTGCGCCATCGGGGGTAGGGTGAAAGGAACGAAACATAGATTGGAAGGACTTTTAAGCCTTTCAATCGCAGGGGTACGGATAAGCGAAGTCACGCAATAGAGAGTCCTCGAGTTCTAATATAACACATTGTGAACTTGTAGACATCGGTCTTTGTCATTTCGTTTTGATTTGGTATTGATTTTGTCAATCAATTTTTCGAGACTGAAGCTTTTTTTCTTCATCTCTTTCTTGTTTGCGGGTCTGAATTGCCGGCCCTGTACATAGTCTAGTCACAATTCGCCAGCTACGCTAGTGCGGACATTCATCTACTTTTTAATGTTCTTGGTGTCGAGATTTTAGTTAAGAAGACCCAGAACCGGAAGCTTGTATACAGGCAGCTGATAAGAACTTGGTAAAATCGAGGGTCATGTGAGGAGTAGTTCTCAATGTGGCCCTGCGTGGCAAGTAGAGCAGACCCATGCTATCAGGCCGATGAGCTTAAAGATTGGAATGACAATGGGACGGGCTGAGGGAAGCATCGTAGCAGTGTTCATGACATGTCCGAGTTGCTGGAGAGTATGTGACTAGTTCAAACAATGGATGGCTTCAATCAGACCAGCGTAATCGGATTTCACGTGATCGTACCAAGAAACCCCACTAAAGAATTTCATGTCAACGCATATGTAAGTAGAAGCATCCTGGAGACTTCGCACTATCTGGAGCGACACCAGACCAACAACTATCCCTTACAAAATCGCCTACATCAAGACATCAGAGGACCACCATCGAAATCTAGCAATAGGATGGTACCGATTGTAACAAAGGACCAAGCTATCTCTAAATCGATCGCAGATACAGCAGCTAGTAGTCTAGAGGAGCAGATCGCCCTGCTCAAGGAGGAAGGAGCGCTAAAGGCAGGCGCGCTGAAAAATGGCAAGCCCTACAGCTTTGTAATTTTGAAATGGACTCCGGAAATAATGGCTGCAGCTCGTGCCTTCAAGGCCGTAAGTGCGGAATCCAACATTCGAAGCCTAGAAACTAAACTTATTAGTGTCCAGATCTTACGCAAATCCGGAATCTTGGTGTTATCCCACTGGGCCACATCGGGGTTTATTGCCCAATGGTATATACTGACGTTACGCATCAACCATTGTCGTATCCCAGCTTTATGCTTAAGGAAGGAGCTGAAATCGTTGGAATCATTGCACTTGGCACTGTTGTTTTGCCTAAGATCGCGGATAGTGGACGGACTACAATAGAGTCTGGCTCGGTTGCGTATTTTCGAGGGTCGTCCCGTATTGAATATCTCGAGAGCATGGGACGAGGAATCTTAATAAGTATTAGCGGCAGAACAAATATCACGATGTAAGACGAATAGCGCATCACTTTCATGGATAGACTATTGTTATCTATATTGAATTTTCTTTTTCCTTAGAATAAGAAGTTTGGCACCGCAAATTTGGCGTGTAGGGAAAGTAAACAGGTGGATCAGCAGGCGTGAGTTTATTTTTCTTCCAATGCCATATCATAGTAAATACCGGCTAAATAAATGATCAAAACGCTTAATAGAACCACTAGCGCACTACCATATATGTAAAGGGCATTATATATGGTTGGAATTACATTTGAAGCAAACCCGATATATCCAATATTGACAATCTCAAAATTCATTCCCGCCCCTTGCCAAACCCTACATGCTCCGATTTTTAAGTCTGGAAGATCTTGCAGTGGCTATTTGTCTATAACTAGCTGTTAAGTAAGGAGAATATAGATATGGAGATATATGATCTCACCTATATCAATGATAGTTTCTTTTTTGTAAGCCTCCGTCGCAGTTGGGTCTTCGCTCTCTTCCTCACTAATCTGTTGATCATCCCCAGGTTTGTCATCAAATGAGCTTTGCTCTTCCGGCTTTACATCAGTAGTCTGTTCGGATGATGATTTATCCAGACTACTAGGTGCTTCAACTGGAGCCATCCTCAACTTGGAAGATTGGTCGATAATTCTGATGGAGAATTTATGTATATATGAGTATGTGTCCGAGGATTGAGAAAGGCAAATGAATAAAATCGAGAAAAACTGGCACCGTTGCATACGTTCTAAAGGCAGGAAGCTAGTATTTTATATTTCCAGGAGCCCTGTCGACGGCTCATAGAAGTGCTGTCAGCCAAACGATGTTATTTGCTGCGCTTCTCGTCACAGGGAGACTGAATCTGCTATACTATACACAGTTCAAATATCGACCTCCAAAATTGCTTGATCTGTTTAGTCATTTCCCTTAAAAACAGTCTGATTTTAACCTCACATTTCTTTAGTTAATAGCAATATTTGAATATACAAATATGGAGATAAAATGAAGTAACAAAATAAGGAAGAAGTCGAATATAACTCTGACCACTAATACCTTGTAGACGCCTCACATCCTACTGCACAAATAATCCTCTGTCTTGCTGCCTCACAAGTCATATTTTTTGTCTCTATAGATAATAGAGGTTTTCTTCTCCCTGTCACTAATACACGACTCTAAATCATCCTGTGCGGGCATAGCGCTATGCCCGCAATTTGGAGAGGTAACAAACAAGCAACATAATCAACTGGAAAGGAAGCTGTACATTTTTAGCACCAACTTGAGCAATGATGTCTGATATTGTTAATTCTTTGCGAATCTATATTCAAGGCCTAGAAAGACAGGTTAAAAAGCTGAAGAGAGAATTGGAAACCCTCCAGCAACATCACCAATGCTGCGTACAGAATGCTCCTACGTCTCCGCCAACCGATGGACGTATCAGTGAACGCAGCAACAGCGAAGTAATACTAAACCATAAATCTATCCAATTCATTCCATATGACCATCAGCATACCACCTCGAAATTGTCTAACAACAATCCAAAGTGGCGCAAAGGCGCTGATCGACTGCTTGAAGATGTGCACCTGGTACCTATATGGGCTTCATCAATACAGCAGCGTAAATCGAAGGATGTCCAAAAACAGCATGCCTCTATTATCGCAGTTATCTGTGGATTTCTAGTACAGGACTCAGCACTGAAATATGGGCGACAGATTACTATACAAGCTCAGGACGATCCAGTAATCGCGTCGGCACAGGCATATGCCAAAGCAATGAAGTTATCTCAAGGCAAATTAAAGTCAAGTCAGCAATTGCAATATTTCCGGGAGCTCGTGCTTGTATCCCTTTGTGCTACTCTAGAGTCATGTAACTACTCTATAGATAAGATCAACGAAATATTACGGTTATATATCAGCGATTCTGAGGACACGAATTTAAAACGTCTCCGCAATGGCGCAATCTGGGCAAACCACCAAATTATAGCGCTAGATACTGTTCTAGATGGCAATGCTACTGAGTGGTTTCTCGAGCGTATATATGCTAGACTCACTGCAACATATAATAAGCTTACCGTGCGCAGATGGCATCTCCATTTCGCAGTATATGCTGCTCGCGGACAATAATTCTAAATCGACATCTTATGTTACGGAACGATTTGATCAGATAAAATCACAATCATTATCTCCCGAGTGCTCGCCAGAAGTGAGGGAAATCTCAGAAAGTATGGCTGTTGGCACACTTGCTGTCCCTGGATCCCGTACACCCTCTACAGCAGTCACCTCAAAAGCGCAAGATAGTCCGAGATGGATACCATCATTTATTCCTGCAATCATAAAAGTCCTGGTTGGGGATGATTTAAGGTCGAGATAACTCCGACTAGATTTGTTAACATGCTAACTCACATAGCTTGAGACGAATTTGCGACAGTTTAGGATATGGTCCTGAGTATGATACAAAGATAACACCAGAACTATGCAATCAATACGCCTACGTCTGTGACTGCGCTTCCGTTCCAGAGAAGAGGAGGAACGACACACTAATGCCCTGTCCAAAGAGGCAGAAAACAAGTGCCGAATTGCCTTCTCCAAGCCAAGCTAATGAAACTCAGCGTCACAGAAATAGTGACACAATTGACCATCTTCATCAACCTAACCTTGCTCGGTCAGCCTCGTTATACAATATAAATAGTAGGTACATAATCTTGTGTTAAAACACTACAAAGACGATGACGAACGATGGTTGACAAATGTATAACAAACATTAGATCAGCCAGTCTTAACAGGGTCTCAGGTCGGTCTAACCCAAGAGCTCGCACCTTTGAGAGTTGGTAAGTGGTCCTAGGAAGCACCCTTGGAGCTTGAGTTAATCCACGGATTACAAGACCCCCAGCAATACAGTTCAGGGACAGATATACTAGCAGTAGTTGGTACGTTTATCTACTTGGTGTTTACGCAGCAATAATGTCTGACAGTTTCATCCGTCAGCCCAGCAGCCTTCACTCTATCGATCAGAGAGTCATGATCATGGGACCTTGCCCATCAATGAAGGTAGGTACGTCGTCTTTTTACGTGTATGTAAGCTAAGGTTAGATTAGCAAATGAGAATAATACACAATTTGATTCCGAACTAGCATCCTGGAATGTAGGGTCGAGTCAATGGGCTGATCCTAGTTCTAGGTATGACTTGATAGGGCACGACTTGATGAACTTCACATCATTAGACTCAAACGATATTCTGTCGGGCCATGACTTGATGAACTTCACATCATTAGACTCAAACGATATTCTGTCGGGCCATGACTTGATGAACTTCACATCATTAGACTCAAACGATATTCTGTCGGGCCATGACTTGATGAGCTTCACATCATTAGACTTATTTGATATTCAATCGAGGTATCACCTCACGACACCCACTGGCTGCGAAACCCATCCGTCCGATGCAATATGGTCTATGTGCCCGCAGTAGTGCCGGGAGTAATAACGAGCAGGTCTAAAGCAGGGCTTACAGAAACCTCCTCCCCCGTTATACGAAGCTTCACACCAGGAAGGAGTGGATGTTCGGAAGTGCCTGGGTTGCCGGAGATAGTCCTGAGTGATATCAAATCCGCCCAGTCTTCCTTCTTCTTGATATAAATTATAGTTGCTGCTGGCCCTGGGATTCGCAGTAGAGAGAATGCATACTCTTTGGAATCAATCTAGCTAGTCAGAATAATTCTTAATATTTAAAAAACGCACTTTACCTTTTCACGAATACCTAATTCGACCAAGAGTTTGCCTAGTTTGACCCGTCTGTCTAGTGCTATACATCTGCCAATGTCCCGTTTCTCCTCCATATTGAAGTCGCTTTCATTGAGTCCTTCAAGCCATGGCCCAAGATCACCTATAATCTTCGTCATTTGGGTTGACTCCTCCGAAGCCATTTCTCTTCAGGCTGGCTGCAAGATTTGTGTCGAAGATTAGGCGGCGATGGTAGATGCAGCAAGGAAAATTTTGGATAGGAGTTGAGATATTTCCTGACCTGTAGTATTATTACGTTAGCCCTATTCATATTAAGTGTCATCGTGAGCAACGATTATGCTGCAAACAAGGCTGGATCAGGATAAGTGGCAGCTCGACGCAGCCTAGAATTCTGACCTATAAATCCTATTCACCTTCAGGGACTAGAGCTTTGTTTTGCCAGAAAGGTTGGCTACTCTTTGTTGAAGTCGATTTTTGATTTCTCGTAGCAGCCTCATTTCTTTAGTGGGGTATAACGTGTCACCCACCGCCTTCTGATAGGTGTACTTAGCAGTATTTGAGTAGACGGTTAGGCAGATTTCACCTGGCAGATGGGTGGAGGTAGCGAGAATATAATTAGACACCTGAGAATTAGGTAATACGTGAGGATAGCAACAGTCATCCAATTTCACTTCTCATTTCACTTCTCATTTCGGGATCTGCCATCATTGGCTTGCATATTTTCATATCTCTAATAAACGCAGTAAGCTATTACCTCTGAATTCACAGATCTTCTCCTATAATACTAAAATCAAGTAGGATTCGCCGAAGTCATGGATGGCTCTTGCTCGGTGTGTGGTGTAATCCTAGCACCTCTGGATAGCCAGTATCCTGAATGGTGTAAAAGCATCCGCGCTTGTAAGTTATACAAATAGGAGCTTTGAAATAGGAAACTAACATTGGCTGCGGCGTAGTATGTTGGGCTGGGAGTCAACCAGTTCTTAGCGGCTTAGGCTACAATGATGAAGATGCGATACCTTTTCTCCTCCCAGGTGTGCCTATACACAGTCGATTCTTTATTCGAAGTACTTTGGATGATAAAGAGGCCTCCTGCTACCCATTTCACGCTGCATGCTGGGATATACTCGAAGACATCGCTTCTAAAGACTTCCTCGCCAATCGTATCGCCCACATCTATAAGATCTTCGAAAGCTGCCATTATGATGCGGATGCTCGTGCGCTAAGCTGGAGGCACAATTATTATTTACAAGACATTTCGGACATGCAATGCAGCCAAAATCTGGCGCACTATCAATTAGATTTCGCTGCAGCTCTAGAGGACAATATCGCCATCTTAGCGAATCCCTTTCTTCCCACTTCGCAGCCGCAAGGTACATTACTTCCACCATTTGTTGACATATACACTAACTCATCTCAAGCATTAAAAATTTCGAACCCCCCAGAACCATCACCGCATGATCGTTACCTGCAGAGTAATAAAGTTTCCTCGACAAACTTAAACGAAGACGCTCCAACCCTCGCCAATTTTAGACTGCTATCACTGCCGCCTGAAGTTATCCACTGTATTATGTACGACCTCTCTTCTATCGACGTTGCGAATCTGTTGCAAGCTTTGGAACAAGATTTATCTTATCTGCCACCGAAATATTGGGAGTCTAAGTTCCGAGTTCATGACGAAGCCGGGTTTGCACGATCAATCTGCCCTCCTACATATTCTTGGGAAAATTGGTTCTTTATAATCCAGTTTGAATTAAGTCTTGGCCTATTCCAGAAGAATTTACAGAATCGTAAGAGAATTTGGAGACTGGGGGTTGACCTGGTCAACTTAGTCCGAATCATTGAAGAACCTGGACGAGTTCTTAGCGGTGATATTGACACAGGCATACTAACTCAGCGACCCTGTCCTACGGTAACTTGTTTGGCCTTAAAAGATGATCGAGAGGGTTGCCGTATATTGACCCGGAGGTCTGTATACTGGGGTAATGCAGAGCGTCGGCTTAGTGATGTGACACCATCGTATGTGTGTGTCTCGAACAGGCAACTGGTCTCAGGACTTACTTTTTCGTTCTACAGTGGACCATCCGTCAGTATAGGCTATATTAAAGGAAAGATTGGTCACCAGATCTCTGCATCTTCGTCCCAGTTTCTATGGATAGTTGCTAGTCCACTGGGCATCGAAACAATTGCACTCAATATATATCCCCATTCAATTCTCCATAATTCAAGTGGAGTTGCAGTAAGTAAGTGGAGACTAGATTACCTCATAGGTGTCTCTGTCGGCCTTGATGTAAGAATTTGTCTAATCCTGACTCTTACTCAATTTACTGATATTAGAGCAGGCTCTTCGAGTTGTAAGTATTCGGCCGAACTTTAGAAAACATGAAATAGTCCTCGATGAAATTATGTGGGAACCTCCATATCCATCACCCATTCCATTTATGCTTGATGATGATATTGCCACTTTGCACAATTTACAAAGCAAGTCATTCACCCCAGCCTCAACTCTATATCTCAAGCCGAAGAACGGTAGCCTTGTGGCCATCAAAATATATGCCCAATTAGGGTACTGTGCTGGTGTTATGGGCATTCGATTTGTTTATGATACAGGCATAGAAACTCTTTGGGGTTCAGAACATGACGCCGCTTGCCTTACATTTTTCTTACAGGAAGGTGAATATCTTATCAAAGTTAGGGTCTATAAGACTGGTTCTCTGGTTTGTAATCTTCAGGTGGGTTCGTCTATAGTTGTAGTAGATAACTTCCGACTAACAAGACAGTTTACTACAAACTTCTATCGGACAAGCGATATTGTGCCTCCGCTACCAATACATCAGACCGTATTACTTGATTGTGTCGAATACAAAGCTGTGAATGGCGGCTGTGTTGTTGGATTTTGTGGTTGCTTCGTTGTTTGTTATCTATCCATGATTTTTGGGAATACAAACTAATCGTGATTACAGAATTCTTTGCAGCAGCTGAACTGCTTCGGAGTTGTAGCGACTACATCTACAGACTATTCAATATCAACATTTTCTCGCCAAGCAGACCTCGCACATAGTCCATTAGATGCTATGCCTCTTGGTAGGATCAAAAGCCATGGCGAATTTAAAAATCATTACCTACCAGATAGATGGCTCCAGTCAATTCAAGCATCTGTCACCACAGCCATGACAAAATACCGTCGCGTCGGTCAAGTTACCGGACTTCTATTCCGTTCAGGTAGCAATCGATACCCTGAGTTGCTTGGGCAATTGACCGGAACGGGCGAGACCTACAATCTCGTAGAAAACGAGTGGGTCGTTGATCTAAAGATTACAACGACTAAGCCACTTTCGGTAGCGATGGTGTCTACTGGGCTGTCACAAATCGAAAGCATAACCATAGTAACCAATCGAAGAAGGATCGGATGGGGTCTAAATATTCTACAGCCTGTTTGCGATAACTTAGACTCAGATCTGTGTAAGCAGAAAGTATCGAAAATTACTTGGGAATTCAATGCTATCTTTGACCGTGTACAATATAGCTGAGGAATCTACAAGAAACAATGTACCATTGACTATTGCTAAAGATTGAACTTAGTAAACCTAATTAGTGTTTCCTATGCTTTTTTTTTGCCTCAGTCGTTGGCTGCGAAATACTTATTTTCTGGAAAGTGTAATAGCGTCTCCCCGACCTGCCAACATATTCCCAAGAATCCCTCAACAACGTCCCGTCATATCTTTGTGTCTGTTGCCATCTTTCCGCAGTAGTTTGCAAATATGTCCCATCTGGTAACTGTATATCCAATTTACCCTGCTCAGTAGATGCGCTGACCTGCACCTTCAAGTCAGTATCCTGTGTAGCGTGAGAGCTTGATCCACCGGCATCTTGCATAGCTAAAGTCGCTGTTTGGCTAGCCGCAATAGCTGGGGAATAAGTCAGGGCTGGTTCTGTTGGTACTGCTAGTGCTGCTGCTGGTGCTGCTGGTGCTGCTGGTGCTGCTGGTGGTTGCAGTGGGTCATTCCTCTTGATAAAATCGAACCATGATTGAACTATATCATAATCTTGCCACCAGTGCAATGGATTCGCGACAAGTGAGCGCAGATCGCCTCTGGGGAGTACCTTCTCATAGAAGACTATATGTAACCCTATCCCTACGAAACCATGAAGTGTTGTGCCTGACATATTTTGCGATTGGCGCATATGTGCAGCCAGCTGCTCAGCCACTTTAGTGAAGGATTTCATGGAAGTATCCTCCTTTATACGTTTCACCTCGCCAAATAAAAGATCCACAAATTTAGTCTCGCCTTGGACCTGACAAACTTTCGCCGTGTAAGTATCTGGTTCGGTAGCTGCCCCTTCTGCCATGTGCTTGGCAAAAGTGACATATCCTTCGGAGGCTGGAAATACGGTCCATAATACTACTTCCGCCAGAGCCTGGACTGGGGCCTCCTTACTACCAGGCCCGATTTGGTTGATTATAAGCTTTATGGCAGGGTTGTACGTATAATTCGACGCATAGTCCAATGTAGCGGCCATTCTGAGAGGGATAGACAGACTTTGCGATTCGAGCAGGTGAATACGGGCCTTTGGAGTGTGTCAAAACGGAGAACAGAGCAGATGGCTTTATAGTAATTTCCAGTCGACATGAAGCATTTGATGAATAACTCTCCTTCTAGTTACATGCTAATTATCCTTTTACGCATTCACACACCACTTCATATAGCAATTTAAAATGCCTTTCACATCCCCTCACACTCCATGGTCAACATATGCAACCTAATAGCCCCGTTTTACAATTTCCTCTACGGAGCACAGGTACTTTTCCGCTTAATGGATCCGGACGCGAATGATTACGAAAAAGCAATAGTATATCTCCAGATAGCCTGTCAAGGAAATTTAACACTACCAGCGATGAGGCTGAAAATCACGTGTATGCTGTTCCATGGCGCACACTAAACGGAATTAGCTTAGTTTTAACTGACAGCGCAATCGCTGTTGTCGTGGCCTGCAAAGCTCCCTCACCCTTCTAGAAGGTACAGTTCTACAACGTTGAGAAGTTGTTCTCGGCTCAATATCTGGCATCATATGGGCGGCAACTCAGTAAGGCTGTGAACCCACCTGAACTTTTTATGCCGTCATACGGCACTCGGAAGAGGGGTTGTTATTAAATTTTCAAAAACTAGCAACGAGATACCGGTGCGCACAACTACACTTATTCGGATACCATGGTCACAGAATTTTCCCATCTGCAGGTTGCAGACTTGACCAAGGAGGAACATGACGCTGCGTTAGAATGTGGAACGCAGCTTGATACTCTACGATTTCGACCACAAGATGATTACGAAGTGTGCGATGACAACGAAGGATTGGAAATTGCTTCCCGCACATTTATTGAAAAGTTTGCACCCTGGTCAAAGGTAAGCCACTCCCTATTCCCTGAATACGCTACATATCTCCAAACTAAATATCGAGATAAACCAGTTCGGCGGCAAAGGCTCCAAGCTCAAAGCTTTTCGTTTCCTGAAGTCTGCAACACTCCCTGTACCTGGGCCGATGCTCTTGATACCTACTACGATTTCTGGAAAGCCCACGATAACAGGATTAGCAGTGGATTCTGGAAAATACGTGCAGCTCAACAAGGACGTGTTAATAGAGCCAGGAGTTACTTGCCTCGTGTTCAAGGCCAACTAGATTCAGGAATAACATGTGCTAGGGTGCGAAGGAATATGTATAGCGTCGTTCCATACAGTGAAGGGGGATGTATGGTTTGGAGGTGTGAAATACTGACTCGGGGGAGGAACTTCGATGCCATCATTCCAGTTGTCAAATAGATTATCTTGATTCGGTGGAGGAATATCAATGCCATCGTTCCAGTTGTCAAATGAAACACCTTGAATTGGGGGAGGAACGTTAACACGATTCGCCCAAGCATCAATCATGTTATATTGATTAGGTTCCCAATGAGGTCTTGAACCTCGATGTCCTATTTGAACTTCATCTGTTAGATTTGTGCCCTAGTAATGCTAAGAAACATTATTTACCCTCTGGACTCAAATTTGACACCAGTCGTGGAAACGTCGAGTCCATAGTCTCTGTCGGACCAGCCGGTAAAGGGTCATTATGGCCCGGGTTTGATATGTTGAACCGGTTGCAGAATGCTGCTGGGACTGCAGTTTCGTAGACTAATGATGCTCTATCATCTTCTATATTGTTTTGTTAGTATTGTCAAAATCGGCAAATGCTATGCTCACCATCTGATTGCACAGGTTGTGGGTGCTGGATGCTAGGTACTGCCTGGTGTTCAGGCAAGGAGCTGGAGCCGGAGCTCTGGGTAGCTGACTCAGAAACGTTTCCATTCGGAGCTTGTTCTCTTAATTGGACCAATTCTGCATTCCATCGAAAGGGCTCAAGGGCAAATGCCCGGATCTTCATGGCGATGTCGTCAGCCCCAAGGCTTTTTGACACCTCACAGATCTTGCAACTAATAAGGTGATCAATGGCCTCTTTATAGTACGCCCCAATCAGCGATCTGTCCTCCCACCTGGCTCAATTAGCACGACCCTCAAGTCAAGCGTGGAAAAAATGACATACGTATTGTCCGGCAACTGCGGAAGCAAAAACAGAGCGCCGGCACCTAATGAAGAACACAGTTTGTGATACCTGGACCCTGCAGCAGTCCATTTGCTCAGGTTCTCTTTGATCGTCTCGCAATCATCGTTTACTATAGACGAAGCATTGAGAATTTTTAAGAGGCGGTCGATAAAGATAGTTGTAAGATTGACGCCGCCATTGCCAGCCAGTATTGCGAGTTCGTAGAAGAAGAGCGTATAGAATCTCCAGACAATGGTGTTCCATTTTCGACTTGCACCTAGTCCTTTAAGGTCTAAGTAGGCTTGGGCAATGGCGCTAAGATGATTAGAATCTGTAATACAACACCTCGATTCCCCGGTGATCTGTTTGACGTCTAGTCCAGGTGCGGTTGAGTTCCAGAAGTCCGAAGGTTTTGCTTTACACGCAACAAGCATCTGGTGTATCTCGACAGGCAAAGTGATTTCCTTTATCTGGAGGATTGTCTTGAGATAAAAGTTTCCCTTGGGCTTCTTCCTTGAGTCATCTTTCGTACGTATGAATAGCTTTCGAGCAGCTCTTTTAGATTTCGAGGGAAGAGAATCAAAGGCTGTACTCAGAAGGGTCGCAATCTCAAAGAGTGAGTAAATTACTTCAATCAAGAGGGGAAGAAATATTCACCACAGGCTGTTCTATCAGCTTATCAACAGTAAGACTCTGATCACACGATCTGAGTTGACTAATGATTGAAGTAACAGTTAGCATGATTAAACAGATTTGAAGAACGTTAATGTTTTCGTGAGGAAGTTTACGTACGGTTCTGGTGGGTTTTGGTAGGCATGCCCCGCTAATCCAAAACCGTCGGTTTGGCAAAAGTGCTTTTGCCAAACCGACGGTTTTGGATTAGCGGCAGCGCTTTCAGGTGACCATTTAGATGTCTGATCCAAACCAAGGTTAATCTTTCCTACCTTTTGGACACCCATGCTTCCAAGAACGGAATGTGGAAGTGGCGATGCCATAATGTTATACTATGAGTTCAACAGAGGTTTGATCTGAAGGCAAGACCTGCCGGAGTCTCGTCATGTCCCGCTCATCTGTGACTTGGTCATATTCTTGTTTCTTTTCCAACCTGGGCCAGAACGATATATAAGAAGAAGCTGCAGAACAAGGCAACCTGCAAGTGCCCTCTTTCAGTCATTGTTCGCCTACTTTCAAAACGCGGCATCTAATTTGTATGTACAATGGACGGCTCCCTCTGTACTACCATCACATCTGGTGGCTCAAACCCGCCTGAGAGCACATTGACTTATCAATCAACAACATATGGCAGTGCTATAATTGGCGAATCTATTGAGAGATTAACAGTATGTTCCCGTGAGAATATTTTCAAAACGGAATGCTAACTTCCGTAGCTCGAATTCAAGATCGTAGAAGAAATATCACCAAAAGTTTTTAGATTATCTGGGGATTTCCAAGCTACCGATGTTCCTCTGGAGATGTTGGAGACTTCTTTACCCGGAACAGTGCTCCTGGTAGAGTATGACGGCAACTTCCTAAGACTGTTTACCTGGCTCGGGCGTTATGGGCTAAGCAGGGACACGTTCAATGCAATCTATCTGGGAGCAGATTTCCCAGATCATTCAAGGTTGGGACGTGGGTATCTCCTTGCAGGATGTTGGCCCGAGATACGTCTTCATGAGACAGTCTTGGAAAGAAAATGGTCAGGAAGATTGTTCTTTCAAGAATATGCCAAGAAGCCTCTTATTTCTACATTGCTCCGATATCTAACGCTAGATATTCGAAACAGGCTACTAGCCTGGGCCAATACAGTCTTTACACTACTGACAGCTTTCCTGATTGCTATGCGACAATACTATGCCAATTGTTTGCATCCTCCAGAAAACCCAGATCAAGATATCGAGAATGGAATTCAGATCTTACACAGTACGCAGATCCTATATAGCAAAGAGACTCATTTCTTTGTCGGTAGTAACACTTTGCTTAGGATGATATGGAATAGAGAGTTGTTGGGGCTGGCAACGGTCTTGACTTTGACAGAGTACAAATGCAGATCCTACACTACGACTTCTGTGCTTGGGAGGGCAACACTTCATCTAGGGCAATACGGAGCCAACAAATTATGGGTGACTACGCCGGATTTGTGATAAAGCAAGCATTGGTGGAGTTGGAGATGCTCCAAGGCTACGAGGAACAGCAACAACGGATGCTAACTCGCGTAGAGAAGAATGTTAGAAAGAGACGTAGGGTCTTTTGCTTTCGTTGTCAGTTTCAAACTGGCATAAAGAATGGACTCTGCGTAGGGTGTATGAGTGAGCACAGCAAAGTGAGAAGTGACTAATTCGCGAAATTGAGGCTATGACTTTGTATATATCAAAATTTATATCGTATTAGTACCTAAAAATTTGCAAATTTTACTCTAGATTTCGGTTTGGGAAACGTTGTGCCTCAAATGTATGATGTTAAGGCAAGCAGGCAGTTGAAAATTCAAATTATTCCTCTGGCTCTAATCACAACTCCCATTATCATCGGTGAATTAAAGCGCACGCCAGTACTTAGATTCAGGCAGTGGCGAGTCGCGAAGCCGGAGCTAGCGAACGTGGTCCCAGATACCTAATGATTGGAGGAAGGTTCTCTATTCTTTTGGGGTAATCTCACGTCCAACTTTTCAATCGCTTTTCTGGACCTTCACACCTAGTATATATCTTAGTATTAAGCAACCAATCATCCGTCTGAAAATATCCTACGAGCATCTTCGAAAGAAGTGCTGACTTTTCGTGTTCCGTTTGACCGCACCCCTATATGTCTAATATTTATAAACTTATCTAACATGGCAGCGCAACGTATTTTAAATGCAAAGATATTTCGTGTTTTGGTGGCAGCAGCAGCAGAACTTGGGTTTGGAATTATAATAACATCTAATGATGTTAACAGTAAGTGACTTTTGAAACTTTCTGCGTTGGTAGATATTAACAAGTTAGTTCAATTCAACGGTCTCGACAGTGAGCCTGGCCGACCTACGAACTCTACATTACTGCATCTTACACCTGATGAGCTGGAGAAATTTATGAATATCGCCCAGAATACCGGACAACTGAAGATGGATGAGATTACAGAATGTGTTGGCAGTGATGGTAGTAAGCTCAGGAAGAGGCAACTAGAGGGAGAGGCAGTCATAAATCCATTCATGTCAGTACACAGCAAATATATTGAACCTGAAACTGTCAACATACTGCCGAACAGCACTAATAGAAATAGCCTCCATCCTCCTCAAAATCAACCCCGAAAGCGAAGCTCTACAGCGTCTATCAGAGACCAGTCGGAAAGCCGCAAACGACCAAGTCATGAACAAAAGGACAGTAATATTGCTGAAAGCATAGGCTATCAAGCTGATATGATGGGATACGATGACGAGCGCGAAATAGGAGTGATAATGGCTATGAAACGCATTACTATCAAGAACATCAGGCAAGAAATGGAGGACAACGGGATTCGAGAAAAAGGATGGCTTCAACCCGACATCAAGGTCGTGCGACGATGTTCAAGGTGCGATGCTCGTATAGAAAGGGGGCTTAAATGCCAAAAGTGTATAAATAAGCTGTGTCTGGAATGGTGTTCCAAACTTGACTCAGAGACCCAGTAATGTATCTAGAATTAG